>Ga0114932_10000774_pt1 | contig 37652 bp, 47 predicted proteins | sample 2SBtaG_2_FD_87286 | JGI IMG/M metagenome (GOLD analysis project Ga0114932, IMG submission 87286) | Deep subsurface microbial communities from Kolumbo volcano to uncover new lineages of life (NeLLi) - 2SBTROV12_ACTIVE470 metaG | ecosystem: Environmental > Aquatic > Marine > Volcanic ...
ACACCTTTATAAACAAACGCAGGATTTTCTATAGCTAGCCCAGCCCACCTGCCAATAACTTCTTGCCACGCATTAAAGAACGGCGACATAAAACCAACCATTTCAGCAAATTCGCTGTGTTCAGCTAGCTCATACATAACTTCTCTAGTGTCTTTAAAAGCTGCTTTACGTGCTTCGTCTTCCATACGCACAATATCAGCAGGTGTTAAATCATACGTGCCGTCAGCTTTAGCGTAAGGCGCTGCGCTATCTATTAAATGCGTCCTATACCTAGATTCAAAAAATGGTCCTCTTGAAATATCATCTGCTGCGCCTGTGCCAAGATTTTGAAATGTTTTATCAATCAAATCACGTGTCCATTTTATAAAACCTTCTTGTTTTGCTGATGGTTGACTAATAGAATCTCTAGCTTTACCAAACCCTCCACGTGAAGAGTTATCTTTTACACGAATTTGAGCAATAATTTCGTTAGCTTTACTACCATCAAATCCATGTCTAGCTATAAACTCTGGATCAGTTAATGTCGATTTAACATCATCCCAACTAATTTCCTCACCTGCACGCACCTTGGCACGCAAATCAGGGAAATATTCAGGAGGAAGAAAATCATTAACTTCATCAATAGCGTCTTCAGCTATTTCTTTAAATATTTTTCTATCAGCGCCTTTTCCTTCATAACCTTTTATTTGATACTTACGTTGCAAACGAGGCGTGTTCTCAATTAAAGTAGCAATAGCTTCAACTTTTTGCACGTGAGACAAACTGTCATTATACATAATGTTATAAAATTGTATTTCTTTAGTACCTGTACGTGACATCTGCATATAAGTACGTGTCCACGCTGTTCTCATTTGAGATGCAGTAACACCTTCTTTAAGAACATCAACAATTTCCCATCCTTCACCTATGTTTTCATTTATTTGACGTTTAGCAGCAGCAACAGGTCCACGCATAGATGTGTCAAGACTATTAGCGCTAGATAACTGCCTTTGAGACATGCGTTGGAACCTTAAATCAGAACCCCACGCATTACCAAAAGTTGCGTTACCAATAGTTTGTCTAGGGTAACCAGCTTTTTCCCACCACATATCAGCTTGGTCAAATAAACTAACAACCTTATCTTTATCAGCCCAAGACAAACCAAAATTATATTCATCTTCAAGCCACGCTAAATCTTTTAACAACTGATCGCCACTAGAACTTAAACGTTCAGCAAGTTCTATAACAGTTATATCATCTGCTGCTTCTCCTATTATACGTGCAGCGTCAATTTGAAACGCATTCGCTAATTGCGCTGCTGAACTTTTAACAGCATACTTTTGTAAATTCTTAGTACGGTTTTTCCAATATCTAAAACCCCAACCAGCCCCAAGCAAAGGATTAACCATACCCCCTACAAGCGCACGTGCAGTTATGCCAAGACCTTTTCTACGTGAAGGGCTTATTTTAGTAGCTTTTTCTTTAGCTTTTAAAGCGTCTTCTATATAACGAGCAGAAGCACTATCCATAACAGCTTCTAAATTTAAACCTCGTTCTTCAACAAATTTAACTATATCTATTAGCGTCGCATCATTAGAAACTTTTGGCACGTCTTTACTTTTTGCAAAATTTTTATTTAATTCATTTCGCAACGCAACAGAAAAACCTTCATCAGTCAAATTCAAACCACGTGCCTGCATATTTTGAACCCAACGATTAAACCCCTTGTTAAGCGTACCTAACATAGGTAGTACTCCCATGACAGCAGCAGCACGCAACTTTTCATCAGTTAACACACGCACAGTCCAACGAGGCGTTAACAATTTACCAGCAGTCCAAACTTCCTGTAAACCTTTAGCAGCCACAGGAACTGCTTTAGCGTATTTGCTTCGTTTAAGATTTACTAACTTTCCTTCTTTTTGCGTCCCACGTTTACCGCCACCAAAATAATCAGTTCTATTCATTGATCTATTAATTTCACGTTGCAACAAATCAAATCTAGGAATAATAGAACATTCAGCTAACTGAGCTAAACTTAAATTATACGTATACGTATGTATACCTTCATTAACAGGAACGTTAGTATACGTATGCTCCTCAGTATACGCTTTACGTTCTGTTACAAGTTGACCATCTTCATCGTATATACGTTTGCCACGCATCCCAGTTTCATCAACAGTGTACTTAGTTTCACTCATATCAATAGGTTTAAATTCTTTATTATCTAACCTATTAAGAAAATCTTTTTGAGCGCCATTTAATTGCTTAACAAGATAGTCTTTAGGTATATCAACTAATGCGCCTGTATCGTCATAAATTTTAATATCTTGTTTACGCATCATGCCTTCAGCCCTGTAAACCAATTTGCTCATTGTTGCTGTGTAAAATTCAACAAACGTTGAGTAATCTTCACCTTTAAAAACATATTCATTCCATTTGCCTAAAATTTCTACAGCTTCTTTTTCAGAAAGCAATCTTTTGCCACCAATAACAAATTCTGAAGCGTCTTCAATAACACGCTCAAACATAACCGTAGATTGCCCACCTAAATCAGTAAAATGGATTAAGCCTTGAGGCACACGGCTAGTAAATATTTTTAAAGCCTTTATTCCCAAAGGCAAAAACACAGACGGATTTGAATACGCCTTATCAAAAGTAGTAACAACAGTGTCATGATTAGACGTAAATTTATTGCCAGTAGTTTCTTTTACTTTATTTAAATGATTCCTATGAACTACACCAATCGGTTGATAAATTTTTCTATTGCCAACAGATTTAACAATATTGTCAGCCAACAAAGCATCTTCAACAATTTTATCTACAACAATTTGAGCAGTAATTCTATCTAAATTATCCCATTCATCAACTTGCGATTTAGGAAGCGACACATCGCCGTTAGCATCTAAAGTAACTTTCTTTTGTTGCGATACTTTAATCTGATTATAAAAATCAAAATGGTATTCCCAATGAACATCATTAAAAACTTGACCTTCAATTTTTAATTCCGCTTCTAACGCATCGTTTCTAACAGATTCTTCTCGAACAAAATTTTCATCTTTAACTCGTTCAACTTTTAAATCTTCTATTTCTTGTTTTAAAGCATTTATTTCTCTGGTATTAGCAGCACGCCTAGTTTTAAGAATACGCCGACGAGTATCATCTACAGATTCAATACCACCTTCAAACGAATCAGAAATTCTACGTGCTTGTTGTATTTCAACAGGCAAAACTTCTGTAGAAATTAATTCACGTTTTTCTTGTAACTTTTCAATCCTATTTCTTAACGTAGATATTTTACCGTTAGTACCGTCAATACGTTTTCTTGCCCTAGTTATATCACGATCAACGTCATCTAATAATTTAATTCTTTTACCATAATCACTATCTATTAAAACAGCGCCAGCTTGCCTAATAACTTCTGCTATTTCACCCTTAACAGTTGTATCGCCTAAATACTCACGCAAAATTCTTTGAGCAGCAAGTTTACTAGGAGCAGTAGCTAACGCTGTCTGCACACGCTCAGGTAATTTAGTATTATTTTTCCTACCAGCAGCTTGTCTCCAACGAACACCACGTTCATTAATTAATGTTTGGTCAGCGTCAGTAGAAACAATTTTACTAGACTTATACTGTGCAGAAAATTTATTATCAGGAACAGCGTCCATAACCGTATTCCACGTGTCATTAAACCATTTGCTTTCAGCCATACCTTTAGCTTGTTCAGTTGTAACAGTTTTACGCAACGCTAAATCTTGTTCAGTTAAATTATTAGGCTTATTAAACCGATCTTTGACTTTAGAAACCATCCCTTGAGGAGGCGTTAAACTATCTGGTTTTTGAATCGCTGACGTTGTTATATCTTTATCGTAAACAATTTTACGAACATTGCCAGTTCCTTCAACAACCCATATTTTATTAGGCATAGCTTGACGAACTGGTATAAACGGAACACCATAATCATATATTCTTACAAGATCTCCAGCGTCGTTTAACTTAACTATTGCCGTTTCACCACGTGATATGTTTTTAGTTCCTCTAATAGCTCTTTCTAAAGGATCTTTCCATTCTTTAATTAAATCTGCTGTACCTGAAATAACAGTAAATAAATCGTTTGTTTTAATAGCGTTATAAGCTTCTTCATCAAATGGATCTATTGCATATAAACCAGTAGCTAACGCTTGACCTGCTGAACGTTCTTGAACCCATGCAACATCGTATGCTTGTTTCCATTCGTTAGCGTCAAATAAAACACTGTACGTATTGTAATCAAGCAAATTTAAAGGGTTATTTCCTGCTGCGTCTTGCACTCTATTTATCATCGTAAATGTCATTGACAATGGATTATCTACTAAATTATTAAAAGCCCAATGCAAACCTTCTACGCCTTCTTGAACAGCAGGTCTTGTAACATCACGTATTTCTTCTGGAACTAAACCAAAAGTACCGCCACCTAAACCTTTAGAGGCAAACAATCCATAGCCAGATCCCATGCCTTCATTCTCAGGGTCAAGAGGTAAACCTAAGATATCACGTGCTATGTCTTCTCTACCGTATTGAATTATTGCAGCCAACGGATCTTCCCAAAGAGCTACCCTGTCGCCATTACCAAAAATTTGTCTTCCACTATCAAATAAAAGGTTTTTACCTATTACAACAACTGTGCCTCCAGCGCCACGAAAAAGATTAGTAGTGGCTACAAAAGGTCTAAGCGTTTGAGTAACAGCACGTTCAGGTTGAAACAATGCCCCATAAATAGGAACACTTTTTGCTGCTTCTTGTATCGGATCAGGAATAATCTTGTCAACAAGATCTTGTGCGTCGCCTGCTTTGTCTTTAAGATAATCGTACAAGCCCACGTTACGAACCTAGTTCTTCTATAGGTCCAATCGCTACACGCATCTCACGAACTATTTGCCTCAACTCTGGTGAAGCATCTCGTTGAGAAGCCATTTTTTCTAAAACAGGCAATGAAGTCAACATTTGAAATTTACGTGTTGCCGATATTGGCCTACTCGCAGGTCTTGTCGATTGAGAAGTTAACACAGATTCGTTGCGTCGTTCTGTCGGCCTATTAAAAGGAACTTCACCAGCTTTCATAGCAACTCTAGGAGGTTCTTCCATCCGTGGCAAAGGAACAACAGCTTGCGCTTCACGTTGCTCTTTAACTTTACCATACTGTTGGTCAGCAACAGTTTGTATTTTTTGTCCTTTACCTTTTCTAGGCATTACAACGCTCCTAACAACTCACGCAAACCGCCAGCCCCACCTTGAGCAGGAGGAGGTGGACTAGCCATTGCCTCTGCTCCTGCTCCGGCTTGGGCTATACCAGCTTGTGCTTCAGGGGATGTAGGCGAAACCATTGTGGCTTGCCTTTCTTGCGCTTCACGCTGTACTTTTTCGACAGCTTCAGCAAGTTCAGCTTTATCTGATTTAACAAGATCAATAATTCGAGCAAGATCAGAAGGCGGTATCGCCCCTCCTGCTGCTTGTTGCTGCAAACTAGCAAGCAAACTTCCTTCTAATTGTTCCGCAGTAACAGAATCAAGTTCAGCTTCAACATCCTCAACAAGAGGATCTATTTTCATAAACGATTCTTTCGACATTGTACCCATAGCCAAACGTTGACCGCCAGCGATAACAAGGTTGTTAATATCAGCGCCAGCCTGACTGTACGAAACAACGTTGTCGTCGGTTGTAAAATGTTTGTTGGGGACATAATCTACCTTGCCTTTTACTTTATTCATAGAAACATAAAACGATTTAGATTTATTGCCAGCATACGATTTAGCCATAGCAATAGCTACTTTATTTTCTGCTTCTAAAGAACGAGCAAGTATTTTTTGAGATTCTTGCACAGCAAAATCAACAACCGCAGAAAGCACAGCGTCGCCACGGCGACCAGTACGAATATTGCTAGTAGATTCTCCACCAAATTCGGCAGGCACACCAGCAGTTAAACGCTGCGCCCTTTCTAAACGATCAATTGCAGGGTTAGTCATAAACCCTACATTTAATTGCATATCTTTTAAATCACCGCCACGAATAACACCAACTTCTCCAGTTAAACCATTCGCAGGGTTAACAATATTTGGTTGCTCACCAGCACGGCCAACAAGCCACGTATCAGGAAAAATACCTTTCTGGACGGCTATCACTTCCAACGCCATAAGTTTTGCCTGTTGTTGATACATCCCAAGAATGCCATCAAACTGGCCGTTAGGTTGATCTAAAGAAATACGTTCTGCCATAATGACAGGACATACGCCTGTAGGGTTATGTGTTCGTTCTAACTCAGCAACAACAGGCCCAGTATCATTATTACGTGAATACATGCCAACGCTATTAGCTGGATGCCGGACCGCTACAAGCACATACTCTTCATGGTCCACATACTCAATAAGTTCAATTGGTTTATCATTATCTAACGGAGCGTTAGAAACGCCAGCAAACCGCAAAGCAGCTTCAGGATAAGATTTTCTAACCCAACCATACGAACGTTCATACCCAAACACGCAATCAGAAGGAGTCATATTATCAGCGCCACGTAAATTAGACGGATACGCTGTCAACGGGTCACGAACATGCCACGTCGGACATCCTTTTTCTTGATTAAAACGTATTTGAACAATAGTGTTAGAATATCCAATTAAATGACGTGCCCTTTTAGCTAGTTGCATGTCAATTCTTGAGTTCTGCCACCAACCAAACAACGCTTTACGACGAATCGCAGAATATTTCTGAGCTTGTTTAGATGTTTCATCTTCAGGAGGGCAAATAATATCAGGAGTAACCGACGCTATACGCATAGCAGTTTGATCTAAACCCTGCGCCAACAAATTAGCTACAGCAGAAGATTCTGTCGTATCTATTTCAGGAAGCGGAACAATAACATCGCCATTGTAATGATCACGTATATGCCGCATTTTTTCTTTTACACCAGCATTATTAGATGAACGGGTGTAGTACAGGTCTACAATTTCTTCTGCTGTTTTCAATGTTTTAGCTTTCTGCTGTTACCCACGTAGGTCGCCATTGTTTAAATGGCTTAGTTGCAGGTACGTATAGTTTCTCCAGATTATGTTCTACAAACCATTGTGCCATTACACAGTCATCAGTTCTAGACCCTGTGCCTTCTGGATTCCATTTTGTTACTTCATTAACTAAACTTAACGAATTAGGTCTAGCATTAGTTCCTTGTTTCCCTGCAAGCCGAATACGACCCAAACGATACAACGGAGCCAACATTTGCACACCATACTTAGGGTCACCCTTATTACGAGAATGCGTGTAATGAGGTATAAGCTCTACACCACGCAACGCAGACCACCGCCGAAAATGATCGTACTGCAAAATAAATTTCTGAGCAGCGTTCGCTTCAACTATCCAATGCGTAATCGGATAACCTATCTCGTTACTTATCTGCCACCACTCTTCAGCTATACCAGTAAATTTTTGCGTATCATGGTTCCAATCTAAAAAAGAAGGAGCGTCCATTTTTTTTCTATGCGATTCTAACAAATATCTATACTCAGATTCAGGACAATACGCCCAACATTGCAACGCCCAAAAATTAGACGGAGAAGGGTCAGCCGAAGCTACAACCATTACCTCACCAGCTAAATACTTTGGCACTTCCCATAAATCACGGTCATTATCCCAACACCCAATATACTCAACTCCGTTATTGCCAGTACCGCCAGAAATCCAAAGAGGATCAACTAACACCGATGCTGGGTCAGTGTCTTCCTGTTGATACAAAATTTCGTAACGGTCAGGCGTTTGCGCTTTAACATGTCGTATACGTCGCCAAGGCAACCGTCGAGGATACAACAAACAACCCTCAGGGTAAGCAACGTCACTAGGCTTATGTAACTGCTCGCACCTTTCATCATAATGAGCTTTAAATTTAAGATGAGTGTATTTACGTTCGCCTTCAAGATCTACTTTACCGTCATTAACATCTTCAATTTCTACATCGTCATCGACAGGCGCAACTTTATCCAACGCATAACGGTAAATATCGTCAGAAGCCATACGCTGCCCCTGCAAAATAAGCAACCCAGCAGGCTCCAAACGAGTTTCAGCTACCTCATCCCACCACCGATACATGTCAGCACGTGACTCGCTATTACGCATCTTGCGAGGATCCCATACGTCATCCCAAATAATAAGATCAAAACGGCCACCAAGAAAACCAGAGTCCATACCAAACGCAGACCACGACGGCTCCTTTTGAGACAACGGCACGTCGCCCTGCTGCACAACAGTAAACGCCTCCGCACGCCATATCTCTTTAGCGTCAGGTTTAAACTGGCCAAAATCCTGCTGCATAGTGCATTCAGCATCAACAGCCAAACCCAATTTTAAATCGTTCAACTCAGCACGGGCAACATGCTCACGTTCAAACTCCGCCCTCAAACGCCGTGTATACCATTCAGCGAGACGTTGAGTCGAGGAACCGAGCATCCCTCTAATCGCCCTGTTACGGACTGTTGCCCATGCTGGAAGCACTTTCGCAAAAAACGTTGACTTACCACTGCCCGGCGGTGCATTGATAACACAATACTCCTCCAAAGGCGTTTCAAAAAGTTCAAATATTTTTTCAGTAGCTTCTATCTGCCAAGGCTGCAACACAATACCAAAATAACGCAAAGCAAATTTTTCAATATTGTCCCAACATTCCTGCACTTCCTCAGGTAACTCCGCATACGTAGGAATAGTCGAAACACCCACATGCTCTGTTTGTTCCTTAGCGATAACATAATTGCGTGTAGATATACGCCCAGATTCATTATCTCTAGCTGAATGGTAATTAACGCCAGCTTGTTTCGCTGCTTGATATATACTCATGCTACGACGTAGCAACAAGTACTCAGCCCATTTTTCTACTGGGGTAGCTTTACCAGAACCCATCTACCATTTAACTTTATTAGCCCAATACGCAGCAGACATCTTACCTTTTTTAATGTTCTTCGCATGACGGGCTTTAAACGACCTAGACCTAGCAGTATTACCCTTATCACCAGTTTTACCCTGCTGCCCAAATCGAATAGTTTTAATTTGATTACCTTCTTTAGCCACAACAACATGCGACTTTGTTTTATGCTTAGGAGTACGCTTTGGCTTATTATATCCAGATACGCCAGCTCTAGCTAAACGAGGATCTTTCTTAGAAGGCATTACTTCTTACGCTTCTTCGGCTTACGTTTCTTCTTAGCCTTCATAGGCTTACCATAACCATACGCCATTAAAACCGTCCCCGTGCTTTCTTCATACGGCGATGGTTAGCTCTTCGCCTAGCACGACCATAACTAGCTTCTTGCGCTTTAATAGTATTACGGTACGCAGCGTCAACCGACCCAGCGCCTAAAGTAACTTTACGCTTTTTCTTATTTATATTTCTTTTAATTTTATTTATACCAATTTCATTTATACCCATAACGCCCTCTACTGACAACTCTCACAATACTCAGGATTCTCTAACCCACACTCTAGCACCTCATCGTCCTCCACGTCCCACACCTCATCAAAATCTTCAAAAAACACAAAAACTCCTTGTCATACTGTTGCAAAAAAGAAACAACCGAGATACCCTACAACATAACTTAATCCCAAACGGGTACTGTGGACCCTTGACCCACCACAGCAACGCTTGTAAGAAGCGCCCGACTAACCCTCGGTGCGTCACCCGTCAGAAGGGTAACCGCCCCCTATGACAACGCAACAGGAATGAGCGCATAGGGGCGTAGCGCACAGGACAAAGCGACTACAAGGCCAAAGCAGCCCTAATGCTTGGGAGGTTCCCAAGGGATCCCACGCCCAAAACACAACAACCCAACACCAAAAAACAAACACCCCAAACACACAACAAAAAAACCCCCACAACACACAAACAACTGAACCAAAACAACCAACAAACCGCTAATAACTCAAGGATATGGGGGGTACCAAGGCAATCTGTTAGGTATGCCTAACACTTATTGTAAGGCCAGGCTGATAGGGGGTGTCAATCAAACAGAACACCCAGTATTAGGTATGCTTAATGTGTGGTTTGAAAGCGAACGTTTGTTCGATGTTGCCCTGTAGTGGCCCTAGGATGCGTCCTAAGGACTGTTATACGTTCGCCGGTACTGTTACCCATGTTGGAGCTATAAACGCCTTAGCTGTATAACGTTCGTTATGTTACAGAAATGTTACAATGTTGTTGGGTGACTGGCATTGATCTTCAATCTGTGTATGTAATTGAAGTAGCTTCTCAGTTTAGAAACCGACTCTGAGATAAGCCCTGAGGAAGGGGGAGCGAATAGGAAGGACAGGGCGACCATAGACCCCGACACAAGAGTTCTTCCAAAAGGTTGAAAGTCCCCAAATTGGTCACACCTTTTAAACCGGTATTGAACGGGAATTAGCGGAAAGACCCTAGGCTACTAGGACAACTACCGAGGCGAGATGACTTAACCGACACCTATCGGGATACTACTGATGGAGGCCGTATGGCCCTAAGGGTAAATTAGAATCTTTCTTTCCTTCTCTACGGATACCGTACTGACGAGGCTCCCAGACTGGAGCTAGAAAGAAAGGAAAGACATGGAAGAACTAGAGCGCAAAGCCAGAGCAAGAGCAAAGGCAAGAGCTAAGAATCAAAGGGCGTTAGCTATCCGATATAGCCAGATAACGCACCGTTCAACGGTTGCACCGGCTCCCAGAGTTCACAACCGGCATACCGTGTGGACACTTCAGACAGTCGGCAAGACTGACACGATTCCAAACTGGGCCGGAAAAATCCGGTGGTAGTGCTTAGGGCATCCGCAAGGGTGCCCGTAGTAGTATCACCTGATACTAGAAAGAAGGAAGAATAATGAGTGAAAAATTCACTATTGAGATAGAGCCGGATTATTTATCTACTGGAGCGCATGTTGCCAGCCGGATATTAGAGGCACGGCCCGACAATATGACCGTCGCTGCTTGGCGTGCGATTGTGGTTACATTCGCTGACCATATCCGCTACCTAGCTTTTAAAGCTGCGGATGCTCCCGAAGGTGAACTAAGTGATTATCATAAGCTTATGGTTCACTTGGATACGTACCTACCTCGCTAGGTTGTGCTTTGAGCATTAGAAATAGTGCTCTTAGTAGTGCTTAGCGCACTGGAAAGAAGGAAAATAATGAAATACAGCGTATGGTATGGCATAGATGGATGTTTACCTGAACAAGAGTATCCACTATTTGAATCAAATAACTATCGTGAATGTAAATCATTCATAACTAACGAACGTAAAGAGTTTATCGCAGAGTTTGGTAAACCATCCAAATATAATTTGTACGATTGGTACATTCACGAACACTAGGTTGTAGGTTGAGCATTGGAGACAGTGCTTTTCCTAGTGCCTAGTGGCACGGAAAGAAGGAAAAGATATGCTTAATTGGTATAACAAAGAAGTAGACCTCGACCGTTGGCGTAGAGGTGATCGGTATTATCACTGGTGTGACGCATTCAACGACAGCGAAGACCCTTGTGAAGAATTTGGGAACATGCACTGGGACTTATGTACCAAGTGCATTAAGCTCCCTGACTTGTATGATCGGTTAGACTTTGAGCATCACAAACAATACAAAAACACTAAAGGTAGCCATATTGATGGACCTTGTGCTAGACCTGAATACTATTGGAAGTATGATAGCTACACGGGTGACGCTGAACCAAGCGGAGAGTATCTGTGCGACGTGTGCAAGATAGTCTTGAATCACTAAGTTGTGCTTTGGACATTCGTGAGAGTGTCCTTAGTAGTGCTTAGTGCACTGGAAAGAAGGAAGATAATGTCAGAAAGAATAACTACACAAGATTTAGAGCGTCAAGTAGAAGTGTTAAACGGTTACTTTGGTATTCGGGATAGCAATGCTGTAGGACGCTTTGAAATTGAGTATGCCTATGGTGATTGCCGATTAGTACGAATTCTTAATGAAGGCAATGGCGAACGTGATATGTCTAAACGTGGTACTAAGCGTGAGATATACGAAAAACTTTACGCCATTAACAAAGTCATTTACGAATTTAAGGATGACTTTGGAATAGCAGTAGACAAAGTAGACCGGCTTAACGCTTAACGCTGCTAAGTTGTGGGTTGAGCATCAGCGATGGTGCTTTTCCCAGTGCTTAGCACTAGAAAGAAGGGAAAGATATGAATCGAAAAGAAATCGAACAAATAATGATGACATCAGAAGTCACAGCCCTGCACCAATTATGGGACAAGATGCTACAACTCATTGAAGATGCAGTACCTCAACAGGGTAAGTGGACTTTTACAAGAACCAATTACAATGGTCACCGCATAACATTTACGTTTGAGAGAGATCAAATCATTGAGCAAATTTTTAGCGATAGCCTTGACCGCTGGTCTGATCTTAAAGTCATTACGGAAGATATGACATCTTTAGAAATTGTAAATTTTATTAACCAATAGGTTGTGCTTTGGACATTGGAAACAGTGTCTTTAGTAGTGCCTAATGGGGCGCTAGAAAGAAGGAAAAGATATGAGTTATTTAGACAACTTTGACTTTGACCAAATCACTAATTGGGATTTGAAACAAGTCAATCAAACTGTCCAACATGCAGTTAAAATAGCGTTACCGTTTCTGCTTGCAGAACTTGAACCGCATATAGGTTTCATGATTAAAGAGCAGATTAAAGACTGTGACGACGATGCTGAAGTGGATATTGATACAGCCAAGAGCGCTCTTAAGGAGTGCCTTAATGAGGGTTGGGTTGATGAAGAAATAGAATCACGCATTGATTCTGTTATTAATAATGGTAGCTGGGACTTTGATATAAGTTTCTCGGCCTAAACAATAAAGAAAGAAGGGAAAGATAATGAAATTAAATAAACCATCTGGTCCAAGCTTATTCTTTAGCCTAGTTGCTGGTGAAACAGGATGTTCACCATACATGCTGGCTGAGGATAGGGATTTCATGCGAGAGGCAATCGATTTGTCTAAGCAAGGACTATCAACAACGGAACTCGCTGATGAAATGATTCATTGGTGCGAGCTTAATTACTAAGCTACAAATAAAGAAAGAAGGGAAAGATAATGGCACTAAGTAGAAAATACTATCAAGGATTAGCCGAAGCACTAGCTAAACCTACCGAAGGGTACGGGGCAGGAGCTTTAGCTCAAAGAGTAGTTCCGATAGTAGCGACAGTAAAGGCTGTAGCTGACATGTGTTATGAAGATAACAACAGGTTTGACCACCAAAGATTCTACGATGCTTTTATCCAAGAGATAGACAACTTGGATAAGACTGAGATTGAATCTGACAGGTCACTGTATATATTGGATATACATTACAAAGAAGTTCTAGCTCCTCTAAATCGTATTATAGGTAGCTAGTAAAATAAAGAAGGGAGAGATATGAGAACAGTGAATGAATATCCTGTGCTAGGTGAGAACTTTCACCCTAATGAATGGCACAACGATAACAATTTTCATTGTGATTGTGAGAGCCATGTCAAACATCACAAAGAAATCCATTATGAAATTGGATGCGATGAGTGGGTTGATGAGTTCTGGCTCTGTGAAAAATGTTACGAAGTCTGGTATGACTTTGATGAACTTAGGTGGTATACCCACGAAAGAAAGACCCGAATTAGAAACGGATTCAAGCCAGTAGAAGTAGACTTGAACTAGCAAACTCTGACGATTCAAGGTAAACCGAGCAAGACGCACGGTAGTAAATCCTAGAGCTGATGAGCGTAGCTCCCTACCCATCTGAAGATAGTCCCCTGTCGTAGGGTGGGTAGTGGGAAGCGCTTGTTAATAGAAAGTGTTTCAGAAAGGAGGAAGAAGAATGACTTTGCAAAAAGATATAGAAAATCTTTCATCAGAACAAAGAACTCAGTTGATTGATGCTCTTTCCGACTCTTACTTAGAGTCAATACACGGAGTATTATCTGATGGAACTAGGCAAGCGAAATTTACTGAAGAAGAACATCTAAAAGTAATGCTTTATATAGGTGAATCTTTAAGAGACTTTGCTATAAATCGCAGGAGGGAATTAGGTGCATCCTGAAGCAGACATGAGCATTGTAAGCACGATACTCTTAGGGGTTGCGATAATCGCTTTGTTTGTTGTGCCTGTATTGATCTCTTATATTAAAGAGAAAATAAATAAATAAAAAAAAGAAAGGAAAGAACATGACAATTAGTTATGAGCAATACGCTAAAGACGTATTTGAAACTGCTATTGAAGGCGGTATTGATTATTGGGCTGACATCCACGAGTGGGTATCTGATGATGAGGGTCGTGCTTGGTACGCCAAGGTGACCGTCAAAGACGATTACTATGAAGATGGTGCTGGTTCTGTGATTGATTGGTGGACCATCATGGCTGGGACACAACGTCTCGTGACACAACCTATGAAACTTCAAGTTGCTGCTAGTGAAGCTGGTTCTTTAATCAGCGACGTTATTGGAGTTCTAATAAAAGCAGCAGAGACAGACGACTATGAGAAATTTCTCAACATGTACGATGTCGAATGGGCAGATATTATTGTCCAGTACGGGTTGTTTGGAGAGCTTGTCTTCGGATAAGCTATTCATTGCCCCCCATACGGGTTTGGTCCTTCTTTCCCTGTATGGGGGGTTTACCTGTACTAAAATAGAAAGATGGACTGGAGAGAGAAAGCTGGCTGTCGTGGCATGACTACGATATTCTATTCGGACCAGCATCGTAAGTGTAGATTCATTTGCGATTCTTGTCCTGTGTTTGAACAGTGTATTGCTACGTCTGTTGAGGATGAGCCAGACCCTTTCCAACTCTGGGGTTTCAGACATGGGATGACTGCATCAGAGCGTCATCGTTGGCGTATGATGAAGGCCCGACTTGACAGCGTGTGATACCCTGTTAAAAAGGATTTAACAAAAAAAGAAAGGAGGAAGCCATGAATAAAGGCGAGATCAAAGCAATCTCTGAAGGAGTCGCTAAGACTTTCAAGAAGAATGCAAGATACGGAGCCTACCCATCCATTCAATCTGTTCTGGATTCAATCGAATGCGAATTGGTTGAGCAAGGACACATGAGAATGTGGGGGGATAGGTCTAAGGTCCGCTTTGAATATAACGGCGAGTTCGGTGAAGAATACATCGGCGAAGTCGATAATTCAATGGACATTTGGGAAGCTCACATATTCCAAGCCGAAGGCGGTGGGGAGATAATTGCTAACCAATAACAAATAAGAAAGAAGGAAACATGGACTTTGATTTCTCACCAGAGAAACCTAAAAGGCGTAAAGCTGCATATAAAAAACCTGACTCTTGGGTTAGGTGTTTAGATTGCAGAGCGATTTACGCTGACAGGATAAGTAAGAATTATCCTACTTGTAAGTTCTGTAACGGAGCTAACTGGTCGAACGATGTTTGACATCTGATGACAGTGTGCTACAATTATAGTAATCCCAGAAAGGAAGGCATGACACTTTACAAAGATATGCAATACCATCCGGCTTTCACAAACAAGCCTGTAAGGTTAGCACTCACCGATGATAGTAAAGTATTAATTACTTACGACACCGGCGAAGTGTACCCATACGATTGGTCTGTTGAAATGAACACAGACGAAGCATCGTTATTGCATTACCTACTAACCCAATTTCTTTTCGATGACCTCGTACTTAATCAGGGTATGCCCAAAGATTATTACGGGTCAGAAGAAGACGAATAACATTTATAAACATAAGGAAGGATATTAATATGCCAAAAATTACATTACTTGGGTTCACTCCAGAAGAAGAAACGGAGAACCCTCACCTCAAGCAACTTTACGATGTAGTTGATGCTATCAATGAGGGCTATAAAAGAGAATACGGTGACGATGATGAGTGACCCTCGCAACTGCGATGTGTGTCCGACTTGTCGTCGCCCATTCAGGGCGCTTCAATTATATGAACGTGCGAGATCAGGAAACCCTGACTCGTTAGAGCATGAAGCAGCAAAGGAACTGAAAGACGCAGGGCTAAGATGCAAACAAGTCTTAGACTTTCTACGCTGGGAAAAGCATAACGCTTTGACCAGATCACATAGGGCAAGCTACGTCGGCAACGACGGGTTTGTTAGTGGAGAGGATATGAGATTAAGTCTTGGCTCTGGCGATTGGCAGCGACGTGTCAGGCAACTGTCTGAGGAGTACGGCGTTCCGATAGAAAGAAAAATGGATAACCCCAACGGTGGCAGGAAGGTAGCTTATTACCGGCTTGCTGATGGATGGGACTACGAAGGAGATACAGAATATGTCTGATGAATATATAGATTACTTAGTGTACGAGCGTCGTATGGAGCGAGCGTTCGGCAAAGAATTTACGGCCAGCAGAAAGCTGTCACCCATAGCAAACAAGGACTTCGAGGGTACGCCCGACGAAGGCGAGATTGTTAAGGATAGTTAAGTGGAATACACTAGCGATATAGAGCAGGCTTACGGCAGGTTCTTACAAGGAAACAGAGAGGTCAAGGAAACAGCGTGCGGTACCCTGAGTAGGGTGTCTGACTCTGGGGCGTGTCTCCGTCAGCGAGGCTTCAACGCTTTGCAGACAGAGGAATGCCACACCATAGACACGACAACCCTGTTAGCGTTCGAGCTAGGCACACACATGCACAACGTAGTGCAAGAAGCATGTGCAGACCAGTTTGAAGGAGAGTACGAGACAGCAATAGATCTGTCCTACTCAGGTGTTAGTCTTAGCGGTAGCTGCGATGGTTTAATTAAAGTCAATGACCAATACAGGTTGTTAGAAATAAAAACCATGAGTCCGTTTGGGTATTCCCTCTGTAAAAAGTCAGGGGTTCCTAAGCGAGAACACATTGTGCAAGCCAGCTTGTATGCCAAAGGCATGATAGAAGCAGGCAAACAAGTAGACGCTGTGTACCTAGTGTACATAGCTAAAGGCGATGACTTCCGTAGCAAAACAAAAGCAGGAGACATCATGGAATGGGTAATCCCGTTAGATTTTTTTATCTACGAGTACAACATGTCGCCAATGCAATTAGCTGACGCTGAACTAGAACTGTTCCGCTCTGTCCAATACGATCTTAGCTCCGACAAGCTCCCAGATGCCGTAGTATTTGACGACGATGGACTTGACCAGCTAATAGAAAGCCCTAGCCCCTACGGTGTGCCTCATAAGGGAGGCTACTGGGGGTGTAGGTATTGTAGATTTAATGAGCTGTGCCAAATGGTAGGACCAACCGATGTGTCTTTATCTACAGCCCGTTATCATGAATCATTATTGAAAGGAGATAATGATGACATCCCAGTTAACGAAGTTAGCTAAACCCATACCAGAAGCGTATGTGAAAGTTAAACCAACCGGCAGAGGCGACAGGTACGTTAGTCACGGAGACATAACACAGTTCTTGCTCGCTCATCTTGGCCCGTTTGATATGAGAATAGTGGAACTGATACGCAGCCCTGAAGGTATAGTTGAGGGTTGCATATTGGAAGCCACGTTCCAGATAGATGGGCGCACGGTCACTATCCAAGAGATAGGTGAAGTGGAGCGACCTAGTAAACACTCAGGTCAGAACGCTAAGAGTAGCGTCAGCGACGGGATTAAACGGATAGCCATGCGCTGTTCTCTGGGGTTAAGTCTCTGGACAGGTGACGAAAGCTACCGGCTACATAAAGAACTCACTAAAGGAGAAGAATGAGTATCAATGAACATACACATTACCTTCACGGCAATCTCGGCAGAGACTGGTCAATGAAAGTAATAGAAAGCACAGGCAAAACCGTCTACGAAAACGCACTTGCCTACTCTCTGAAACAGGACGACCCGACCATCTGGGTCAACCTCACAATATGGGAGGACAGTAGAGACGGGTCAACCGTACTAGCAGAAACCATTGCAGATAAAACAAGCAAAGGTTCTAGAGTTATAGTGCGTGGGAAATTCACGCAAAGCTCCTACAAAAACAAAGAAGGAGAAACAAAAACTTCTTGGAACTGTAGCGTATGGGATGTAGCCAATGTCATACGAAAGCCTGAAGGGGCATCAAACTTTTCATCAGGTACAGGCAGGCTAGGACCAGCCGACGATGAATACAAAAAGAAAATAGAACAAAACACCGGATACGATTACGATTCTGGAGAAGCAAAGGAGATACCATTCTAATGACAGCCAACGATCAACTAGTAGCATTACGGATGCCGAAAGATTTAGTAGACAAAGTAGACCATATCGCTATCGACGAAGGCCGTACAAGGTCATCAATGATACGCCGTATGCTCGACCAGTACATAGATAACTACGCTTACGTTAAACAGTGAGCAAAGCACGACAAAAAGGTACTGTCGGAGAGAACATTATCCGTGATCTCTTGATAGAGTGGGGTCACCAAGACGTTAAACGTACTTCGGCTTCCACTGAATCCCATGACATCTGGTTGGGGGGTAGTGGCGTGACGGTGGAAGTCAAGTACCGCAAAGCATGGTCTTTGTTTAAATGGATAGCTCGCATACGTAACGTATCAGACGACAACAAATGGGTTATCTTCGCTATACACGGGGACAGAAGGTCCACAGTAGGGAAACAAGTAGACAAGGTAGCAGTTATGGACGCTGACTTTGCAGCAGAATTGTTATTGTTGTGGAGACACCAGTTAGATAAAGCTAGTGGTGTGACTCTAATGCCCTGATCCGCTGCTCATGGTCAGCTAACGTAGCTTCTACGTTATCCAAAAGAGCGTCACCTCTGGCTAAACGAATCTCAATCTTAATAAGTACGGTTGATACCCACGCCATCCACGGCAGCAAGCAACCAGTAAGTATCAAAAGAAACAGGGCTTCTAAACTCACTCGTCTTTCCAATCAATCCAAACACCTATCATGTGGCAAATGAACGACCCTACGGTAAGCCAGATACCGTACTCCCTAGTCTCACCAGACAATGTAATAAGCACAATGCCTGTTGAACCAGCAGTAAGAGACAAAGCAAAAATTTCCTTTGTTACTCTTTTAACTCTACGCTTTATCATCTTTCGCTTTTCTCCTTGGCGCTTCGGGACCACTGGGAGCAGCAGCTTGCGGACTGCTAGGTCGAGGTGTAGGTGTAGGTGTAGGTCTTGGTGTCGGTGGAGGTGTAGGTCGAGGTGTAGGTCTAGCTACCGCTGCTCCAGTCGCTATTGTAGCAACCGTCGTGACAGCAATCACTACCCGACGATCCTCAACAGTAATCGTTGAATCCTCAGCGACGTAAGTTTCAAGACCCCCAGCGTACACGTTAACTTCTTCTTCTAACTCAGCTTTAACCTCGTCAGAAGCGTCATTAAATATTTCTGGAGCTGCCTCAAAAAGCTCCTCTACCTGTTCCTCAGATGCTTCCTCAAAAAACTCTTCGTTATCTTCTAAGATCTCTTCAAGAATTTCTTCAACGTTCTCTTCATCTTGTAATATTTCAAAAAGAATTTCGTCGTCCAACTCATCTATATCCAACTCCTCGAAATCAACTTCTTCAATGTCCTCAAATTCTTCAAGGACAAATTCAATATCTTCTTCCTCTGATTCTAGAACATCTGCCTCATCCAAGTTGGCATCTTCTTCTTCGTCTCGCTCCACCAATTCTTCAAATTGTGGTTCAGGTTCATTAACCAGATCTTCAAATTCTTCTTCTTCAAATTCCAATTCATCTTCTTCAAACTCCTCGTCTATAAATTCTTCTTCTATTTCAGGTAACTCATCAAAATCAAAATCGTAATCTTCCCAATCTACTTCCTCCAGATCAACCCAGATGCTATCATCATCGTATGGGTATCCTTCTTCTTCCTCTGGTTCTATTATCAATACTGGTGGTTGCCACTCTTCTGGCTCTTGGGGTTCATATTCCAATTCTGGCAATTCTTCTGGTGGTGTGGGTAGTTCCTCTGGCTCTTCTGGGGTTGGCGGTAGTGTGGGTTGTGGTTCGGGCGAACTTTCAGGAGAAGGTTCGGGGACATCATCTTCGACAGTGGGAACAGGAGTGGGGTCGATTTGAGGACTAGGATCAGGTTCAGGCGTTGGCGTAGGCGTTGGCTCGACTTCTTCCTCAGACGTAGGCGTTGGCTCAGGTTCAAGAGTTGGTGTCGGCTCAGGTTCAGGCGTTGGCGTAGGCGTAGGAGTCGGCTCAACAGTAGGAGTTGGTTCAGGGGTTGGCGTAGGTTCTGGAGTAGGTGTCGGGTCAACAGTTGGAGTAGGCTCTGGTTCTGAACCATCTAAACTCCACGAACCGCCGGACAATTCCATTGTGTACGTTCCTATATGTTCGTCATCGTAAGCGTCAGCTCTAAGCTGATACGTACCTATGTCTAGGGTGGGTGTTAATTGGCTATCCCAGCACATGTTACTCCCATCGTTATGAGGCGCAGAGTCGTCATCATCCGCAACCAGAGTCAATGTTCCTTCACTATTAACGCTATATAACCAGATGTGAGGATCGGCAGCGTAGGCATGAGGCGCATTGTCCCAATCATCGCAGGTCATAGACGTAAAAGTAATAGCATTTATCGGAGTTTGATCTTCAGTTATTTCCAACGTGAACGTAGGCCCAGCCTCAAATTCATTAACCCACACGGTGCAACGCAACAAATTATCTTCTTCATCCTCGACACAGGTCGTAACGTTCTGTTCTTGCGCTCCGACAGGCGAAATAAACGCCATGATAAGCATAGAAGCAAACAGTATTCGTGACAGCACAAAGAAAAAACGGGCCATCTACCTACAGTACAATTACAAACTAAGGAACGATAGAAGGTTTCTCGCTTTTCTCAGCCAGCCGACTTCTGCTATAAGAGTGGCAGTCATTACATTGCCACCTTTGAAACTTGCTAACCTGCGTGTATGCAAATCCTCTGCGATGAAGATTGTACGATCCGCAAGTAGGACAAGCATGTTCCTGAGAAAAAATATTTAAGTTAGGGTGGTTCTTCATCCAAGGTCGCAACGCTAAGTACACATCACGAAGTAAATCAACATCCTGTTTAGCGTATTTAATCATCGTTTTCCACGACTTCATATCACCACGCATACAACCAGCCCACAACTGGAAGCCACCTGTCTGCACTTTTTCCCCAAGCCCAAGGTGTTTCCCCACATGATTCAAACGATTCGAGTTAAACATAAAATACCTACGAGCTACTTTCAAAGTATCCACAGATTTCACAGACGACGGTGGGCCAAGACCATGCTTCACAAACCTAGCGTTAGCCTTACGCATATCAAACTTGTCACCATTGTGCGCTATAACAATGTCAGCTTCATCAATTAATTCCCACAGTTTACTAACAACATGAAAATCGTTTTCAAAATCTTCAGCATACGACTCAGGAAAATCAATTAACGAACACACTTTCGTGCGTTTCTGATGCTCCCAGCGGTACGAAACACACAACATGTACCATTCACGTTCATGTTCTATAACATCCTGCTGGTACTGGCCCCACACATACGCCAAATTAGGCGCTGTCTCAATATCGTAATACAGAATCTTAGTCATATACCATTCTAGGGGACAGTTAGTAGTCTAAGGGTGCATACCCCTTCCCACCAAGTCCCATCGTCAGCTAATTTTTCAGGAGCCATTTGTATTTGGTCAATGACTACGCTCTCTGAACGTGACCCTTCGTTATACGTTACAATTTGTTTATTAACCATAGCTGTGTTCAACGCTTCGTATTCTTCCTTAGTGTTGTATGCTGCTGCTGAACCCATACCACGTGACGTAGCTACCCTAGATTTAAGAATTACAGGTAGCACTATTTCGTCAACTCTAGTAGGAGCTGCAAATGCTTCGACTCGCCATGACTCTACAACAGGGCCATCAGTTGCTACTGAATCTCTTGTTAAATTAAATTGCAATTTAAACGATTCAGACAACGTTGGGACAAGCTCTGTGCCGTCAGCAGCTTCAATGTTTACTTTAATTTTATTAGATAAAACTCCTGTAGTAACAGAATCACCGTTGTCATTAGTTACCGTAGCAGTTACAGAACCACCTACATTAGCTGTTTGACCTACCCAAAACTCGTCAGCGTCTCCCCAAGCTACGTTAGCGTCACCCCAAGTACGCACAGCAGACGTAAGGGAAGCAGTATGACGGCGTATTTCAAGAGTCCGCAACACTTTATCAAATTCAGTGTTCCATCTAATATCACCAACATTTAACGTGCCAGAAGCAACCAAATTATCTTGATACTGTTGCCCTTGCACACCATTACCAGCGTCCACAAAATATGTTTTGCCATCTGACCTAGCCAAATGCGTTACATTACTTAAAAGATTACCGTCGCCAACTGACACTAAATCAGGTGCCCACGCAGGCACAAGCGTTTCAGAAAACTTTGACAAATCAGCCCTGTATACTTTACCTGAACCGCCACCAAACCATACAAACCGTTCATCAGCTACCAAACTGTACGCTTCACCAGCGCCATCTATAACAGGACCGTATGTTACACCACCTGCTGTAGGTTCAGTAGTTGCGATACGTAGCCCTTTGCTTGTAGCTAACACAAGAAAGCCACCATACGAAATTATATCGTTTATTTTTTCTCCACGGGGCAACTCAGCTACCTGTTGTGCTTCTTGCAAAAGGCCGTCAGTGTTACCTATCTTAACGAAACTTATAACTCCTGTTCCTGCCGTGTTACTTGCAATGTAAAAACCTGCTGGACCAGCAGCTACACTTAACCACTCGCCATCATACAAAGTAGAATCCATGCTGCTAGAAACTTTAGCGCCAGAAGAATTGTATTCAGATATGTTGTTGCCATCTATTGCAAATAACCTACCGCTTACTACATCAAAGTAATCAGGGTTTAACGAACCAAAATTAGTTGGAGCTGTAGTAACACCTAACGTTTGTTTAGTGGGAACACGGGCAGACCCATACGCTATATATACATTAGTTCCATCAGACGCAATGTCCGTAATAACTTCAGCAGACCCAGAAGCAGGAGCACTTACCGTAGCCCATGTAACCGACCCATCAGCAGCAGAAAAATTAGAAGAATAATACAACGTACTGGCACTAGCAACATACATATAATCCGTGCTGTTGCTTGAACGTCGAAAAATCTTCATAATAACGCCAGTCAAAGACAACAAATTGTTCTTAGTTTCACACAAAGGCAACAACGAAAACTGTCCTTCAGTCCACACATCAACACCAGACGACGTATTAAACCTACTCCTATCAGATTTAACTTTGTCAAAATATTTTTGACCAGAGCCTAACTCCCAACTCGTCTGCGACCTCAACCAAAACTGGTTATTAATAGATTGCTCGCCTGCCTCATTAGAAGTATCTCGCTGTTCACGCAACAAAGGAACCGCAGTTCTACGGTACTGGTCTACCTCTATATTGTATTTATGCTCCTTGCTACCAATCGTTAATGTGACTGGCAAACGTTCAGCCTTATGAACCATTTACACTCCTCTGTATACAGAAGTTTGTGTCTTCCCACCTGAACGCATCCAATACAAAGGATACTGAGAGTCTAACCTAGTAGCTTCAGCGCTTATCCTACCGTCACGCAACGCTCGAAGATCACGCATAGAAGCAGACACAGCCCCAGAAGGAACCTCATCTGCTCTACGACTAGACCCTTGCTCGTCAATAAATTCTCGTCGAACAGGTCGAGTAGACATCAACCTAAGAGCAGCCCCTAAAGAAGGCAAATCATACGCTGATGCGTGCAACCCAACCGTGCTTAACGCAGTAGAAGTAGCAGCTAAAGCAGCAAAATCTGTTTTGTACTGGACTCGTACTGATTGACCAGCCCAGCCATCATCATGCAACACCAAAGCGTACCCTGAAGCAAATGAACTAGTGTTACGGTCACGGCGCAAAGTCCATGAAGCAATCACAGGTTCAGACGCTTCAGAACCAACATCAGAATACGTTACCTGATAAATAGAAAGAACGTCATCAGTCACACCTGTTAAATCGTAACCGTCTTGCGCTTGATTAAACGTAAACTCAACAGTTTTCATTTGATACAAACCGTTTTGCGGTGACGACAAATCAGCCAACTCGTCGTTAATAGCGTTTAATACAAGCTGTGCAGGGAACTTAGGGTTAACAGTCACCAAATCACCTGCGCTATGAGCAGCAGCAGTAGTGCCTCTAAACCCACGCTTAACAGTAGCGTTATTAGTTGTAGCGTTCATACTAAACACGTACATTAACTCAGTGCCTATTTCAATAATCGACCCAACTACAATACCAGCAGTATCATGCGTAAAATTAACAGTCGTTTCGCTATCATTTAACGCCGTCCCTAACGTGTCATGCTCTTCAACATAATCTGTCAACAATAAATTTTTTGTTTCATCAATCCACGTTTGAGCCGTCATTATACTCCAATGTCATTTAAGAACTTTTCGTTCTCTCGTCTGCTGTAATCACTGGAATAAATATGTCCCGTATTAACTTCGTTCTTAGTTTCAGCGTGCTGTTCTAAATGAGCTGAACCGTTAATCTTTGGAGGTTGCACACCGCTTTGACGCAACCGCTTATACGCAGCCATATCAGCATCCTTCGCCCGATCAGCTTTCTTCGTTGCTTCTAAATCAATAACAGAATTACGAGACGGCGTAGCAGAAGGCGCAATGTTTACACCTGAAATAAGTTTGCTCATTTCTTTGCCACAATCAACGCAATGAAACGAATGCTCAATGTCAAAACCATGTATAATTTCTTCCACGTTTCCGCACCGTTTACATTTGTAATCGTATCTAGGCACTTCCAACTACCTCCGTACTATACCCAGCAGTAGCTAATGCGCTCAATTCGCTATCCGTTAAATCAGTAGGGGATTCATGCCCACCATATAACGTTCTTGAAACTGTACTCATATCTGCCGGTTGTCTGGTCGTTACCGACCCATCGTTTAATATAAATATATTACGCCCTTTTGCTGTCGGAGTATAGAATCTCCGCAGGTTCCTTCTAGGGTTGATAATTGGATACGGCGGTATATCTAACGGTGACAATATATTCTCAGTCACAGGCACATATCTAAGGTTAAACAAAAGTTCTTCAATAGACGTTGTTGCCTCTATAAGACTAGCCGATATTTCTTGGCTTACACTAAGCACAGGAGACGGAACTGTAGACGTTGTAGCCACCACCGCAGGTGCAATACTAGCTGTCCCTGAAATCGTCGCAGAAGGCGTTGTAGCAGCCCCAGCGATCACTCCAGCAGCGATACTAGCTGTACCTGAAATAGTCGCTGACGGCGTAGCGCCAACACCAGCAATCACACTAGGAGCTAGGTTCGCTGCCCCTGAAATAGTTGCTAATGGCATGGTGGCAGCAGTCGCTACCACACTAGGAGCTACATTACCTGTCCCTGTGACAGTTGGTGCAGGTGCAGTTGTTGATGCTGCAATTACCGCAACGGCAGCATTCGCAAAGGCTGTCACGGTTACAGCCGGAACACTGGCAGCGCAGGCTATTGTTGAGGGGCTTACGGTTACGGTTGATTGCCGGTAAGCGCCTGAGTTTCTGTAGGCGGTTGAGGTACGGTATGCTATGCCAGCCACGCACTTACCCCTCCAATGAAGCTACTCTTGCTTCCAGTTCTTGTATAGCCTTAACTATAGGAGCTATAAGCTGATGATAACGCAATCCTTGTCCTTCAGGAAAAGTCTTTTCACCCATACCATCAACATCTGCCGTTTCTTCTGGGTTGTTTATCCATACTCCCCTATTAGAAGCTTCATTTCCTAATGCCGTAGCTACTTCTTGAGAAATAAACCCCATGTGGGTTCTTGTCCCTTCGTAACCGCTTCTCATATTCCATCTATAATTAACTGGCCGTAACGATTTAACAAAATCAAGACCTAAATCTATATCAACAATATCTGTTTTATCTCTTTGGTCAGATATATTAACAGTTCCACTAGTTGCATATATGTTATCCCAACGATATGCGCTGCTGCTATAGCCAAGGTTTCTAGCATCGTCTGTAATAGGCATCCATGCACCAGTATTAGCGAAAAAATACGCTGCGTTATACATGCCGATGTACACTCTAGCTAGCTCAGAATAAATATGAGTACCATTAGCGTTCATTGCACCAATGTGTGTGTACCCATCAGCGTTATCAATTTTCAAAACATCGCCGTAATTAGTGAGCCAACAACCAGTACCGTTAATATAAGTATTCCCAGTAAGTTTCGTGTTGTTAATGTCTACATAGCCGTCGTCTGAACGTATGTAAATGTTTGAAGTGTCTGACGTTGCCTCTGGGTAACCCATGTAGCCTTTACGATCCACAGAACCATCAGCTAATCTATTCCAAAAAGAAATGTAAGGACGACCAGTACCGTTTTCATATAACAGCAATCTGTCGTTATTTGTTGGTTGCGCTCTTACATGTTGGGATGAAGTTCCAAAAAACCAATCCCCATCAGACTGCAATTCCCCACGTTCAACACCAGCAGTAGACCAATTAATAGTATCATCACCTGACGACCACATCCCAGTGTTATTATCACCGTCAAAAACATACGCAGGATACGAAGCAGACCCTTGCGTTCCGTAAACATAATTAATATGTCCTAATTGAAATTTCTTGGCAGTAGTCCCTAAATCAGTTACATCATTATCTGCTGGGTATAAAGCATCAGCATCCATTAGCAACACATCAGTAGGTAAATCAGCATGGTCAGTTTCAAAATCAGCTTGCCATCTAAAAATAATTCCAGTGCTGCCAATCTCTACTGCGCCTGCCTGCGGTAAACTATTAATATCTAAATGATGCCAAGCGCTATCAGTCCCACGTTCAAAGTTCCACGCCATAGTAGTTCTATAAGAACCCTGCGTACCTATAGAACCAAAAGCACCTAACGCAATAGTTGAATCATTCCAAGGCTCTTGCGTAAAAGAACTTTGACCTGTCTGCATTTTAGCAGTAGCAAATATAGGGCCAGCATTAACAATCAACGCATCAGCCGACTCATCCCAAAGCATATAAGAACCAGACGTAGCGCCAAAAAACTTCACATCATGACCAGTATCATCAACACCAACAGTCACCGCACCCTTAAACGTAGGAGAAGTATCCCACCCAGACGTGCCAGAACCAGTACCCATAAGCACAGCATCAGCAACAGCATTAGAATCACCAGTACCCAACTTCGTCTCTAACGCAATAATCGCACCAGAATGATTCGTATGAACAACATCATGCTCCTTACCAGAATCATCCATCTCATCCGAAGAAGCAATCGTCGGCTGCTGAGTCGAAGAATCTAAACTACTAGGGAAATTTGTAGCCATACAAAACCCCTATTCTTCTCCGTAAAGAATCTCCTCAGGCTGAGTCTTACGACCAACCAACGAGAACGAACTATCTCCAACTTTAGTAGCAGCCCAACCTTTAAGAACAGATAACACGGCAGCAAAACCAGAAGCTACAACAAGTTTCCAGTTGCTTACGCCCATCTCAAGGAAGGAGTTACCACTGATCGTGGCTACTGCTGCTTGTACAAACGTCGCTCCGCAGCGTTCAAGTAAATCTAGATATTCTTTCATTTTCTCAATAAAGCCTTCCAAGTATTAGGACCAACAATCCCATCAACATATAATAGACGACGCTTCTGAAACTCCACAACAGCCTTATGCGTAAGCCTTCCAAAATCTCCATCAACTTTGTACCGATACAACCCCTTATTACCAAGAAGCCCCTGAACTACCTTCACAGGCTGCCCCTTAGAACCCTTCTTCAATGGGTGTCGTCGAATCAAATCTTCTATCTCAGCTAACGCAGCGCCAATACCCTTAAGGTCTTGCTTAACTTTTTTCTTAGCTTTCGTTCCCTTCAAAGCCGGAGCATCAAACCACTGAATCTTGCCCTTAACTACCTTGCAAGGTTGGTGATGCCACCACTCTCCTCTAACGTATGCAACCATACCATAAGATTTAGCTATAGCGTTCACTTGAGAAGTACTGATACCACGCCCAGTAATTCTAAAGTCAACGGCATAACCCCAACTATCAAACGCTGGTTGCTGCATGTGATACGAACCCTGAAAACCTGACGCTGTTTTACGGTCAGGGTTAGCAGCTAAATTAAAACCTGCCCTGCCACTTTTGTACCCGTCGTACAAGTATTTTTGTTGTGCGTAAGTACGCACAGCAGATACCACCTTGACACGGCCAGAAATTCTGTCGTCAGCAAAGAACGCTTCTAACCTGCGTTTAAACTCAGGGTGTAAAAGTTTAGTATTTATGCTACTGTTCGTCGTCGGTATCATTTTCTGGTGGCTCTTGCAACTTTCTGTTTTGTAGTGTCAACGCACAAATTGTTAATTCTTTAGGAAATTGTCTTTCTACTTCTTGAAGTAACTCTACTGGGCTGATTTCCATTATTATCCTTCCAACTCTTTTAAGCGGTCATTCATATCTTTAATTATTTTAATTAAAGGAGTAACTAACATTTGATAATGAACTGAACGAGGAGTTTCTGTGCCAGCATCATACCCTACAGCGTATGTCCAACCAGAATCATGAACACTTTCAGCAGATAAACCAGCTTCTAAAGGAGCAGAAGAATCATCATCTAAACCCCTGTACTTAATAGGTCTAGCATCAAGAACTTTATAAGCCTCTTCCGTAGAAAGATCTTCAATATCTTTTTTCCATCTAACGCTAGAAGTCCATTCTTTAATAGATCCGTCACTATCCATTCTAACTAAAGCAGCGTACCCTCCAGAACTTGCTGTAGGCAAAGCAGTATCTAACACAAGTTTGCCAGTAAGAGCTACTGTGTTTGTACCTATATCTGTAGCTAAACTAAAACCAGTATCAGTATCATTTTGAAAACTATAAGAAAGCCCACCACCAGCTCGACCATCCGCAGCAAGAATTGGTTGACCATGAATCGTCGATTGGCCAAAGCTAACTGTTTTATCTGACTTAATAGTCATAGCAGTTGACGGCGTTTGAGAACCAGCAGCAGTTACCAAAAACATTAATTCAGTAGGCATAGAACTTCCGCTAGGTGTGCCATTTACTTGCGCCCTAATCTGCGCTCCATTAGCCCAACTATCCCCGTCATAGCCTTGGAACATAATCTTTCCAAGAATAGCGTCATCATCAACAAGCGCCGGAGAAGCCTTAGACCCATCTGATTTACGCAACGTCAACTCAGCAGCAGTCGCCTCAGTATTATGATGAGAAGTTAAATTAATAACCGCATCAGCAGAATCTTTAGCAACCGACAAAGAACCAATAATTGACGGATCAGAAGTCCACGTAGACGTACCAGAACCAGTACCATGTAACACAGTACCGTCAGCACAAGTAGTATCTCCAATGCCTAACTTTTCTTCAATTTGAACAATCGCCGTATTCGTAACCTCATGCATATCAGCATGATTAGGTGAATTAAGATTAGCAGTTTCAGAAATACTACTAGGGAGAGTCCCTGTACCATCTAAACTACTTGGATAAGATGTTGCAGCCATTCACCCTCCTACGGGGTTAAATCAATAGTAAAAATACCACCGGCATTAAACGCAATAGTAAACGTACCATTAGTGGAAGAATAATTAGCGCCAAAATCAATGTACGCAATAAGAGGATCATCAGTTAAAGAATCGTCATAAATCACAGCGCCTCTAGCGTCTGTAATCGTCGCAGATGACCATGACGTATCGGCAGCATCAAACTTAATAGTGCCACCTGTCTGAGTTAAAGCCAAACTACTTAACGTATTACCACCAGCAGTATAATTAGTTCCAGAAATTTCATTACTTACATCAGCTTTAAAATCGTGCGCTCCAAAATCAGGCGTATACGACGACGTAACTAACATTATTTTAATAGTGTCGCTGTCTAAATCTAACGCAAGAGTATTTTTTAAAGCGTTTAGGAACGTTATCCCATAAAGTCCGCTAGCCATCAGCGTTCTCCTTATCAGTTACAACACTGGCTTGTATCGTCTCAGCAGTTATAACCACATCTACTTGTTCGTCTTCCATAACCGTTAATAATAATATACTAACACATTAAAAGATAGAGGGAAGGCCAACCTCCCAGTAAAGTTAGCCTTCCCAAACTATCGTTAGGAGCTATTAGTTAGCGCCTATTGAGGATGAAGATTCAATCCTTCTGATGGATGCTTCACGGAATCGTGAGTACCCAACAAGGTGATACCAGCCAACGTGGTTGAAACGTCGGAGGAGATCAGTTGTAGGACCAAATACGACACTGGGGTCTTCACCAAATCCGGCTGCACGGCTAACGGCTTTTGCCATAGCTTGCTTACCACAGATAATGGTTTCATACTCGTCAACATTAGAATCACCAGCGTTTGTACCAATGTCCAAACGTGGGGTTTCAATGAAGTCAACACCACCATAAACACCAATGCTACCTGTTCGGATAGCGCCAGCGTCTTGCTGGTTTTGGTGTGCGATTACGTCAGTTACCGTAGTAGCATTTCGTAAATCGTAGGAAACGTCAGGGTGGATAAATCCAACGTAAACGCCTCCATCAAAAGTAGGTGCAGATGCAGCACGGGCATTAGCAACAGCTTTACGGACAAGAGCAGCGGTCATAATATCGCCTGCTGCTAGTTCTCCTGTAGCTGTGGCATCGCCACCGTACAGCACGTTGCTTCCAGCGACAAGAATACCGTGAACGATATTGTCGAGGCTGTTGGCCATGTTGTAACCGATAATGTTCGCAGCGTCAGCGTCTACGTTTAAGAAGCTGGTTCCACGAAGTTTAGCGGTTGTGGTGACAGCGTTACCATATTCAGCAAGAGTTACAGTAACCGTTGAATCACCAAGCGCAACAGCAGTTACGTCACTGGTTTCAGTGAGAGCTGATGTAGCTTGAGAAAGGTCACTATAAATGTTGAATTGGACGCTAGCACCTGCATGAGACTGGTTGGTTGACTTTACGTCACATACCATCTCAAACATAGGTTGTGAACGGAGAGCAAAGTACGCCAACTGCTCAAATGCAGCGGTGTCTGAACTAACCGAACTTGCTTGTGTATATGCCATTTTAGGCTATCTCCAATTTAAGTTTGGAGCCTACTTACACCATTGCGTTCCAAGTACCGCCATTAGATTCCCAAATCGCCCGTAATTCCTCAGGGTTTTTAGTTTGTTTAATTAACTCAATAAGGTTAGCATCTGCCACAGGACCAGCATCATCGCCAGCTTGTTGGATTCTACGCTCCGTTTCAAACTGATCTGCTTGCGCCTGCTGCTCTGCCAAATTGCCGATACTAGCTGTAGTCGTCATAGCAGACAACCCAGCATCGTTAGCCTCAGCTTGTATCGCTTGAACAGATAGCTCGCCTTCGTAGCCTTTCATGAAATACTCAGTCATCTTATTAGATGGATCTAAGCCAGCATCACGGAACACTTCTTTACGTTGCATCTGCTCAACTTGCGCTTCAAGCTCAGTAGCCCTCGCAGCTTTCGCTTCAAGTTCTCTACGCCAATTTGGTTTGGATTCGGTACTAGAAACTTCTTCGGTTTCTGTAGACTCATTTTCCATTATGTCACTCACCTCTGGTACACGCTAACAACGGTGGCATGTTAGCGGAGTTAATTTTTTTTTGTGTGTGAACGGCTCACCCTCTTAATGGGGCAGATCACAAATATAAATATATAAAGAATTAAGGTTTGTGTCTACAACCTAAGCTATTTGTGCAGCGCCTAGCCCAGAAGCACCAGTTTGTTGCAACAAACTACCAGCTCCAGCCTGTTGCGTCTGTTGCCTTCTTTCACGCATACGTCTAACTAAAGTAGCGTCATCAGCGTCTAAACCAAAAGCAGAAGAAGCTAACGTATCAACAGAAACACCTTGGCTTCTTAACGTAGACTGTGTTAAACCAGCGCTAGATGCTAAAGCACGCACTGAAACTGGTTGCACATCAGGTTGCCTAGCTAACTGTTCAGCCACACCAGTATTAAACCCTTCACCTAAAGTGCTTTTAGCTGTAGAAGATAACCCAGCAGCAGTCATTTGCAGTTTTAATTCCATTAACGGAACAGCCCTATCAGGATCTAAGAAATACGATATTAAATCTCCGTCGTCTATTTCTGGATACAACCGCCGTAACTCTTCATCTAAATTAGGATCAATTTCTGATACTGCTTGCGCTGCTAACGCTGTACGTGTAGCAAATTCTTCAGGCGAAACATCGTTACCTATAAAAGACGCAAAATCTTCAGGCGAATCATAAAAAGATTCAGGCAAACCAAATTCAGCTAAAACACTAGCGTAATTATTTTCTAATTCAAGGTATCTAGCTTCTGAAACTTGATTCAAACCGTTTTCGCTACGAATACCCATACCAGCAAACCGATCTTTATATTCATCTGTTCCTCGTAACCGAATTTCCATTTGCTGAACTGAAAGATTTAAAGAAACCCATTCTTTAATTTTACCTACTAAAGATAAAGGTAAATCATATTGATTTAACAAGTTCTCAAGTATGTCGTATGCTTCGTCTGCATTATATTCTGGTGTAGATGATACTGGTGTATTTGGTACTGGTGTATTTTGATCTATAAAAGGATTTGGCGCTACATACAAATCATCTTCAAAACCAGAGCCAATTGTATAATCAGTAGTATCTCCACCAACAATATCGGCTACACCAAAAGGATCATAATTTTCCAGAGCTTCTGTAGCTTCTTCTGGAACATAAAATGTCATTATTTAAACCCTCCCAAACGAATCAGCTAAAGCATCAACAAGACTATATATCTTTTCTTGCCCTTTATTACTACCTAAATAATCTCCAGTAGAGCGCACATAATTTTCTGCTTCCCAAGTAGTCATCAATCTAGGGCTACCTGAATTATCAACATAATTTATAACCGGATTCCATTTACTATCACGCAAATCAACTTTCTTACCTAACAAATTCTCAATAGATGTTTCAGTATTAAAAAGTAACTGCTTAGGAGTTACCCCTAATTTTGTAGCTTGCTCTTCTAAATGCGGATAAGCAATATACGCTTGATCCTGCAACATTTGTTTAAATTCTTCTTGAGTTAAATCACCAGTAAGCAACTGCTCTGCATATTCTCTAGCTTGTTCTTCATTCATATTTAAATAATAATCGCCAGCAGTTACTAAAGTATTTTCTACCATTCCTTGAAATTCATTTAACTCATTAACCATTTCTTTATTTTCAATTTCAGCAAAAATAGTTTTATACAACGTATCAGTATTTGTTTGTGTAACAGGGCCATTTAATCTTTGAAACTGATAAGCTAAATTATAAACTTCTTGGTCAGATAACTCATACCCAAGACCTCTAAGGCTATCGCTCACTTGATCTATAGTCGCTTGCAAAAATTCTAAACGATCTGCCTCACTCTTCTTTTGATACTCAACATCGAACTCACGCATACGTGAATTATTTTCCATACCCCATTCAGTTTTACGCAACAAACTCGGAATTTGGTACAGCATAGCGTTTTCAGTAGTCGGGTCTATATTAGTTGATTCTATATAAGTAACAACGTCTACTTCTGTTAATTTTGAAGGATCGTTATATGCAACAGGGTTACCATTAATATCAAGCCCTATATATAAATCACCTCTTATGTCACGGTCATACATAAAGAAACCAAACGCACCGTATTGTTCACTTAAACCAGTTGCATCTCCTAACGTATCCGCAAAAGATGGAATCCCTAAAAACGGTCCGCTACCACTCAAAGTTGTTTCTTGAGCAGGTTGAGCTTGCGTCCCAGAAGAACGTAAAGAACCATCTGCCATAAATGCCCTAGACGACATGCGGTTTTGTTGGCCAGTACCTTGATTGCGAGATCTAGTAGCTCCAACATAACCCGTGTCTTTAGGAAGAGCAGCGCTACCACCTTGGAACGGATCGCCCATACCAAATTCTCTTAACGTGCCAGTAGCTGCGTGTGCAGCAACCTCTTTACTTCTTCCAGTTCTTATAAGATTAGCTTCATCATTTCGCCTGCCATACAAAGCACCGCCATCATTAGAAGCTAAACCATATTCTGTATTATCAATATAATCAGCTAACGCTAAAACATCGCCAGTATCTACAGCTTTATTAATTTCTTTAACAAAATCTGGGCCACCAGCAGAACCATAATTATACGTAATTGACATAACCGCAGCTTGCGTATTCGCATCTAAAGACTGATACCTTTCTTGCCCAGCAGCTAACAACTCTTCTCTATTCTCAAACCCATAAATAGTTACATGGCCATATTGATCTAATTCAACATACGGTTCAGCAGCACCTGAAGGCAACGGAGCGTATTTTTCACCATCAGCCTCCGAACTAATAAAATCATACTGCCAACCATCACCAAACCTATTAATATAATCTTGATCGCTACTACCTTTACGCAAACTAGCGGTATTCAATGCAAGTTCAGCAAATAAAATTTCTCTATGTTTTTCAATTTCTTGATCTAAACGAGCAAGAGCTGTTTCTTTATCCATAGTGTCGCCCATTTGAACGCCACCAGTAAACCCAAACCCTATAGTCGGCACATCATCGCCACGCAAAGGATCTGAATAAGCATTTTCACGGAACCCTTCATGCGCCATAATTACCGCACGTTCTAACTCTATATTTTGATTACGTGAATCACGCAACTCATTTTCAACTCTTCTTTGAGAATCCAACGTAGCTTTTTCCGCATCAAACGACCTAATCAACTCAAGCGCAAACTTATAATCTCCGTCAGTTTCAGCTAAATTTTCAAACTTATTCCAATCAATATTAGGAATAGCCATAGTGCCTCCCATCAGCAACACTACTAACCAACGCAAAAACATAACCCAAATCTATCATTACATATTCCTAACAGCAGCTTCAATAGCTCTAATAGTCGAACCCTCAGCTTCAGCTAGAGACAATTTAGGGAACTCTTCTTGCACAAACTTTTTAGCTTGAGAATCTACCATAGGCATTTGCATATTATCAGTATAATAATGGTCAACTGTTTCTTTCATAAAAACAACAAACGCTCGTTTCTGCGCTTCTGTTAATTCAATACCTAACATTTGGCCAGCTTTGTTATTAACAGCATCCATTAAATACACAGGGTCGTAATCTTTATAACCTTCTTGTTCTTGTTCTTGGCTTATACCTAATTCAAATAAAGCCTGTATTTGTTCTACTGTTCTTCCGCTTTGACCAGTTAAAATATTAAACGTTGTTGCATCACCAGTACCAAACTGGGCAGGTATTGGAACACCACCTACATCAGTAACAGGCAACGTAGGTTTAGCAATTTCCATCATTCTATACGCTTCTAGCATCTGGTTATTAAACGCAATATCGTCAAACGAACCATCAGACCTAAAAATATCGCCCATATTGCCAATATTCACAAACGCTAATTCAATAGCTATTAATGCTTTCTGGTCATCTGGCAAATAATTAAGTACTTCACCTATATTTTCTTTAATAAACCATTCATCAGTTTCAGAAAAAAGCTCAGCTAACGCTTCTTCCTCATCAGTACTATAAGTAGTTTCTGGTGTAGGTCTAACTCCCAAAGACGTAGCTGGTGCTACTACCCCTTCTGTGCCTTCAGGGATAAATCCTTCTCTAACCATTTCAGGATTAATTGTTCCCAAAGTAGGAGTAGTTAACGACAAAACACTTTTAAACTCATCGCTGTCTCTTACCTCTATAAGAAAACTATCTAATTCATCTTTAGTAACACCTTCAGGATTTACTGAACTAAGTCCTATTAATTTATTATTTTCAAGAATTGTTTGATTAAAAACTCCAAGTATTTCCGGTTGTGTAAGCAACGAGTTTGCATCATATTCTTCGGTACTTGCAAAATCAGTTTCCCAACTTCTTTCAATTTGTTTAAAAACTACAGAATCTTCAACAGATTCATACAATGCAATATATTGCTCAGCTCTGTTGTCGCCGAATATTCTTTTTAAATTATCTTTAGCTTTATCGCTTAACTCCATAACACTATCCTAGTCTGCCCAACTGTTCTTGGGAATAAGATCATTCTCTAAAAACCTTGAATAGAACAAAGCAAAATCTGGCCTAGTAGCAAACTCAGATCTAACTTGATCCCACTCATACATTAATAATCTATTGTTATCAGCTTCCAAAGAACTACTAGGCAACCTTCTCAAATCATTTTCAAAATCGTTCCGAATATCTAAATACTCTACAAGGCTACCAATCCAAGGCTTATACGCTAACGACGGTTCTTCAACCAAAGCCCTAGCGCCTTCCATTACCTCAGCAATATAATTAGAAGAACTAAATTCTTCAATCGCTTCACCAAACAACGGATATTTTTCACTAAGTTCTGCTTTTTTGAGATCATAATATAGCTTTAAACCAGAATGAACAGCAGCAGAAGGCGAATTACTTAACCCATCATTAGCATACAACAACTGATTATAAGACGGGCTTCCTTCTACACCATCTATTGGGCTATCTTTCCAAGCGTTTAATTCAGTATATCCACGTGACACTTCTGTCTGTTTAATAAATTCTTCAGGCGTATAAATTTCACGCCATCCTTCATTCATAAAAATTTGTTGAACAGCCGGTGAAAACGCCCCATCTTCAATAGCGCTGACACGCAAAGAATTAGTTACAACAGAAGTCATTACAGGATATTTTTCTATAAAATCTTTATGTTTTTGAGATAATTTAAACGACTCTATTGTCGGAGCAACACCTTTAGCATTTCTAGTTGCGTTACCGCTTAGAAAGAAAAACTCTTCGCCGTAAAGATTAAGGAATTGGTTAACAGCCCATTCAGGTTCTAAACCTAAAGCTCTACCATGTTCTTCTAATTGATTTAATTTTATAATATACGGTTCATACGGAGAACCTTCAGCAGAAGCTACAGGTATTACAGTAGTTGCAAGAAACTTTAAGAACCCGACACTTTGTGTCATTTCTTCAGCTTTAGCTATAACGTTACTTTGTACTTCAGGGTCAGTGTAGTCGTAAGGAGTTCCTGCTTCTCTAGCTTTAACGTCAAGGTAAGTCACCATATCAATCATGGTCAATCCGTAGTTTTGTTTATTGCCGTAACGGAAAGGGTTATCTGGATCTAACGCTGTGTAGTATAAATGATCGGCCCATGACGGAGTAAATTCTTGAACAAAACGTTCAACAAAGTTTCCATCTGGGTGGCCGAATGGGAACATCCATCCAGCAACTTTTTCTATTTCAGGTTTTTTAAAATCAAACATAAACGTTCGTAAAGGCAACGTAATAAACGGGCCAGCACTAGGAGTTGTTTTAGTTAACATCGTAAACAACCCATCTTTATCTAACTTAATTCCAACCTCGTCAACAAGCTCACCGACACTACCAATAGGAGAACTAGGCAACACCTGATTAGCAGCGTCACTAATACTATTAGTAAATTTAGGATTAACTAACAACGATGCAAGAGCGCTATCTTTAGGTCTAAACACAACATTTAAATTTCCGTATTGATCTTCTTCTTGTGTTAACCCTAGGATCGGCAATTCAACATCATCTTTAGTAAACAACCGAACACCTTTATAAACAAACGCAGGATTTTCTATAGCTAGCCCAGCCCACCTGCCAATAACTTCTTGCCACGCATTAAAGAACGGCGACATAAAACCAACCATTTCAGCAAATTCGCTGTGTTCA
>Ga0114932_10000776_pt1 | contig 37575 bp, 28 predicted proteins | sample 2SBtaG_2_FD_87286 | JGI IMG/M metagenome (GOLD analysis project Ga0114932, IMG submission 87286) | Deep subsurface microbial communities from Kolumbo volcano to uncover new lineages of life (NeLLi) - 2SBTROV12_ACTIVE470 metaG | ecosystem: Environmental > Aquatic > Marine > Volcanic ...
CGACAAGCGTTTTCACCGGCGGCTCGAAGGCGAGCTGGAGAAGCGCCTCGGTCGACGTGTCGAGGTGCTCAACTTCGCCGTTGAGGGCTACAACACGGCGCAGGAGCTGCGGCTCTGGCGCCAACGCGGGGAGCGATTTGACATCGACCTCGTGCTTTGGGCTTACGTGCTCAACGATCCGTTCATCCAAGACGGCAGCTATCGGCGGGTCGGCCACAGCTTCTTCGTCCACCGGGTACAAAACGGGCTCGAGAGGCTCATGGGCGCCACCGACTGCGAGATGTTCAAGCCCTTGTATCGGGACCAACCTTTCGAGCTCGTTGTCGCGCGGAGCTTCGAGATGATGAAGCTCGTCGCCGGCTCGATACCGGTTCGCGTCGCCGTGCTACCGATCGTCGCCCCGTTTTCGGATCGCGCGTGCGCGTTGCTCTATGATCGTGTCTCGGATTCCGCGGTTGCAGCGGGGCTCCCGGCGCGGAAGGTCGTCGGTGCATTTGTCGGCAAAGAACACACCGAGCTGCTCAAAGAAGGCGAGGAATCGGACGTGACGCACCCCAACGCAAAAGGCCACGCGATCATCGCGGCCGACCTGGCGACCTGGCTTGGCGCCGACCCGGCTGTTGTTGCCCTCGCGCGAGAAGCCACGTCCGCAGCCGCGAGGGTGAGATGACCGCGCTCGATCCCCGTTCGGCTGCCCAGACCCTCCAAACGCACGGCTACTTTCGCGTGGCCCGGTGGATGCCCGAGTCCGAGCTGCAAACGTGGATTCATCACATCACCGAGCGCATCGATGCCCTGGATGCCAAGACCCCGCCCGCCGGGGACAGGGACACGATGGAGACGATGCTGCGTCGGTCCGCGCGGTCAAACACGATCATCCGCGAGCTGGTCGGCGACGAGATGGTCGTCGCGCGGGCCGGACACCTGCTGTGGCGATGGCCGCACGTCCAGCGGGTGCTGACCGACAGCCCGATCGCCGCGATCGCGAGCGCCTACCTCGACCAGCCATGCGTCGTAACGTGCAGCGTGATTCGCAAGGCGCCCGGCAGCGTGCAGTCGTACAGTCCCCATCGCGACGCGTTTTTTCTGCACCCCGAACCCGAGCACCTGTTGACCGTCGCTATCGCGCTCGACCCCGCGAACGGCAAAAGCGGCGGACTCGGGGTCGTGCCCGGGTCACACAAGGCCAAGACGACATGGCGCGTGACGCTGCGGGACGGACATTGGCAGCAAACCGAACGCGGCCGGCAACCGACGGTTCCGGGGGAACTGGTGGCGCAGGATCTTGATGTCGGCGAAGCGCTGCTCTTCGACGGGCGCACCTGGCACGGCTCGGGTCCCAATGAAAGCGCGCGCCAGCGGAGACTCCTGGTCACCCAGTTCACGTCAGCGGCCGCGTCCTGGCCCGAGGACAGCTGGATTCGACCTGCGAATGGTCGGTTCCCTCGCGTGACGGAGCTGGCGGGTCTGGCAGATCTGGCGGAGTCGGCACGGTGAAGACGCAACGCAGCGGCCGTGTTCATCGGCAACCCACAGCGATGAAAAACTCCGAAGGTCGGCCGGTCCTGATGGACTACTGCCTGCTTCCGTACGACGCCGAACCCGCGGCCGACGCGCTGGCCAGCACAACCATGTTGACCGCGGGGCTGGCGGCGATGGGCGCGTTGGACGCAGGCGAGGCCCTCTGCGACCGAATCGTGGACGAGCTCGGGCCGCATCGAACGGTGTGGGGCATCGGTCGCGATCACGTGTCCGGCGAAATCACCTGTGAGCTCTATTTCTACCGACGACCCCACAGCCAGGACGTTGACCTGGCTCTTGTCGACTCCTTGCTGGCGCCGACCATCGAGCTTGCATCGACGCTCAATGATTCGGTGCCATGGCACATGCTCAGCGTGGAGCTTGGGGCGGGACATTTCGGTGGCAACTGGCCCGCGATCGCCCGCATTTACAGCGACGTCACCGGGCTCAGCTACGCCGTCGACGGGGAGTCGCTGGTGCTCGAGAACCGCTACGATTTCCACCATCCGCAGCGCGACATTGACGCGATCCTCCAAGACCTTCGCGCGTCGCTTCACGCGCCCGACACGGCTGCGTCCTTGCGTGATCGCCTGCCGCCCCAGCTGCTCGATTGTTACCACGTCTGCGTCGCCCAGAAGCGGACAGCGGACGCGGTTTATTTCTCTCGGATCGACGGCGGCGCGTTCGGCTGGTTTCTCGCCCACTGCGATTGGCCCGAGCTTGTGCAATCCACATGGCGCAAGCATGCGTCGCGATTGGAACACGTGCGCTGGGACGTCGGTTTTTCGTACCGGCGCAGCGGCGACAGCATCACCATCACGAAGAGCGGTTGGTATGCGTCGTTCTGAGCGCCCAGCAAACGACCCCGGCGGCACCCGCGCGCAGCCTCGTCATCGGCAGGTCCCGGCGGACCTCCGCGCGCGTTTTCCCGGTCATGTGCCGGCGATTTACACGCATCCGGACACCCTGCTGGTCGCGTTCGCGTTCGAGTGCAACCTGGCGTGCACGTTCTGCATGGTGGAAGACGCGCTGGGCAGCTTCGCCGGCACCCCGCTGGACGTCTTTGAGGCCTTCGTCGCTCACCCGGAGGCGATGCGCGGCATAACGCGGGTCATCCTGTCGGGCGGCGAGGTGACGCTGGATGAGCACCTCGGTCGCTATGTCGAGGTCGCCAGGCGCGGGCCCGACGTCGAACATGTCCGCATCCAAACCAACGCGACGCGGCTCAGTCATGCGCCTTACGTCGACCGCTTGCTCGGCCTCGGTGTGGACGAGTTCTTCGTTTCGCTGCACGGCCATGAGGCCAGCACATGCGACGCAGTCACCCAGCGCAGCGGGTCGTTTCGCAACATCATGCGCGGGATCGAGACGCTTGCAGCCCGTGGCGCGACGTGGCTTAGCAACACATGCATCGTCGATCGCAACGTCGATCACCTCGCCGATATCGCCACGCTGGCTGCGGATAACGGCGCGGCCAAGGCCGAATTCTGGAACGTCTGGCCGCGCATGGACGACGCAGCCCTGCGGTCGGAGATCGTCGGCATGCAGCGCTTGCAACCACGACTCCTGGACGCCCTCGCGACGTGTGAAAGACGCGGGCTGCCAACCACCGTGAAATGGGTGCCACGTTGCCTCCTCGGTCCGTTCGCCGAAGCGCACGACGACAGCCAGCCGACGGCCCTGATCGAGAGCGGGTATTGGCAAAAACTGCCGCGATATTCTTGTCTTTTCGCCGGAGTTTGCGCGTTTGGAGACTCCTGCGCGGGCCTCTCCCACGCGTACATCGACACCCACGGGTGGGAGGTCGACAGGCTTTGTCCCGAACGCGACCTGACCATGGCACCGACCCCCGACCGCCGAGGTGTCATGGCCGACCGCCGTGGTGTTATGGCCGATCGCGCGGATCCCGTTCCATTCCGGTCACTGCAAGCCGCTGACGACGCAAAGGACGTCTCCGTCGCGTCCGCCGCTGCGCCTGTCCGGGTCGGCATGACACTCGGTCCCGTGGAGATCGTCGACATACAACCCGTGGCCGGTGGCGTGCGTGTCGCGTGTGGGGTGGGGACCGACAGACTCTGGGTGCGCATCGTCGAGGATACGGGGCAACGCGCGTTTTCCCGCGTCGCAGGCTTCGCGCTCAGCTACGAACAGGGCGCTGATGAGACTTTGGCGGTCGCCGTCGTGAACGCGCTACGGCAGCTGCTCGCACAACCCTGACGGACGTCAAGACCGATCATCGGCCAGAGACCCGCGAAAACAAGTCACCGTACGAAACCAGACACCGTACGAAACCAGACACCGTACGAAACAAGTCACCGTACGAAAGCGGTGTAGAGCGTCCGACTCTGACCATCGCTGGACAGCACGCGCCCACAAAGCGTCCCGTCGCGAAGCGCGTCGATCATGTCGGACATGTCGGAGTGCTGTCCCGCGCCGATCCATCTTTGAGCTGCGTCGACCGTCACCTCGGCGCGCACGTGCCAGGACGTTTCCAGCTCGTCGCCGTCCGCGCCGATCCGATCGCAACGCAACCATCCCCTGGCGTCCAGTCCGTGATTTCGCACAAAGGCACGGAGCTCAGCGGCGCGTTCACCGGGCGCGGCGAAGCCATAGCGCTTGATTGCCAGGAGGCTTGAGGTCGCAGCGTCGAAGTCGGCCGCCAACATGTGCGCTCCGGTGAAAGAAGCGGCGACTCCCAACCTCTGCGCGATGGCCTGCAATCCGGCCGCATCGGCGTGTTCGGCATGGGCATACAGTTTGACGCGCTCAGGTTTGCTGGTTGCGACGCCCACATAGATGTGGTGGTCATCTCCGCCCATCCAGTCGCGCCAAGCCTGCTCTGTGACGACGTCCGCCAGCCCGAGGACGTCCGCGGTTTCCAACAAGGCCCGCTGCGCAACCGCCATGTCGCGGGTCCCGTGTTCGCCGGCCCCACCAAGTGTCACATTCGCGGTGAGACGCGATCCGGGGTCGCCACGTCGAAACGACGGTTCGAGCACCCACATCGGCAAACGACCCGCGCGCACTTGCCCCACGAGCGCATCGATGAGCCTCGCCGCGACGCCTCCCTCGGGAGCGCGAGGCAACCCGAGACGTTGCAAGCCGTCCAACAACCGCTCGGCATCATCGCCCCCAAACCCGCGCCGAAATTGCGTCACGATCGACGCCGCCTGGCCTTTATCGCGTTTGACCAGCCGACGTCCGACCTCGGCGATCATCGCAAGGGCATCGTCTCGGTTTGCGGCCGGCAACGGGCCATGACTCAGCCGAACTGAAGCCGACGAAATAAAGCCAACTTCGCCGTCTTCGAGCGGCGCGACGTGGGCCGACACCGTAGATTTGGCGCTCGCCCAGTGCAGACGTACACCGCGGGCATCCGGATGCGCCCGGACGAGTCGCCAGCCATTGACGCTCCCCGCCCCGAACAACTCCCGCCACGGGCTCAGCATCGCGTCGGCCATGCCCCACGATAACCCATACGCCCGGGTCCAGCCCGGCGGCGGCACGGTTCAGTTCAAGGCGCACAGTGAGTTCAGGGCGCACAGTGAGTTCGGGGCGCACAGTGAGTTCAGGGCGCACAGTGAGTTCAGGGCGCACAGTGAGTTCAGGGCGCACAGTGAGTTCAGGGCGCACAGTGCTTGGGTAGGCCACCTGTTTGCGGCATCGAGGTCGCCTTGTAGCAGCTGGTCATGCAGCGCTGGCCTTTCGGAACCCATTTCTTGGCCTTGGTCTTGGTGGCTCCGGCCTTGCCTCCCGCGCAGAGCGAGCCGGTTTCGCGACACGCAACGAACGGGTCCAGCGTTCCCCCCGCCATGGAGTTGGGCCAGTTGACCCGGCCGACGTGCCACATATCCCACGCGCGCATCTTCACGGGCCCCTCCTGCCAGACGAGCTGCGACTGGATGTACACGCGCACTTCAGCGTGCGAATCGCCCCAGCCGTGGTCGCGCCAATAGTGGACACCGACGTCGTAGTGCACGGGTTTGGCCGACGTCCCTTCGGGTGCGTCGAGGTTGAGGTTCTCCGGGCCCGCGCCGTCCGTATCGTCGAGATCCAGGCCGGGATCGTCGTCTTTCTTCGCCGCGCTGCCCCAGTTGGGCTTCTCGTTGAACCAGAACGTGTCGAACGGCACCTGGAACCACGGATCGGGCTTGCCATCGCAGTCCTGGTCGGGACCGGAAGCCGAACCGAAGGGGTGCGCGAAGTGCAGGTCGAGATCGGCGCCGGTCGTGTCGGTTTCATCCGGATCGGCGGGTGTCTTCCAGAGCAGCTCGACGTGGATCGCCTCGGACGGGATGACGAGCACCGTTGTACAGGCGGGCGAACAGGACGTGTGGCCGAGGTTGTCGGTCACCGCGAGGCAGATGACGTACTCGCCAGCGACATTGGCTGTCAGCGTCGGTGTCGGCGAGCTTGAGCTCGGCAAAAACTGGGCGGTCGAACCCTGGGGCTGGTTGGATAGCGTCCATTTCCACGTGCTGATCGATTGGCCGGCGACCGAGTTCGACTTCAGTCCGGACAGGTGCAGCGTTGTCTGCGGAATGACCTCTTCGCCTTCTTTGACCGTCATCGCAGCGACGGGGCAAAGCTTGTCGACGCCGTGGCCCCGCAGCTTGACGCGACGCTGACCGACCGAGCCGACGACCGTGAGCACACCGATATCGAACGACGGCATCCCGGTGGCCGAATCGATCGCCGCGACGGACTCGGGCTGGTAGCGAAGTTGGACCTTGAATGTCCCGTTGACGCCCAATGCGAATGGTGTTTTGGGCGCTCCTTTGACCGCGTATCGATCGGCATGTTTGCCGCCGAGCTTCAGCGACTCGACCGCGATATCACCGCCGCCGCAGTTGCTGATTTGCACGGTGTGCGTGGCGGATTTGCCGACGAGCACGCCGCCAAAGTCGACAGATGGCGGCGCAACAAGCACGCACGGCGCGTTCGAGTTGGCGAGTACCGAGGCGCGCCCGGCCGCAGGGTTGGCGGCGTTGGAGTGGATGTAGAGCACAGCCTGTCGCGGTTTGTCGGTCTGGGACGTGAACCTCACGGGCACTTGGAAGCTGGCGCCCGGAGCGATGACGAGCGGCGCAGCGAACGGTTTGACCTCTGTGCCCACAAGCCACGTGTTCGGCTGAAACGACGCGCCGAAGCCGGGATCACCCGAAAGCGTCGCCGAGCTGATGCGCAGGGTCTCATCGCCGGTGTTTCGCACGGTGATCACGCCCTTGGAGACCTGGCCGACCGGGACGAACGGCAGCTCGAGCGTTGCGGGTTGGACGTGGATGCGTGCGCGCGATGGTCGTGCCTTGATCGCGAAGGAAAACGGCTTGTCGGCGAAGTCGGGGTCGCCGCGGACGTGGATGTGCACGTGGGCGACCGACGTCTCTGTGCCGGCAGCGACGCGGCGGATGGCGAACTTCGTCGGCCCGGCATGTGCCACGGTCGAGCCGGTGCCCTGCGGCAGGATCGGGGCGAAAGAATCGGCGGCGCACGCGGCCCCGGTGCCGTCGTCGCAAGCGAACTCTTCGGCGTTGCGGCCCGCTAGCGTTATCCCTGTGACGATCAGCGGCGCTGCGGCGACAACTGCGCTTGTATTGCGGATCTCAAACCACCGCTTCGCGCCGACTTGCGCGCCGGACCAGGAGACGACGCCGCCCGGTTGCACGGTGACGCCAACGCCGTCGGCCACCTCGATCGTGGCGCGACAATCGATTCCTTCGACCGCACAGTCGCCGCCGGGATCCGTGGCGCACGCGGCAAGGACGATCGCAACGACGACAACCGCCGATTTATACGCAGGTTGTATATATCCACTCTGTATATATGCAGTTTGCATAGAACCCTCGCACGTCTCAGAGACATTCAAAACACACGAATTTTCAATCGCTTACAAAGACACGACAGAGCCACGACCCGCCGCACACGTCCAAAACGCGTTCGAAAGTCTCAGAGACGTTCAAATTCTGTGTATTTTCAGAGACATCACGACCCGATCCCGGGTTAGACGGCGCGTCCGTGGTGTCTACAAGTGCTTTGGAGCCGGCGTGGGAGATCCGTCACGGCGTCGCGTGAAACGCCCCGCGCGCGTCGCGTAAACAGGCAACTGCAAGCACGGCGTACGCCAGGTCACGATCGGCCCCCGACGGCGCCTGTTTCTTCATGCACCGTCTGACGGCAGCACGCCACCACGAGACGTCTCGAAACGACGCCATCGTCTCGGCTTGCAGGTGAAACGGCGTGTCCTCTTCTCGCTTCGGATCGGCCGCGCCTTTGCCAGCGGCTTCTTTGCGCGGCACTTCGATGTCGGGGGTGACGCCGGTCGCCTGGATCGGGTGGCCGGTCGGCGAGAAGAACACCGCGACCGTGACCATGACCCGCGCCTTGGTGGTCTTGAGCTCGGTGTATTCCTGCAGCGTGGCTTTGCCGTACGTCCGCCGCCCCACGATCAACGCACGCAAGCTGTCCTGCAGCGCGGCCGACGTGAACTCGCAGGCGCTGGCGCATTTCTCATCGACCAGCACCACCATCGGCGCGTCGAATACACGACGTCGCCGCCGGCTGATCGTCACCCCAGCGATCGCATCCTGGGTCTTGACCCGCGCGACGAACCCGCCCCGCTGAAACGTCTCGATCAGCCCGACCGCCACCGGCAGAATCCCGCCGCGATTGCCGCGCATGTCCAAGACGATCGCCTTGACCCCACCGGGGATCGCCGCGAGGCCGTCTCGGACGCGTTGGTCACCGCCCGGCGCGAACTTCCGGAGCCGAATATGCGCCCCACCCGAGACTCCCGCGATCGGTGTCACGGTCACGTCGTCCTGCTTGGTCACAACGTCGACCGGCGCGTTGACGTCGGCCCAGACCTGCGTCGTCGTCAACCGTGAGTGGGGGTCGAGCGCGCGCAGCAGCCAGCGGGTCGCGGTCAACCACATCTCCGATCGGCGCTGGCGTGCGACGGCGTCGGGCAGCCGCTTGATACGACTCCCCCGTGCGACGGGATCGCTTCGCCCCACGATCTGACCGCTCACCCATTGGACAACGCAGCCGAAATCGGCCTCGGAAAACGGCGGGGGCCAGCTCAACAGCGCGTCAACGAGCGGTTCTCCGGTCGAATTCGGGTCGCTGTGACCATACGGCTTGTCGCCCTTCCCCGGTCGCGGGATGTGGTGCACAACGACGCCGGGAAGCGTCCTGCCCTGACAACGGAGCGGCTCGGTTCGCCCGGAGAACCGACCCTCGGAGAACTTCTTGAGCGCCACAAAACTGCTCGGCAGGAGCTCGATCTTGCGATGCAGCGCCGCGACGGCACCGTTGGACGCGGCCGCCCAGATGTGTGGCGCCTTCAGCTTTCCATGAACGTACTTGCTGGCGAGGATCGCGCGCACTTCATCGAACTGCGTCTTCGTGAACTCAACGGCGAGCGGTTTGGAAGCGGCCTGAACCGGCGGCGCGATGACCGCAACGAGCGCCATGAGCCCAAAAAGATGCGGCAAAAGATGGCCTCTCCCGCAGACGGCCATGCGTCTCGTCGTCGCCATCCAACCTGGTTGCAATCGGTTCACGGCGTCCTTTGTCGTCGGTTCGCAACCCTGTGGCAAGATGTCGTCCGTGAACGCCGAAGCTCCAAGCTATCTCGACGCCTTCCCTACGCCGCAGAAGTCGCTTCGCGTCCCGACGTCTTCACGCCCTGTTTCTACATGGTTACGCCCGATCTCGACGCAAGATTCGCGTTGGCGTCTCGGTTTGGCGAGTTCGAGCGTGCCGCTTGACCCGGTAACAACGCCACGGGTAGCGTTTCTCGACCGCCAACCGGACGACACGCACATGAAATCCCCGTTGTCTCCGTACGACCCCTCTCGTCGCGCGTTGGCGCACGCCGCCTTGCTGTCCCTGTTTGCGTCGGCAGCAGGCTGTGGGCTGGGCGATGTCGGCCACGACCCCGTCAAGCTGAAGCAATACGAAGAGAAGCTGGCCGCCGACACCGACGATTCGGGCTCATCGCAAGACGTCCAAACGGACGATGCGGCCGGTCAAACAGGCGACTCGAGCGACGCGACGGACAGCGTCGGGACGACCGATGCAGGCGGGCCAACTGGCGACGGCGCAGGGCCCGGTCAGGACAGCCTGGTTGCGGACGACGCGGCGGCAGCGGATGGCAGCAGCATCGATGCGGGCGGCCCGATCGACGTGGCGCAGTGCCAAACCGACAAGGATTGCGACGACAACAACGCGTGCACGGTCGGCGAAGCATGTTCGGCGGCAAAGGTATGTCTGCCCGCAACGGCCACGGTCTGCGACGACGGCGACCCCTGTACGAAAGACACCTGTGACCCGACCAAGGGGTGCATGTTCGACGCCCCCGGCGCGGACGGTCTGACGTGCAGCGACGGCAACGCGTGCACGGTCGGCGACGCCTGCGGCAAGGGCGCATGTCTGCCCGGCGCCGCGACATCATGCGACGACGGCAACGTATGTACGAAGGACGCGTGCCTGCCCGCTTCAGGCTGTACCGTGACGACCGTCGAGCTCCATCACAGCGTCTGCGACGACAGCAACAAGTGCAGCGGCAGCTCGTTAGCGTCTGGCGCCAGCCCGCCATTGCACGATTATTGCGAGGTGGGCGTCTGCAAGGCCGGAATCGCGGTCGATTGTGACGACAACGACCCGTGCACCAAGGACAGCTGCGACCCCAAGAAAGGGTGCGTTTACGCGGTGACCCCCAACGCCCCATGCGACGACGGCGAGGTCTGCACGGAAACGAGCAGTTGCGACAAGACCGGCCAGTGCGTCGCGGGCAAGAAGAAGGACTGCGACGACAAGAGCAGCTGCACCATCGACGACTGCAAGACGGGCAAGGGCTGCGTTCACGCTGCTCAGAACGAGGGCAAGGCGTGTGACGACAACAACGTGTGCACCGGCAAGTCCGCCTGCGCCAAGGGCAAGTGTGTCGGCAGCGACGACAAGGTGTGCAAGGTCACCAAGCAGTGCCAGACGTGGATCTGCGACCCGGTCAAAGGCTGCATTTTCGGCCTGGCGCAGGGCTCAGGGTGCACCGACAACTCGGTGTGCACCGTGCTCGACCTGTGTGACAAGGGCGTCTGCATTCCGGGCAAAAAGAAGACCTGCGACGACAAGAACCCGTGCACCAACGACTCGTGCAACGCCAAGACCGGCTGCGTCAACGCCAACGCCGATGGCAAGGTGTGCGACGACGGCAAAGACTGCACCACGGTCGACGCCTGCAAATCGGGCAAGTGCGTCAGCGCGCCCAGCGTATTCCGGACACTCACGCCCGTCGCGGGCAAGGCCGTGCTTGGGCTCAAATCCGCCATCGCCGGCCGGTCGGGCGGCAAGTTCCTCACCTGGCAGACGTCGTTTCGACTCGACAAATACCCCGTGCAGATCAGCCATATCGAACAGCACAACGCAGGCGGCCAATCCCTGCAGAAGCTCCAGCTCGGCGGCGCGATGACCAATCCGGTGCGGCTCGTTCCGTCCGGCAACGTGGTCTACGCCGTCGGTCAGACGTTCGGCATCTCGGGCAAGTTCGCATCCAACGACCGCGCACGTGTCATCGCGCTGGACGACTCGGGCAAGCTCAAGCCCGTCTTCGACAAGCCCGTGGGAGATGCCGGAACCGTGCCGAAAGACGCTGTCGAGATGCCCGGTGGCGGCGTCCGGATTTTCGGCGCGATCCAGTTCACGAACTCGTTCTCCGAGGCGATGACAGTCGGCATCTCGGCGACCGGAAAACCGACCGCCCCCGTCGTCATTCGGCGCGGCGCCCAGGCCGAGTTCAACGGCGGCACGGTCTATACGAAGAACGGAGCGAGCTACGCGGCGTGCGGACGGGTCGTCTGGTCGGGCCATGGTCACAGCGACATGTGGCTCGCCACCCTCTCCAGCGCCGGCAAACCCTTGCTCGAACGCCGGCTCGACTTCGCGCATGCGGAGTCCTGCAACAGCCTCGTCGCCGTCGACAAGGGTTTCGTCCTCGGCGGCGAGTCGTCGCACAACGAGCTGATCACCAACGGCCACGTGCTGCGCGTCGATGAAAGCGGCCGCATCGCCTGGTCGCGCGTCCTGGGAACGATGACCGGTGGGGCAGTTGCCCGAGTCGTGATGCAGACCAAGCGCGTCGTGATCGTCGGCGGCACCGTGACCCGTTTGTTCGCTCCGGCGACCTTTTCCGGCACCTATGTCGGCGCGTTCGACATCGACAGCGGCGAGGCGCGCTGGGACGACATGACCGATTCGAAGGTCGCGGAAGGCGTCTTCGACGTCGACGTTCAGTCCAGCGGTCACGTGCTCCTGAGCGGGGCGCGCGAGATCAAAGACGGCCAGTTCTCCATCACCACGGCCCGCTTCGGCCCCTACGGCGCGACCACCTGCGCCCAACTCGGCGCGTGCATCGGCGCGAGCCCGACAAAGTGCGACGACACCAACCCCTGCACCAACGACGTCTGCGACGCGAGCAAAGGCTGCCTGAATCCACCGCACACCGGGCGCTGCAACGACGGCTCCGAGTGCACGATCGAAGGCCAGTGCGTCGGCGGCAAGTGCAAGACCGGCGGCTTGAAGATCAACGGGCGCAACCTGGGCAAGCCGATCCAGTGGGGCGGCGCTGTCGCGACCGATTTTGAAGGCGGCCTGGTTGTCGCGACGCGAAGCACAAAGGGCACACTCACACGACTACACCCCGCTGCTGTCGGCGGCCAGGATGACGGTGCAGGCGACGGGCGCGCTGTCTGGACCGCGCGGATGGGAGGCTTCGTCCAGACGATCTCGGTCAAAGAAGACGGCCCCGAAGTGACATTCGGCGAGCTGGACAGCGGCAAGCCCGCGCAGATCCCAGCCGGCATGAACCCGCTGCCGTTCGCCCAGACGACGCACTTCAAGACGGCCGAGTCCCGGCGCGACGCCGCGGTCAACGGCGGCAGGATCGCCGCGATCAGCACGGCCAAGAGCGGCACCAAGAAGGTGGTGCAAATCGTCGTGGCCAGCGCCCCGGAATTCGCCAAGGACATGTCCTTCAACAAGCTCAACGAGTCGAAGGTGACCTGGGATGGCGGCAAGCTCAGCGATCTCTCTGCGTATGCGATCGCTGCCAACCCACAGGCTGGCTTCTTTGTGGGCGTCCATCGTCATGTCGCGGGGGACAGTGAGCCGACCAGCGCCTGGATCCGCATCGTGGACAGCGCAGCGAAGTTGGGCAGTTGGCTGTACAAGGACGAAGGCATCCAAGGCAGTCGCCGCAAGCTGATCCAGGGCCTCGCAGCCGCACCGAACGGCGACGCGCTTGTGATCATCAGCGACGACGACTCCCTGTCCTCAAAACACACCTTCCACCTGCGCCGAATCGGGGCAGACAACGCCAAGGCGCTGTGGACCAAGAAGCTCGACGTCGACCAGCAGGGCCCCCACCCGATGCCGATCCTCGGCCTGCGCGACGGCTCGGTCATAACGGCCCTGACCGGCAAGAAAGCCCCAGTGACCTTGTACCGGGTCGAGGCGGGCACGAACCTGCTCATCGCCCAGGACTTCAAGCCGCCGTTCACTAGCGGCACCCCAGCATCATTGACCACCGATCCGGGCGGCGCGGTCATCTTGCTCCTTTCAGCCGGCGCCGCCGTCGTGCAATCGATGACCCCTTGGCTGCACACGAGCTGCTCGGCCGCAGGTAAATGCGTCGTCGAATCGGTACGGACTTGCGTCGACAACACGACCTGCACCAACCACAGCTGCGACCCGAAGACAGGTTGCAAGGCAGTCGCAGCGGGCGCCGGCGGAGCGTGCAACGACGGGGACGCGTGCTTGCAGAGCGCGAAATGCAGCGGCGGCACGTGCGTCGGCGGCAAAAACAAGCAGTGCGCTGACGGCCAACAATGCACCGTCGATCGCTGCGATCCCGCATCCGGCCAATGCACACTGGCCTTCGCGCACATGACCTGCGGCACACCCGCGCTGTGCAAGATGTACGCGTGCAGCAAGAACGGCTGCAACCCGAGCAACGCGCCCGACGGCCTGCCGTGCCCCAACGGCAAGTGCAAAGGCGGCAAGTGCATGTAGCGCGAATCGGTTCCCACGCCCTACACTCGCGTCCGACTCCGCTCCTTCACCCGGCCGCCCATCCATGCTCGATACAACTCGCAAACGCCTCGTCGGAGCGCTGTCCATCATCGCCGTCGCCGCCACGGTCTGTTTCACGGTCGGGTGCGGCACGCTCTACAGCATGTTTGGCTATCCGCCCGAACCGCTGCGAAAAACCGAGCCGGTCGGCATCCGGGGCACCGCGCTCAAAGTCGGCGTCGACGCGCCCTTCTTCACCCTCGATTCGAGCACCGGAAAGCGCGTTTCGCTGGGCGACGTGGTCAAGGCCGGACCAACCGTCGTGCTGTTCTATCGCGGCCACTGGTGAGGCCACTGCCGCCGCCAGCTCGGAGAGCTGCAGACCAACCTCGCTGAGATCCAAAAACGCCACGCCAACCTCGTCGCAGTGACTGTCGACGACCTCGCAACGGTCCAAAACTTCGCCAAGCTCAACAAGCTGACGTTCGATCTTCTCAGCGACCCAGACCGCACAGCGACCAAGTCCTACGGCGTCTACGACCCCGGCAACGAGACCGGCTGGCCCGCGCTCTTCATCCTCGCGAAGGGTGGCAAAATCGTGTTTCGCGCCATCACAGACGACTATCGAAAGCGCCCCAAGGTCGAACAAATCCTCGCCGAGCTCGATAAACTGGGCGGCTGATCAGTTCCGCGTGGCGCGTCAATCGCTGTAGCTGCCGACGTTGCGCTTCCAGTCCCAGGCGGTCTGCACGATGGCGTCGATGCTCGTGTACCGCGGCCGCCATCCCAATTGCTCGTACGCCAGCTGCGAAGATGCGTAGAGCTCCGGCGGGTCTCCGGGCCGTCGAGCGGCTTGCCGCACCGGAAATTCCGCCCCCGTTACGCGCTTGACCGCCTCGATCACCTGCCGCACCGAGAACCCGCTGCCGATGCCGAGGTTGAGCGCCCTGGCGTCGCCGTCGTGGGCGTTGGCAAGCGCGGCCACATGCGCGTCCACGAGGTCGTCCACGTGCACGTAGTCGCGGACACAGGTCCCATCGAATGTCGGGTAATCGCAGCCGAAAATGCTGACGCCGTCGCGTTCGCCGACCGCTGCCTGCAAGACGATGGGGATGAGATGCGTCTCCGGAATGTGGTCTTCGCCGAGCACGCCGTCGCTATCGCACCCGGCAACATTGAAGTACCGCAGGGCCGTCCACGAGAAGTCGGGCCGCGCGTTGCCGGCGTCGATGAGCATGTCTTCAACCGCGGCCTTGGTGCGGCCGTAGGGGCTGACCGGTGCGCGGGGGCAGCCTTCGAGAATCGGCACATCGGACGGCTCACCGTAGACCGAGCACGAGGACGAAAAGACGATTTGGTGCACGTCCGCAGCGGCCATCGCCTGGAGCACGCTCGCGCTGCCGCCCACGTTCACATGCCAGTAGAGCGCGGGTTGCTCGACCGATTCCCCGACCAGGCTGAGCGCCGCAAAATGCATCACCGCATCGATGCTGTGGTCCCGCATCGTCGCCGTCAGCGTCTCCGTGTCGCGAACATCGGCGACAATCAGCGTTGCGGCCTTGTGCACGGCCGACCGATGCCCGCGGCTCAAATCATCGACGACCACGACGCGGGCGCCCCCGTCGCAGAGCCGCTTGGTCGCGTGCGATCCGATGTAGCCAGCGCCGCCAGTTACGAGCACATTCATGCGTTCCTCGTCGCGATCCGTGGTGGAAACGGGTGCAGGTTGCCGTCTTGTCCGATACGCTGCAAGGATGACCGAGCGCCTTCAGCCACGCATTCGCAGCGGCCGGTTCGCGCGCGTCGCGATGCTCGGTGGCATGGCCGCCCGACTCGCTGGAGATGCCGCGTCAGCCGCCGGCCGATTCGCAGCCACAGCCGCCAAAGATGAAGCTGCCCGGGCGTTGCACCGTCGCGCGGCCAAGACGTTGACGCGCTCGCTCGGAGAGATGAAAGGCCTGCCGATGAAGCTCGGGCAGATGCTCAGCTACATCGACGATTTCGTGCCACCCCAACACCGCCACATCTACCGCGAGACCCTCCGAGAGCTGCAGACCCGGACCCGGCCGATGCTCTGGGAGTCGATCGAGGAGCTCGTCACCGAAGAGCTCGGCGGACCACCGGACACCGTCTTCGCGTCGTTCGATCGTAACCCGATCGCCGCGGCGTCCATCGGACAGGTGTACCGCGCGACAACCCACGATGGCGTCGACGTCGCCGTGAAGGTCCAATACCCGGGCATCGCCGACGCGATCCGCTCGGACATGCGCAACATCGACACGGTTGTCTCGGCGCTGGCCACCGCCCTGCCCCGGTTCGACGTCGAACAATCGATCAACGACCTCACGGCGCGGCTGCACGAAGAATGCGATTACACCGTCGAACGCGACAATCAACACGCGTTCGCCGAGTCGTGGTCCGACGATCCGGAGGTCCTCATTCCGCGCGTCGTCGAAGATCTATGCGGCCGCCACGTCCTGGTCACCGAATGGGTCGCGGGCATGAGCTGGCACGACATGCTGGCGTCGAGCTCCGATGAGGAGAAAAACCGCTACGGGCTCACGATCTTCCGTTTCGTCTTCCGCTCGCTGTACGTGTTCGGGATGTTCAACGCCGATCCGCACCCCGGCAACTACCTGTTCTTGCCCGATGGGCGGGTGGCGTTTCTCGACTTCGGCTGCGTTCAGCGCTTCGATCCGGAAATCCTCGCGGCCATCGCGCGCGTTCGGAAAATGGCGGTGACCGGCGTGCGAGGCGAGCCTTTCCGAGACGCGCTGTCCGGCTCCTACGGCATCCCACGAGAGCTCGACGACGAGCTATGGCAGCTGCTCGAAGACTACATGTACCTGTCATTCGAACCGGCCGTTTCGCCCCAGCCGTATCGCTACGACAAGGGCTTCACCGAGCGCCTCGCCAAGATGACGATGACCGTGAAGGTCGAGATCGGTAAGCGACTTCTCAAGGTCGGCATCTTCGACACCAAACAGCCTGGCGTGGTCTTTTTGCACCGCATCAATTTCGGTCTGAACTCGATCCTGTCGACCCTGCAGGCCGAGGCCGATTTCCCGGCGCTGATGGCCGCGATCGACGCCGAAGCAGCCGCGCTTGGACCAGACGGCACCCAGCCGCCCGATTCCCACACGCCCAATCCCCACACGCCCAATCCCCAGGCGACAGATCTCCCGACGCCATGAAACACCGTTTGACGACCTGGGCAGCGTGTCTCGCACTGTCCACGATGACCCTCGCGTGCGGCGGAGAGGACGCCGAGACCCCGGCCGAAAACACAACAGAAAACACAACTGACGGCGGCAACAATGCCTCGGACGCTGGGGGCGTCGATGGGGCATCCGAGGATTCGAAAGTCTCTCCTCCGAGCACCAAACTCGGCCCTCACAACATCGGTTTTCGCACCATCGAGCACACCTACACGGCGAGCCACGGCGACATCCCCGAGCGCAAGCTGACCATCAACATCTGGTACCCGACAGACGACAAGAAGGGCGAAGAGCCGACGTATTTCGGAACCTGGCCGGTCAGCATCTTCAAGGCGTTTGAGGGCGAGACCGTCATCAAGGACGCCAACCTCGCCGCGCCCGACGGCACCACTTATCCGCTGCTCGTCACGTCACATGGCGCCAATGGGTTTGGGGCATCGACCGCGACGATTCACCACTTTTTCGCCTCGTACGGCTGGGTTGTCGCCGCGCCGGACCACGTCACCGACACGCTCTCGGACGTGGGCCAGGGATCGCCGGCGTGGCTGAGACTCGCTCGCCCCCTCGACATCTCCGCCAGCATCGACGCGCTCGAAAAGCTGCCCGCAACCGATCCGCTCGCCGGCAAAGTCGACACGAAGAAGGTCGCGATGACCGGCCATTCGCGCGGCGGCGTCACGACCTGGGCGGCGTCCGGCGCGAAGTTCGACCGCAGCCGCATCGACGCCAAGTGCAAATCCGGGGGGCTGAAAAAGTGCACCAAGGCGATGCTCGATGGGTACGAAAAGGGCGCGCATGACAAGCGAATCGTCTGTGGCATCCCGATGGCGGGCGCGGGCGGCTTCGATCCCTGGTTTGGTGACACGGGCCACGCCCAGGCCAAGGTGCCGCAGCTGCAAATGAGCGGCTCGATCGACAAGGACGATCCGCAGCAGGTGTTCGACAAGGCCGGCCACGTTCCGCTCACCTGGATCGACATCAAGGGCGGCTGTCACCAGGCGTTCGCGATGGGCAAATGCGACAAGCTGCCCGACAAGGTCGGCTTTCCGATCATCGACACCTACGCGCTCGCCTTCGCGCGCCACCACGTGCTCGACGACAGCTCGGCGTCGGTGATGGGGTTGCTCGACGGCAGCCTCTCGATCAGCAAGCTCGTGACGCTCAAGCGTAAGAACGTGCCCAAATAGACCAAAGCATCGCTTCAAACCGGCCGTTGCAGCCCCGGCCGGCGCAAATGGATGTGGGCCCGGAGTCGATTTGGTGCTAGGTTTCGCCGCCTTCGCCACCCACGGCCCGGACGGAGCTCCGCCATGCTCATGCAACTGTTGAACATCACACCTGTTTTCCGAATGGGCACCGTCGCTATTGGCGCAACGCTCGCCTTGTCTGCGTGCGACGAGGCCAAGAAACCAGCCGCCGCGGCGCACCACGAACCGGCCGTTCAGAAGGTGATGGCCAACCCGGAAAAAGCGCCCGTCGCTAACGACATGAAGACCGCCAAGGCCGGTGCACCCGCCGCCGAGAAGGCGCCCAAGAAAGCCGCCGAGCTCAGCGGAAAGGTCTATGGAGCCGGCGTTACCGCCCCCGAATCGGTAAATATCGGCGACCTGAAGTCACGCGTCGACGAGTTTGTCGGCAAGCGCGTGCGCGTCGAGGGCTTGGTCGCCGACGTGTGCCCGATGCGCGGCTGCTGGTTCAACATGGCCGGCGAAAAGCCCGGTGAGTCGCTGCGTTTCAAGGTGCGCGACGGCGTGATGGTGTTTCCGATGTCGGCCAAGGGAAAATACGCGGTCGCCGAGGGCGTTGTTCGCAAGATCCCGCTCAACCTTGAGCAGACCAAGCGCGTTCTCGCGCACGAAGCCGAGGAGAAGGGCGAGCAGTTCGACCCCACGACGGTCACCGAAGCGATCACGCTCGTCCGTCTCGATGGTGTCGGCGCCGTCATCCGCGACAACAAGTAGCACGGTCCTCCAGCTACGTTCCCGATCGGTTCAATGAGTGCAGGCCGCCGCAAGCCCTGGCGCCACTGGGTCCGGGTATTGCACCGTGATATCGGCTATTTTCTCGCCGCATTGGTGTGCGCGTATTCGATCAGCGGCGTCGCCGTCAATCACATCGACGACTGGAACCCGTCCTATCGAATTGAAAGCACGCGCACGACGATCGAGCCCCTGACCGGCGATGTCGACGCGATGCAGGCCCAGGCCATCCAGCGACTCGCCCTGGACCCCGACACCGTAAAAGGCCGTCACATCGCGGGGGTCACCCGTTTCGTCCTGTTCATCGACGGCGGCGGCGAGGCCCGCGTGAATCCAGCCACGGGCGAAGCGCAGGTCAAGCTGGTCGAGAAGCGGCCGGTGCTCTTTGAGTTCAACGTCCTGCACCTCAACCACATCAAGGGTGCGTGGACGTGGTTCGCGGACGCGACCGCGATCTTGCTGTTGACGCTCGCGATCACCGGGCTGTTCATGCTGCGCGGTAAGTTGGGGCTCGCGGGCCGTGGCAAGTGGTTTGCGTTGGCCGGCGTATCGACCCCTGCGGCATTCCTGGTCGCCCACTACATGTCGCAATGATCGGCGCGTACGGGAGCACCGAACAGCGATGCTTCTCTGTATATGATTGTTGTTTGGTGCGATTCCTGATCGGCGCTCTGGCCGCTATTTTGCCGCGATCAGCGCGCGGAGTTTGGTCGCCGCGACGTGGATCTTGTCGAGCTCTTTGCCGGTTTTTCCGCCCCGCGCAGCCTTGAGGGCCTCGAGCACCTCGCGCGCGTGGGATTTGAGCGCGTGCTTGCTGACAAAGCTCGCCCATTGCCTTAGCGCACCCAGGTTGCCCGGCTCCATTTGCGCCCGTGAGCGAAGCGCGGCGACACCGACATCCGGCCGTCCGAGCTCCTTTTGAGAGCGCGCGTACCACCACCAGGCTCCCCCCGCGAATCCGGATGCGGCGTGGCCCAGCGCGAGCTGCCGCCAAACATGTTGCGCAGTTCGCGGGTCCCGACGGACGCGATGATGGTAGCGACCGAGCACAAACAGGGCCTCAGCGGCAGCTTCTCGGGAGCGTAAATCGCCCTTGCTCGCGGCCGCCAGCCAGCCGGTTCGTTCGATGAGAGCGACGCCTTCCTTGGCCTCACCACGGACGAGCAACGCCTTTCCCAGCCGCAGACACGCCACGGGATCCATCGGCCGTTGCTTGGCGGCGGCGCGCAATTTGGGCAGCGGATCGGACGCCGTAATCCCTGCGCGGGCCTCGGCCAGCCACGCCTCGCGATCGTCGTACCCCATGATACGGGCGACCTGCGTACCGTTGCCATCGAGCACGACGACGGTCGGCAATCCCAGCACGACGTACTTCTGGATGTGTTTGCGGTTCTTTTCGTCGTCGAAGTCGACGCGCACGCCGAGCATTCCCTTGGTGAGTTGGGCGCCCACGGGCTCTTCGAGCAGCTTGCCGAGCCGGCGACAGGGTCCACACCAGTCGGCCTCAAATTTGACGATGAGGCGCTTCTTTTCAGCTTTCGCGCGCGCCAATGCCTTGTCGAGGGTCGCGTCGACCCACGCCGCGCCGGCTGCATCCGCTCCTGCCGGAAGGATCAGGGCCGCGCAAACCAGCCCCATGACGAGAACGGAACGTTTTGGGAAAAACACGATGGTCACCTCCGCGGACAATGCTATCATCGCGCGGCCGCGAATCGCGACGGCCGACTTGGAAGGGAGTTGGTTTGCGATGAAGCGGCACCGCACCGCCCCGCACACGGGGTTATGGATGGACTCGGCCGGCCGCCGCAGCGACGACTCAGCGCACCAGCATGAGCTGGAACGGCGCCGTGATTTCGACAGTCTCCCGACCGCTGACCCTCGTCCAGGCCTCGGCCCTGCCCCGCCAGCCTCGCCGGTTTCGACCACCGCCGCGCCGCCGCCATCGCCATTTCGTGACACGGGCCTGCCGCGCATCGCCGGAACGACGAGCCAGCGGCTCAAAGCGGTCCGGATCCACCTCGACGACAGGACCAACGCGCTCGAACGGGCCACACAATCACTGCGGCGCACGGAACGCGAGCTTGTCCTGCAGGGCAAGGTCTTGCGCACCCTGCTCGACTCGATCGGCGACGCGGTGCTGCTGCACGACCATCGCGGCGACATCATCGAAGCCAACCGCATGGCGTCCGAACAGCTCGGATACACCCGCGTCGAGCTGCTCCAGATGCAAATCACGCAGCTTGAAACGGCGCCGCGAAATCTCCGTGATCTGGACGAACTGGGCGAAAACGATCGCGGCACTCTCGAGGTCAACCACTTGCGCCGCGACGGCTCGACATACCCAGTCGAAATGCGCGTCGCCACATTGCCCTTCCGTGGCAAGCGCCACTTCGTTGTTGTGGCCCGCGATATCACGGAGCGAAAGCGCTATGACCAGCTGCGAAAGGCCCTTCTCGATGAAGTCATCGAGGCTCAAGAGCTGCAACGATCGGACATCGCTCGCGAGCTACACGACGGGCCGTGCCAGGTGCTCACATCCGCCCTCATGCACCTCGACGCGGTCGCCGCGACCCTCCAACCCGAGGCGCGCTCCGCCCTGACTGGAGTCCGTCATCACGTCCGCAAGGCCGTCGATGAATTGCGCAATGTTGCCCATGTGCTGCGGCCTCCCATGCTCGATGAGCTCGGCCTCGTCGCCGCGCTGGAACGACTCGCGTCGGAGACCCGCAACGCCGAATTGCGCGTCTCGTTCGTTGCGACCGGGCAAAGCAGCCTCGACAATCTGGCCCCCAATGTCAGCACGGCGCTGTACAGGATGACGCAGGAGTCCCTTCAGAACGTGATCAAGCACGCCGACGCGAGCTGCGTTTCGATCGTTGTGTCGGCCACCGACCGGCTGCGGCTCGTTATCGAGGACGACGGCTGCGGCTTTGACGTCGACGCTGCCCACGAACAACGCAGCGTCGGACTCATCGGCCTGCAGGAGCGCGCCGGCTTGATCGACGGCACCGTCATGATCGAGTCCGAGCCTGGCGCCGGCACCGCTGTTATTGTCAACGTGCCCCTCGAGGCCGCGCGATGACGCAAAGAACCCATGTTGCACCACCAAAAGTGAAGCGCCGCGTCCGCCCGCGGCGCTTGTGGAGATAACCCGATGAACGACATTCGGATCCTCGTATGCGACGACCACGCGATGGTTCGCGCAGGCATTTGTGCACTGATTCAGCAACAACCCGACATGAGCGTGGTCGGCGAAGCGGTCGACGGTGACGACGCCATTCGCAAGACTGAGCGCCTGTCTCCCGATGTGGTCCTGCTCGATCTCTCGATGCCCGCACGCAACGGTCTATCGGCGATCGGCGATATCCGCGACGCGAGTCCTGCAACGCAGATCCTGTGCGTCACGATGCACGACGATCCCGCATACGTGCGACGCGCCCAGCAAGCGGGGAGCTCGGGTTACCTCGTCAAGAGCGCCGGTGATGGCGAGCTGGTGGCCGCGATCCGCGCCGTTTCTGCTGGCATGCGTCACTTCACGCCGCGACGGCTGCGGCACGTGTCAGAGCGCTACGAGGTGCAACAGCCCGAGCTCGACACCCTCAGCGGTCGCGAGCGCGAGGTGTTGGCGCTGCTTGCCCGCGGTCACACCCAGCGGGAGATCGGCGACATGCTGCACTTGAGCGTCAAGACCGTGCAGACGTACCGCGCGCGTCTTACCCAGAAGCTGGGATTGGCGACACGCGCTGAGCTCGTCCGGTTCGCCATCGCGAGCGGCCTGCTCGACGAGGCATTGACTGAGAACTAGCGGTTTATGTGCGGACGGTACACGCAAAAGGCCAAGGCGCCCGAGTTAACCCAGGCGTTTGCTCTGACCGAGCCACCTGAGCTCGACCTGCAGGAGAGCTACAACGCCGCACCGACCCAGACCCTGCCCGTTATCCCCAACGCCACCGGCGGCGCGCGCGTCGTTGCGCCTTTTCGCTGGGGCCTCGTCCCGTTTTGGGCCAAGGACATCAAGATCGGCAGCCGCCTGATCAACGCCCGAGCGGAGGGGATCGCCACCAAGCCGAGCTTTCGCGCGGCCTACAAGTACCGGCGCTGCCTCATCCCGACCACCGGATTCTACGAGTGGAAGCGCGAAGGGAAGGGCAACCCGAAGCGGCCGATGTTCATCACGATGCGGGGCGACGAGCCGTTCGCGTTTGGCGGCTTGTGGGAGCGGTGGAAGAGCCCCGGCGGCGACCTGTTGCACACGTTCACGATCATCACGACCGAGCCGAACGGGCTGATAGCGCAGCTCCACAACCGCATGCCGGTCATCATCAGGCGCGAAGACTTCGACACCTGGCTCGACGTCGACTTGACCGACCGCGCCGTGCTCGATCCGCTCCTGGCGCCGATCGATCCGGGCAATATGGTTGCCTGGGAGGTCAGCACGCGCGTCAACAATGTGCGCAACGACGACGCCGACCTCACAGCGCCGGTCGACGGCGGGCTCAAGCTCGGGATGTGATGCCGGGGAAAGGCCGTTGCGCGCTGTCGGCTAGCCCGGTCTTCTCATCAAAGCGCGGAGGCATGCTGTTCGAGGTTCAAGTCATGTGGTCATTCGACGCTGCAGGTGTGGCAGAGTCACATCGAAGCGGCGGAGGGCCGCAGGACGCTGAAGATCGGGCGGCAAGACCCGTGCGCACTGAGAAGGGCGGGCTAGGGCGCCTTGAAGACCTGTTTGCCTTCCTTGTTGAACATCATCATCTGCGGCGGCCCCTCGCCGGGCACGCTCAGGTAGGCGCTCGATTTCGTGCCCTTGCCCCACAACACGAGCACCGGCGTCCCGTCGGGGTGAAGGCGCAGCAGGAACCGGTTGGCACCCTTGCCGTCGACGACCTTGAGGTGCGGTGTACCGTCCTTCCGAAGCCCGAGAATGGCGTGTTCTTTGCCTTTTTCGTCGACGATGCTGATCCTGTTGAACTTGCCTTCCGCGACTTTTTTCTCAAGCTCGAGGATCCGCGCTTCAAGCGATTTGACGCGTTCGTTCGTCGCACAACCGGATAGGGAAGCGGCGGACGCGGCCATAACAAGAAGCGCGGCGAGCAAGCTGGACAGGCGCATGGTGGGCTCCACGAAAGCGAAGGGACGTCGCGACGTCGGACCCGGCGATTTACCGAGCCCCTGCGGCGCAGTCAAACCGGAGCGGTCGTGCCCGGGTGAAACACACGGGTCATGAGCTCAGCCGTGGGGCTCCAGCATGATGAAACCGGCGGACGGGAAGCGGTCGCGGATCGAATCCTCGACGATGTCGACCTCTTTGGCGACGAGCCGGGCGACGTGCTCGGTGTACACGCGCATCAACATGCCCATCGCGCCGGGTTCGTTGATCGATGTGAACTCGGGCTTGTACTCGCCCTCAAGCTGCGCGGCGAACCAGGTCCCGTCGAAGTCGACTTCAGCCTTGTACGCAAAGGTCGCGGGGCCGATCCAACGGCTCTGAACGGCGTGCACGGACTCGATGGACGGGCGCGCTTCGAGCAGCTCGCGGATGCCTTCGGCGATCTCGGGATCGACGGCCTGGCCGATCAGGAATCGCTGGTTCAGTCGCACGAGGAAGACCGCGACAAATCCCAGCAGCAAGCCGATGACGATCGACGCGATCGCGTCGTACGTGGCGTCCCCGGTGACCTGCGTGACGACGATTCCGATCATCGCAAACACCACGCCGGCGCAGGCCGCGAAGTCTTCGAGCAAGACGGCGAGGAGCATCGGATCCTTGAGACGCCTGAAGTACTCGCCCCACGCCATGTTGTCGGGCCGCTCGCGGTAGACCTGGACGAGCGCGCCCCACAGAACCCAGCCGTCGATGAAGAAGGCGACGGTCAGCGTCACCCAGGTCAGCCAGCCGACCTGTAGGTTCTCGGGCGGGTGACTCAGCGAGTGGATGCCGTGATAGACGGTCACGCCGCAGCCGAGAAAGAAGATGCCGAGCGCCGAAACGAGCGCCCAGAAGAAGGCGGCCTGGCCATAGCCGAAGGGATGTTTTTCGTCGGGGGTGCGATGGGCTTGGCGGATTCCGATGAGCAGCAGGGCCTGGTTGCCCACGTCGGCGAGGGTGTGGATCGCCTCGGAGAGCATCGCGCCGGACCCCGACACGAACCACGCCGCGATCTTCAAGGCCGCGATCGTGCCGTTGCCGATGAGCGCGCGAACGACGGTGGCTTCGGATCCCTGGATCGCCATGGAGGCTCCCTGTTAGACGCGGGGCTGTTGAGCGCGGGCAATGTGCGGCGACGCGTGGTACGACGCGGCATGGGCTTGTGGTTGCTCGAGGCCGCCGTGCGTGCGGCCGTGACGATGCCATTGCTGGTCGCGATTGGCGACATCGGGTTCGCTGCGGCCGCCGTGATCGGTGTGTTTGTCGGTTGGGCGCCGTTTTTTGCCAACCCGTGGCTCGCGGCTCTGCTGCCGATCGCCGGTTTGGCCACAATCGTTGTCGGCGGGCTCGTTGATCTTTCGACGTCGGCCATCGGGATTGTCGTCGGGTTCGCCGGACTCAAGGCCGTCCAAGCGGTGTTCGTCGCATCGAGACCAGCCATGTTTCGCGGTTTCGGAGCCGTCGCGGCGGCGCTGATGGGTGGGGTCGCATTCGTGGACGGCGGCTTGGTCGGGCTCGGGTTGGTGGGCCTCGCCGCCGCGGCGGGGTTTGGTTTCTTGCGGCGCAGCGATTCACGCCAGACCGGGTCGTTCACCGCCGGCATGTCGCGCATCACGTTTCGGTCCAGCGTCGTTGTTGCCGTGCTCCTCGCGCACTCCGCGTCCGATATCGTCGCGCTCGCGATCGCCGCTTCGGTGACATTCTTCCTGGTCGACCTGGTCGCGCGCCTGTCCCGGTGGCTGCACCCATCGCGCGAAGAACAGGGCCGATCGATGGGCGGCATCGATCACGATCGCTTCTTTCAACGAACGCTCGAGGGCACGCTGCTGCTCGGGTTCGGAGGCGCCATGTTGCTCGCCTTTTTCGGAGACGCCGCGTTGGCCCGGTGGTTCGAGCGCTCGACGTTGCCCGCTCATCTCGCCCTCGCTTTTGCACCGGCGCTTCTTTCCGCGCCGCTCGCCTTCGTTTCGGGCCAGTGGCTCGTGCGCCGCGGTGGTGCTGCGGATGTGGACCGCGCGCTCCGCTTCGAGGCCATTGGGTCGATCGCCGCTGCGCTTGTTTTCGGCGCCGCATTCGGGGTCGCTGGCGTCGCGCTGGGTGTGTTCGCGGGACAGCTCTTCACATCCGCGATTTCGCTGCCACGCCGCGCGATCGGGCGCCTCGAATATGCCGTCCGGGGCTTTGTAGTTCGCCGAATAGCCATCTGTACGGCCGCGTCGTTGCCGGGTCTTGTCGGCGGGCTGCTGTGGGTCACGCATCGCGATCTCAACCAGCCCAGAGAGCTGGCGATGGGGGCTTTTCTTGTCACGATCGCCCACGCCGCGACGTCGTTCTCCTACTGGATGCTCAGCTCGCGACGGGGTTGGTGAACGATGGCTTCAGCTTGGCTTGCGATCGGCGGCATGGGGCCGGATGGACGGGCTGCACGCTTCGATTCGGCCGGGCGCTGGCTGCCCTTTGTTCCCGTTGGCGACGGTCCATGTGGCGACGGTCCAGGTGGCGACGGTCCAGGTGGCGACGGGCCGGGTGGCGACGGGCCAGGTGGCCATCATGCCATCGGTCAGGACGACAGCGCCCTCGAGATTCGCGTTTGGTCGGTGTGCGACGAATCCACGCGCGGCGCGCCAATCGATACGAAACACAAACTCGTCTTCGATGGTTGGTACGTCGAGAACGAAAACGTCGACCTCGCCGCGTCGGTCGCGTCCACGTTCGCCGCCACGCTGCCCGATTCAACGCCTCCCGCTCACGGTCGATGGCCGACCCACGATGGCCAGTTTTCGTTTTGCCGACACGACGGAACCGCGGTCGTTGCCGGGTCGGGGATGATGCAGGGGTTTCACGTGTACTTGGCGGAACACGCCGGCGTTTTCGCGCTATCCAATCGCGCCATGATGGCCGCGGCCGCCGTGCATGGCGAGCTTCCTTCGCCCGATCTCGCGTTCTTGTCCTGGCAGCTCACCGGCGTCGTTTGCCCGTTCGGCAGCGGCAGCTGTTGGCCCGGAGTGAGGCTCTTGCCGGATCGCGAAGTGGCCGTGATGACCGCGAGCGGGATCGATACCGTCGCCGTGATCGCCCAGCCCACTGCGCTGAATCACGCGCCGCAGCCAGACGATTGGGATCGTGAAGCTGAGGCCTTGAAGCGGCGTGTGGCTCAGCTCAAACGCCTGCCGAGCATTCGCAAACAGATGGCCGTGACGGGAGGCAAGGACAGCCGGCTCGTGCTCGCCGCCGCGATGGCCTCGGGCGTGACCGATACGATCGACACGTTCTACCTCAAGGCGGTTGACGGCCACCCGGACGCGCACGTTGGCGGCCTGCTCACCCAGCGCATCGGCCGCGAATTGACGCTGATCGCGCCGCCCCAGGCCACCGAAGACGTCTTCGCCGCAGTGCGCGCACATCTATTCTGCGCCGAAGTCGCGGTGGGGCCCTGGGACCATAAAGCGGCGGCGCATCGTCCCGCTGTCGCCGGCATCCACGGCAACTATGGCGAGATCTTCAAGAGCCACATCAAGCCCTCCTTCCTGCTCGGGTGGCCGATCGTCCGGCGTTTCTATCGCTCCGAGGGCTGGCTGAACCCGTTTGGTCTGCTGCCCGGCGACATCGTGGCAACCCATCGGCTGGCGTTTGAGGCGTTCGTCGACACTTGCCGCGCCGACGGGACCGAGCTCGCCGATGTGCACGATCGCTGGCACCGCGAGGCCCGCATGGGACGCTGGCTTGGCCAAACCCTGCAGTTCGACGCGTGCGGCGCCCCAGCGATCAACGTTCTGCCTTCCCACGACCTTCTCGCGCTGTACCTCGCGCTGCCGTGGCGCGATCGTCGAGATCACGTCGTGCACCTTGAGCTGATGCGGCGCCTCGACAACGAGATCTGGCAGCTGCCCCTCGCCAACGACACCTGGAAGCGGCGCATCAATCGCGGATACGGACGTCCGCAAGCTGCCTACAAGGCCAATGTGCTCGCGGTTTCATCGCAACTTGCCGCCTACAACCGGCAGCGCGAGGCCATAAACGCCTACATCATCGACGGCGAGGACGACGGCTTCTTCGATGTCGTGCGACGCGACGCGGTGACTTCTTACCTGGCCAAGGTCGCTGCGAAACCGTCCGCGCGGTTGCTCAACCCGGTGTTCACGTTGCTGGGCATGCGAATGGCCGCCCGCGAAGGCCTCACGCCCGCGCCGTTCACGGTTGGCTGAAACGGACCACTAGCCTTCGGGTGGCGTGTACCCAACCGGTGATGCGCGGTCGAGTTGGAAGGCTCGGCGGGTCATCGAGACGTAGTTGTGACCGATCGCGACCTGGTCGCCGCTCCAAACGCGTTCGCCCTTGTCGTCGAGGCGCGCGTTCATGGTCGCCTTCTTGCCGCCGGCGCCGATGGTCTTGATCTCGCAGAGTTCGTCGGCCCACGACAGCAAGTAGATCGCGCCCGGGAATGGCTCGCCGCGGAAATCGGTCCGCAAGCCGTAGCAGAGCACCGGGATGTTGTGGCGATCGACGACCAAAGTGAGCTGCAAGACCTGTTGCGGGGTCAGGAATTGGGCCTCGTCCACGAGCACGCAGTGAACGGGCCGGGCCGCCACGTGCTTGCTGACGTCGGCGAAGAGATCAAACTCGGCGTCGTAGATCGACGCGTCGGCCTGCAGACCGATGCGCGACGTGATCTTGCCGACGCCGTATCGGTCATCGAGCTTGGGCGTGTACAGCAACGTGGTCATGTCACGCGCGTTGTAGTTGTAGTTGGACTGCAGCAGCAGCGTGGTCTTGCCGGCGTTCATCGCCGAGTAATAGAAGTACAGTTTGGCCATCACCGCCCCTGTTCCGGCATCGACGGGCCGGCATGGACAGGCCGGCGACGTGCGTCACTGCCCGATCACTACGCCACCGACTCGACGCGAGCAAGTGTCACAGGGCGTCAAAAACACCGCCGGTTGAACGTGCGTACGCCAACGGTTTATCGTGGCGGCATGTCCGATAAGTGCTCAGTGTGCGGGCAAGTGCCGAACGGGGATTCATGCCCGGTCAGCCACCCGGACTGCCCGACGTTCGCCTATGTGCCGCCGATCCCGTTGGAGAAGGCGCTGATCGGCGAGGTCGTCGGCAGCCGCTACAAGATCGCGCGGGTGCTCGGCAAGGGTGGATTCGGCACGGTCTTCGCCGCCGAACACATCACCACGTCCCAGGATGTGGTCGTCAAAGTCCTCAAGAGCGACGTCGCTGCCGATCCCGTTCAGCTCACGCGGTTTCTCAACGAAGCCAAGATGACGTCGCAGCTCAAACACCCCAACACAGTGCGGGTCTACGACTCGGGACGGACGCGTGGCGGGCAGCTCTACATCGCCATGGAGCTGCTCAACGGGGAGGAGTTCGGGCACATTCTCAAGCGCGAGGGACGCATCGAGCCGCTGCGGATGATCCGCATCACGTGCGCGGTTCTGCGTTCGTTGTCCGAAGCGCACGCGATCGGCCTCGTGCACCGCGACCTCAAGCCCAGCAACATCTTTCTGTGCGAGGTCCACGGCGAAAAAGACTTCGTGAAGCTGCTCGACTTCGGCATCGCCAAATCGACGGTCGCCGGTCAGGACCAGGATCTCACCAAGACCGGATTTGCCCTCGGCACGCCCAAGTACATGAGCCCGGAGCAAGGCCGCGCCGAAGAGCTGGACCGGCGGTCGGACATCTACTCGCTCGGCGTCATCTTGTACGAAGCGCTCTCCGGGGCACCGCCGTTCATTGCGCCCAGCGCCATGTCCTTGATCGTCAAGCACATCCAGGACCCGGCGCCGCCGCTGCGCGAAAAAGCCCCCGATCTGCCGGCTGGGCTGCCTGAAATCGTCATGACGGCGCTCAACAAGCATCCCGATGACCGGTTTTACGACGCCGACGATATGCGCGCTGCGCTGGAGATGGTCAGCGCCAAGGCCGGCGAACCGGTGCCTGTGACCAAGCGGGCCCAGACGGCGAAAATGCGCGGATTAACGCCGGAGTTCGTCCTCGCTGCGGCGATGCGCGCGGCCGACAACCAGCCCGCCGCCGACGATGAAACGCGCGACATGGATATCAGCGGCGCGACCGAAACGCGGGCTACGAAGCTGGCAAGTCCACCGGCTGACGATGGACCGCCGCCGACCCGCGCGGTGCAAGGCAGCTCGGCGTCATCGTCGTCGATCCAATCAGCGTTGAACGAACAAGCGACCGTGGCGCTGGACACGGGCGAGGCCGTTGCAGCGACGTCTGCCGCGATTCGCGCGTCTTCGGGCGGTGGCGCTGCGGCCGGTGGTGGCTCGATGGCCGTCAAGGTGATCGCGGGCGTTGCTGCGCTCGGATTGGTCGCAGCGGTCGCGTGGTTCGGTCGCGGCGCGTCCATCGACGACGACGCAAAGAGCGCCGGCGGGATCGGTGTGGCGGCGGCCAAAGATTCGGACAAAGAGGCGAAAGCGGCGAAAGCGGCGGTTGCAGGCGCTGAAAAGAAGGCAGACGACGAAAGGGCTGAGGCTACCAAAGCGCCCGCGCCGGCAAACGCGGCCGACAAAGCGGTCGTCAAACCGCTGACGGTCGCCGAAGTGGACGCAGCGGTGCACACCGTCAAAGACAAGCTGCAAAAATGTTTCGCAGAGCACGGTCCGAAGACGGGCGGGACCGTCGACATCAAGGTCGGACTCCAGGTCGGCACGGATGGCCAGGTGAACGGGTCGTTGATCGACGCAGCGGCCAAGGCCCCGCTGAAGGAGTGCATCGCGACGGCCCTGGCCAGCTTGTCGTTCTCCGCAAACCGCGCGGCCGAGTCGCATTCCACGATGTTGACGGTCGCCGCAGCCGCCAAGCCGGCGCGAGTCAGAAAGGCCCCAACAAGAGCGGCAACTACCAAGAAGGTCCCGCCAAAGAAGCCTGCGGCGAAACCAGCCGCAAAACGTGCCGTGAAGAAGAAGCCGAAGCAGGAAGAGCCCGAGTACGACGGCGATTCGGCCCTCTGAGTCGCTGCCCGCTTGAATCGGGCTACCCCGCCAGCGAGATTCGGACCCGCGACGCGCGACGTTGGGCCCAGAGCAGCGCGGTCGAGACGAACAATGCAGACGCGAGCGCCGAGTGGATGACGGTCACCGTCGGCGGCAGGCGCAGCCAGATGTTCGCGGCTCCGGCAAGCACTTGCATCACGATGAGCGCGGCGACGACACGGGCCAGGGTCGGCTGATGGCGGCGCGCCTGCCATGCCAGCCCGAATCCGAGCGCGACAAGCAGATACGCGTTGAGGCGATGGGCGAGCTGCAGGCCGACAAAGCCGGACCACGACGGGAACCAGACGCCGCCGCTGCAGGCAGGGAACTCAATGCACACCATCCCCGCGAGATTGCTGGCGATGAGGCCGCCCAGAAGGAACTGCCCAAGAAGCGCGCAGGTCCAGGCGATTAGCAGCGCGGGACCCGCCGCCGGCTGAATTTCCGGGCTCATTTGATGGTCGCTCTGCTGTTTCCCCGAAGATCCGAGCAACCCGAGGCGCGATGCCGCCCACGCGATGCAGGCCGCAAACGAATTGCCGAGCAAGAGGTGCGTCGTGACCGTCCAAGCCGCCGGACGCGGGTCGCCGCCATGGCCTTTTTCGACGATAAGAACGGTCAGGCCGCCCATCACGATTTGGGCGAGCAGAACGACGCCCCCGAGCAGCATCGTGCGACCCGCGAGCTTCTTGCAGGCCGCGTCCCGCCACACGAGCACACCGACAACCGCGAACCCGATCGAAACCAAACCGGCAAGAACGCGGTGGCCGAACTCGTAGATGACGCCTTGGAGGCGCACGTCCGGGACGACGTCCCCAAAACAGAGCGGCCAATCCGGACATGCGAGACCTGCTTTCATGGCCCGCACGAGCGCGCCGAAGCCGATCAGCATCCAGGTCACGACGACGAGCGACCAAAGGCCTTTGCGGAGGCTTGCAGCCATCGCCTGTCAACTCCCGTGGAAGGTCCGCCCGTCGCGAGCCATGTCGCGCAGCAGCTCCGGTGGTGCGAATCGGTCGCCGTAGCGGGAGGCCAGCTCGTCCGCACGGTCGACAAATGACCCGGCGCCAATGCTGTCGATGTAGCTGAGCGGACCGCCGCTCCATGGCGCGAACCCCCAACCGAGGATGGCGCCGACGTCCGCTTCCCCCGCATCGGTGATCACGGACGCTTCGACACAACGCGACGCTTCGAGCGCCTGGGTGTACAGGAAGCGGTCGACCAGCTCGCCGGCCGTCGGTTGCGATTGGGCGGGGCTGAAACGCTGTCCGAGTCCGGACCAAAGGGCTTTGCTGCCGCCTTCGCCGTATTCGTAGAAGCCGCCGCCGTCGCGTCGCCCCTTGCGACCGGCGTCGACCGCCATGACCTCAAGAACCGGAGCCGCCGGGCTGACCGGGGTTGAATCGCCGAGATCGCGACGCGTCTGTTCGCCGACCTGGTGCATCAGACCGATACCGACCTCATCGGCGAGAGCGAGCGGGGCCATCGGCATGCCGGACCGCTGTCCCGCGTTTTCGATCAGCGCCGGGGAGATCCCCTCGGCCAACATGGCCATGCCTTCGGTGATGTAGGTCCCAAAAACCCGACTCGTGTAGAAGCCGCGACTGTCGTTGACGACGATCGGTGTCTTGCCGATGCGCGCGGCGAAGTCGAAGGTCAGCGCCAGGGTGGCTTCGCTCGTTTCCTTGCCGCGAATCACCTCGAGCAGCGGCATCCTCTCGACCGGCGAAAAGAAGTGCATTCCGATGAAGCGATCGGGGTGGTCGAGCGCCTCGGATAGTCCGGTGATGGGCAACGTCGACGTATTGCTGCCGATGATGGCGTCGTCGGCGAGCTGTTCCGCGGCGGCGCGATGAACTTTGGCCTTGATTTCCCGGTCTTCGAACACGGCTTCGACGACGACATCACAGCCGTCGAGGTCGGCGTAATCGGTCGTTGCGTGAATGCGCGCCAGGGTCCGGTCGAGCTTGCCCCGGGTGGCACGACCGCGAGCGATCCGTCGCTTCAGCTTGTTTTCGGTGTAGGCCCGGCCCTGGTCGGCCGCTTCCTGCGACCTGTCGAGCAAGACAACGTCCAGGCCCGCGCTTGCGGCCACAAACGCGATCCCGCCGCCCATCAGCCCAGCGCCCAGCACGCCGATCTTGTTGATGTCGCGCCGCTCAAACCCGCTCGGTCGACGCGCGCCTTTCTTGGCGTCCTGCATCTCGAAATACAGCGTGCGCAGCATGCTTGTGGCGACGTCGGTGCGGATGAGCCTGGCAAAGCGGCGGCTCTCGATCCGGCAGCCGCGCTCGATCGGCAGGCGCATTCCGTCGTGGACCGCGCCGATGATGGCCTTGGCGTGGGGGAAGTTTCCGTAGGTCTTGGCGTGAACCATCGCGTTGGTGCCCATCAGCACTTGCAGGGCGCGCGGGCTGTCGATGCCCCCACCGGGTGGCTCGGTGCCGCGCCGATCCCATGGCTGACTCGCTTCGGGACCGCTGGCGATCCAGGCGATCGCGGCGTCGAGCAACCCGTCTGCCGCGACCACTTCGTCAACGAGTCCGAGCTTCAGCGCCTCGTCAGCCCGGTATTGCTTGCCTTCCAACAGCGCACCTATGGCCTTTTCGACCCCGATCAGGCGCGGCAACCGTTGCGTCCCGCCGGCGCCCGGCATCAGGCCCATCTGGGCTTCGGGCAGTCCGACCTTGGAAGCTTTTCCGTCCGCGAGGATACGCCGATGACAGGCCAGCGCGAGCTCATAGCCGCCGCCGAGCGTCATGCCGTTGAGAGCCGCCACGACGGGCTTTGCGCAGGTCTCGATGCCGCGCAGCACGTTGTGAACCCACGCGGTTTTTTCGACCAACTCAGCCCCTGAGATGGCGCCCGATGTCAGGCCCTTGATCTGGTCCAGGTCGCCGCCGACAACAAAAGTCCCCGGTTTCGTGGACGTGATCACGATCCCATCGATCGATTCGTCCGCGACAGCGACGTCGAGGGCTTGTTTGAGTTCAGCGAGGGCTGCCCCGGTGAGCAGGTTGACGGGCCGGGCGTTGTCGTCCCAGCTCAGGACGGCGACGCGCGCCTGGGTGGCGGACGTGATGATGCTCATGACTGGCTCCAATCGGGCGGCAGGCCCGGCTGGTGAGAAAGACGGGTCACACGCGCTCGATGATGGCGGCCGTGCCCATGCCGGCGCCGACGCAAAGCACAACGAGGGCGCGTCTGAGGTCGCGGCGATGCAGCTCGTCGAGGACGGTGCCAACCAGGATCGCCCCGGTCGCACCGAGCGGGTGTCCCATCGCGATGGCGCCGCCGGCTACATTGACGCGGTCGTGGGGGACATCGAGGTCGTTCATGAAACGCAGGACGACCGAAGCGAACGCCTCGTTGACCTCCCACAGGTCGATGTCCGAAGGCTTGAGGCCGGCCCGACCCAAGACCTTGTGTGCAGCATCAGCGGGGCCGGTCAGCATGATGCAAGGCTCGCTGCCGATCGAAGCACAAGCGACCACTTTCCCGCGCGGTTTCAGCCCCGTTTCCGAGCCGATCCTGTCGTTGCCGATGACAACGACGGACGCTCCATCGACGATCCCCGATGAGTTGCCGGCATGGTGCACGTGGTCGATCCGCTCGACCTCCGGGTAGCGCAGCTTGGCGACGGCGTCGAACCCATAGTCCTCGCCCATCTTCTTGAACGCCGGTTTGAGGCGACCAAGGGAATCCAACGAGGCGTTGCCACGGACAGTTTCGTCGCGGTCGAGCAGGACCGTGCCCAGCTCATCGATGACGGGGACGACGCTGCGATCAAACCAGCCTTCGGCCCATGCCCGGGCGGCGCGCTGTTGGCTGACGACCGCGAACTCGTCGAGCTGTTCGCGCGACATGCCATCGATCGTGGCGATGAGGTCGGCGCTCACCCCCTGCGGGACGAAGTAGGTGTCCCAGGCGAGGTTGGGGTCGGTCGCCCAGGAGCCGCCGGCTGAGCCCATGGGCACCCGGCTCATGCTCTCGACACCGCCGGCGACACAAAGATCAGCGTCGCCCGCGCGAACCTTGGCGGCGGCGATTCCGATGGCCTCGAGCCCCGAAGCGCAGAACCTGTTGACCTGCATGCCGGCTGCAGTTTGCGCGTACCCGGCGTGCAGAGAGGCGAGGCGGCCGATGTTGGCGCCCTGCTCACCGACGGCTTCGACGCATCCGAGCACCACGTCGTCGACCAGCCCGGTGTCGAGCTCATTGCGGTCCCGGACGCCGCGGAGAACGGTCGCTGCGAGGTCGAGTGGGGACACTTCCGCGAGCGCACCGTCGCGCTTGCGGCCGCGTCCGCGAGGCGTGCGGATGGCGTCGTAGATGAAGGCCTGGGGCATTGTTTAATCCTCGGCACAGAGCCGAAAGCGGGTCAGTGCGACGTGCCGGTGATGTGACCGGTCTTGGGGCGCAGCTTGCGTTCGAGTTTGTCCAGGATCTTCAGCGCGCAGCGGGGGATCCGGGCGTCTTGTTTGGCGCGAGCGACGGCGTCCCGGATCTGCCCGTAGCCGGCGCTTCCCGCGCTCAAACCACGCGTGATTTCGCCGAGCTGTTCGCCGTGCTTGACCGACCGAGAGCAGATGACGCCGGTGACGTCAGCCAGGCATTCGCGGCCGCGCGGCATACCCAGCAGGAACCCGCCGATTTCGCTGGATTGGAACAGGGCGGCCTTGTCGCGCAGAACATCGCACCCGGCGCCGCCCGCTGGTGGCAGGCGCGCATGAACGCGACGGGCCAGGAAGAGATCGGCCAGGGTCTGGTTGGCGAGGCGGTACACGGTGCGCTTACGCGTTCGGCGGAACAGGCTCGATTGCAGCAGGGTCTCGCAGACGCCGCGCGGCGAACTGGCGGTCGCCTTGGCGATGGCTTCGCAGTCGGAGATGCGGACGCTCAGCGCGCGCGATGCCGGCCGGGCCACGCGATCAACGATCTTGTCGACCATGGCGAGGGTGTCGTGCGGGCTCATGGTCGTGCCCTGCACATCGTCCTGCAGCAAGGTCACGAGGTAGGCCTCGTACACCGATGACCGGGTCTGCACGCCCTGGTTGGCGAGCCGTTTGGCCAGCGCCGGGCTATCGCGCATCTTCGCGATGTGCCGCAGCGCCCCGAGATCACGCCAGGTCGACATGTGCGGGTAGAAGCAGGACTTGCCGCTGCGAATCGCCGTATCCAGCCGGAAATCCTTGAGAAACTGGCGAAATCTCTGACCGGCGGCGGCGCCACCGGGCCCGCCCATGATGCCGCGGTCGACCACCTGGCAGGACAGCGGCGGGATCTCGCCGATCACGTCGATTCCGGTCAGCCCAAACGTGCGGTCGAATACCGGCGGGCGCGAGAACACCACGGTTCGAAGGCCGGGCAGCGCCGCTGCAAGCGCGTTGATCCAACCGACGATGGCCGGTCGCTTGTCGATGGAAACCTCGTCAAACGCGTCGAGGAGCACGAGCCACGGCCGAATTTTGCCAATTCGAGGCTTCAAGAATGCGAGCGCGCCACCGCCCTTGGGAGCACCGAGCTGCTTGGCCATCTCGATGAGGATTGGATTGGGCCCGCCAGCCGGGTGCTCGGCGACCGCGACGTCCCAGTGCAAGTGCACGAGAAACGTGCGCAGCTCGCCGCAGAGCTGGACTTCAAGCGCCTTGGCCAGCGACGTCTTTCCCGCTCCGCCGCGAGCGACCACCATGGCGTGCTTCGATTTTCCCTTCGCCACAGCCTGGGCGAAGACCGTCTCTTTGACGCTGGTTCCGGCTTTCGCGCCCGGATCGCTGGACCGCCACCGGTGCAGGTAGAGCTGTGGCGGCACGTAGCGACCGCTCTTGACGGCCTGGGCTTGTTCGGCCGAGCGGCTGTAGCAGCGTCGGGTGTATTCGATCTCTTGTTGCTGATCGGCCGCCGCAGCCGACAGCTTGGCGGCGTCTTTCTTGTTCTCTTCCGCGCCGCCGCAACCACCCACGAACGCGACAAAAAATGCTGCGAAAACAGCGGCGAGAGGCCCGAGGTCTACGCGGTCAATGCCAGCGCGACGAGCGCCGCCCGAGAGATCCGATTCAATGGCTCTATCTAACTGTTTTTGCGTCATTTTTCCGACAACACATAGGCGCCGCAGCGCAGCCCGGGCATGCGTTGTACCGGGCCGCGCCGCTCGGCGCCATAGGAGAGGGAGTCCCGGGGTGTTTCCGTGTCGTCCCGTCAACCCGAATCGACGCTAGCAGACTGCGCCGTAAATCGTGTTCAGTTAGGGCCTGTCCCTGAATTGCGCACAATCCGACCGGTTTGTCGCTTAGTTCTATTGCTGGTCCCGTAACAGTTTGAAATAACTACTCTCTCACCCGCTCCCCGGGGAGAGATGGCCCGCAGGGTCAGAGAAGGGCAAACAAGTACTGGGCGCCGTCAGGCGCTCCATTTCAGTCGTCGCCGACGGCTTCAACCCAGATCCGGGCCTTGACGTCGTCGAGTTTCTCCACAACTTCATGGACGGTGAAGCGGATGACGTTCAGGCCTTGCGTCGTGCCGTTGAGTAGACAACTCGGAGTGGATCGGCAGCGAGTGCGACGATGGCGGAATCGGTGGGCGGCCGCTGAGGTCCGACTTCACGCCGCCGAACAGGAGAACGCCAGCGACAAGGATTTTGC
>Ga0114932_10000778_pt1 | contig 37513 bp, 36 predicted proteins | sample 2SBtaG_2_FD_87286 | JGI IMG/M metagenome (GOLD analysis project Ga0114932, IMG submission 87286) | Deep subsurface microbial communities from Kolumbo volcano to uncover new lineages of life (NeLLi) - 2SBTROV12_ACTIVE470 metaG | ecosystem: Environmental > Aquatic > Marine > Volcanic ...
CCGGAATCAGCTCGGGCTCGTCGACCAGTCGCTGGCGATCCTCCGTGTGGCTCGCGAGATGCCAGAGTGCCGACCCGATCGAACTCCAGGTCGTGTCGATACCGGCGATCAACATGAGCGTGATGTTCGATCGAACGACATGCATCGGCACCGGCTCGCCGTCGATCTCGGCGTTGAGCAGGAAAGAGATGAGATCGTCGCCGGGGTCCTCTTGCCTGCGGGCGATCTCACCGAGGAAGAACTGCTCGATGATCACTCGATACTTCTCGCGGACCTCGGGATCCTGGAGCCCGAGCTCGAGGACTCCCTGCACCCACTCCGTGAAGTCGTCGCTCATCTCGGGATCGATTCCGAGAATCTCCGCGATCACCCGCGGCGGGATCTGCCGCGCGTACTCGCCTGCGGCATCCACCTCGCCGTCCTCGATGAAGGACCGGAGCAGCTTGCGGCAGAGCTCTCGGGTCGGCTCTCTGAACCGTTCGACAGCCTTCGGGGAGAAGAACGGCAGCATCAGGCGCCGTTCGGCGGTGTGATTCGGGGGATCGGACACGATGATCGAACGCATGCGGTTGCCATCGTCGTCGTAGCTGATCGGGACGGGCGCGACGCTCACTTCGAAGGACGAGAACCGCTGGGAGTCACGCGCTGTCTCGGTGACGTCTTCGAAGGTGGTGGGCATGTGCGAACCGCCCCACCGATCGGTGTGGGCGACAGGACATCCTCCGGTACGCACCTCGGAGAAGATCGGATAGGGGTCGCGGACAAAGTCCGGGGAGAAGATGTCGAAGTCTTCCCTCCAGTCCTCAACCGGATCGGTCGTGCTCATGTTGTGCCCCCTCACGCAGCCGCGCGCTAACGCAAGCGTAGTCAGGAGGTGAAGGACGCCGGCCCGCGCTGCGGGCTCGGGGTCAGGAAGCCTCGGCTTCGAGCACGGCGAGCATTTGTCGCCGCTCGGCTTCGTTCACTCCGCCCCAGATCCCGTGGGGCTCGCGAATCGAGAGCGCGTACTCGAGGCAGTCCTCGGCGACGCTGCATTGTTCGCAGATCGCCTTGGCTCGCTGCTCGCGCTCGAGTTTCTCGTCCTTGCGCTCAAAGCGCGGAGGCGGGAAGAACACCGCCGCCTGTGGTCCCCGGCACGCCGCTTTGAGCTGCCAGCTGTCATCCAGCAACGCAGACACCCCAGCTCCCCCCCTTCAGAGAGCCAACCTACGCGCGCCGCAATAACCGAATCAAGGTTTGAAACGAAATTCGATTCAATTTTCGGAGGAAGGGTCCTCGGATTCGTCTGAGCCCTTCTTTCCGCGCATTTCGCGGTAGTCGACGGCTCCTCCTTCTTCGGGTTCGACCTCGACCACGAGCCCTTCGAGAGCAACGATGCGCGCCCGATCACCGGCCTCCAGCGGCGTCAGCCTGTTCACCCTCGCTCGCCAGTTCGCGCCCTCGAGGACGACCAGACCCTCGGGATCGATGTCGGTCGCCGCGAGCGCCATCTTGCCGATCATCCACTCGCGGCCGAGGGTGGACGTGCCATAGCGGGTCCGGATGAGCGCAGGCATTCCGGAGAACATGAAGGCCAGGGTGAGCCCGATCCCCGCGACGAGGGTGATCCAGCTCATGTCGTGCGCCCCGTACAGCGACCATGAGCCGACGATGAGCAGAACGGTTCCCGCGACCGTCCAGAACCGGGGCACGCCCGTCTGCAGATCGATCGCGAAGCCGAGCATCGCGACGATGAGTGCGACAAGGGCCCACACCCGGATGTCGAGCACGCCGAGTCCGTATGCGCTGAGGAGAAGACACACGAGACCGACACCGCCGGCCACGCCGATTCCGCCGGTGAAGAAGTCGAGCATGATCATCGACAGCCCGACCAGGAGAAGCAGATAGGCAACAGCAGGGCTGGCGACGGTGTGGAAGAGCTGGTCGGTCAAGGGCAGCTTGGTGAACTGCACCTGCACGTCTGCCGCGATCGAGAGCAGGCCGTCTTCCCCTTCGACCGGTACCGAAATGTCGGAGAGGATGCCCTCTCGCTCCATGATGAGGAGCAGCTCCCCGACGGTCGGTGCGAGTTCGTCGACGAGTCCTGCCGCGATCGCCTCGTCCTGTCCGGCGGCACGATCGGCGTACGCGGCGGACGCGGCGGACGCTCCGAGACGGGGGTTGGCGATGTCGCCGAACTCACCCACCCGGCCACGTGTGGAGATCGCCGAGAAGTCGGCGACGGTCACGAGGTGCGCGGCCCCACCCAGGGCCTTGGCCCCGGATTGGCCCACCCACACCACGACGGGGATCGGCGCTGCGTCGAGCTCGTCGAGAAGCTCGAGCAGCTCGTCGGTGTCCACAGCGTGGCCAGGGCTGTTGACCTGCAAGATGATCGCCATCGCACCGTCGGCGACCGCATCGCTCGTTCGAGAGGAGATGTAGGACAGCTCGATCGGATCGAGAAGACCACTGACTTCGATCACGACGACTGTCCGTGGAGCGGACTCTTGCGCTGCGGCTGGCAGGCTGAAGGCGACGACCGCGCCGAGGAGTGTCAACGCTGCCGCAACGAATCTCAACACGCGAGTCCTCCGGGGACGCTGGGACGGGGTGGTTGACCTCATCACGTCTGGTCATCGTGGCCGGGAAGGGAGGCGTCGGCAAGACGACGACCGCGGCCGCGCTCGCACGGGTCGCGGTCGCAGGGGGCCACCGCGTGGTGGCGGTCGCCGTGGGCGACGGTCCCCTCACCGACCTCCTCGAGCGGGAGCCCACGCCGGTGGAGTCGGTTCTCGCGGGTGAGGAGCTCGACGCGCTGATCCTTGTGCGCATAGATCCCGAGGAGGCGCTCGCTGCCTACCTGCAGGACAACGGGCTGAGCGTGATCGGACGACGCATGGCGCGCACCGGAATGCTCGAGCTCGTGGCGACGGCAACTCCCGCGATCAAAGAGCTGCTGATCCTCGGTCGGCTCAGACAGTTGGAGCAGTCCGAGCACATCGACCTGGTCATCGTCGACGGACCCGCATCTGGTCACGCGCTCGAGCTCGTGAAGGCACCGGCGAGCATGGCGAGCATCGCCAAGGCCGGTCGGCTGCGATCCCAGGCGGAGCAGGCGCGCAACCTGCTCTGCGATTCCGCCCGAACGCAGGTCGTGCTCGTGACGCTTCCCGAGCACACACCAATCCAGGAGACCGTCGAAGCGGCGTTCGACCTCGAAGACGAGGTCGGCATCGCGCTCGGGCCGATCATCGTGAACGGCTGCGCATCACCTTCGCCGGCTGTCGAACCGCCGACTGCGCAGCTGGCGGCCGACGTTCCCAGAGCAGTGACCGACGCAATGGATGCTGCGCTCGAGGAGGCTCACCTACGCCACCAAGCCGAGCGCGAGCTGCTTGCCGAACTCCGTTCCGCGATCGGCGTTCCCCGGATCGAGCTCCCCGATGCTCCGACCCCGAGTGGCGGTGTCGACCTGGTGGCGCTGATCGGCGCCCTCTGGGGTGCAGCGTGACGGGCGGAGCCGGGCTCGCCGGTGCGCTCGAGCACCGGGATGTCGTGCTCGCCGTCGGCGCAGGCGGAGTGGGAAAGACGACGACTGCAGCGGCGATCGGACTCGCAGCGGCTCTTCGGGGCCGCCGAGTGTGCGTGGTCACGGTCGACCCCGCCCGGCGGCTGGCGGACGCGCTCGGCGGCACCGTTCTCGGCGACGAACCGCGACGGGTCGGACCGGACTCCAGAGGCGAGCTGTGGGCCATGATGCTCGACCCCAAATCGACCTTCGACGCCGTCGTGAGCGACCACGCAGGGTCGCCCGAACAGGCAGCGGAGATCCTCGCCAATCCGTTCTACCAGCGACTGTCGACGAGCCTTCCAGGCGTGCACGAGTACATGGCGACCGAAACGCTCCATCGCCTGTCGGTCGATGACCGGTTCGATCTCGTCGTGGTCGACACTCCCCCGTCGCGGCACGTCCTCGACCTCGTCGACGCGCCTGACCGTCTGACCCGCTTCCTCGACAACCGGATGTACCGCACGCTGGTGCGACCGGCAGGCGGGGTCGCGCGGCTCGCGGCGGCGCCCGCGCGGGCGCTGAGTCGGCGGCTCGCGGCGGTCGTTGGTGGACAGATCGTCGACGACGCCATCGGGTTCTTCGAAGCGTTTCAAGGGATGGAGGAAGGATTCGTCGAACGGGCCCGCGCGGTGCGAGCACTCCTCGCCGCGGACACCACCCTCGTTCTCGCGGTCGCCACACCCAAGCGGGACACAGTCGCGACCGGACTCGAGATCACAGGGGCTCTCGCCGAGCGAGGCATTCGGACCTCCGCCGCGGTCGCCAACATGACGACGTTCGACCCGTGGCCCGAGATTGCCGAGTGGGGAGAGCAACTGTCGGTCACACCCGAGCTCTCGCTTCGCCTCGACGGGCTGCGCGACCGCCACGTACGCGCCGACGCCGAGCGAGCGGTGCTCGAGCCACTGTTCGATGCGGTCGCGGCCACGATTCAGATCCACCGACGGGCAACCGAGCTCGGCGATCACGCTGCCCTGGCGGCACTCGGCGGGGCGATTCTCGAGGGAACCGATCGTTACGACGTCGGCGACGGCGAGCGCTAGCCTCGACACCCGTGACGGACGTGCTTGTGGCCAGCGACGCCGACTGGGTGATCGAGGAGGTCGCCGCAGCTCTCAGCGACCCCGACACCTCGTTGCGGGTGGTCCACGCAGGGTCGGACGTTCGGGGTGCCGTCGGCGCCCAGACCCCTGACCTGGTGATCCTCGACCTCCAGATCGGCAACATGGGCGGAATGGCGACCTGCATCGATCTCCGGCTCGAAGAGTCGGGCGGTCGGCTGCCCCACGTTCCTGTCCTGATGCTGCTCGACCGCCAAGCGGATCTCTTCCTCGCTCGCCGCTCTGACGCGGAGGGGTGGCTGGTCAAGCCGCTCGATGCCTTCCGCCTCAAGATGGCGGCGATGAAGCTGCTCGCCGGTGAGACCATGTACGAGGAGCCGGAACCGCCTGCGCCCGAGCCCGCTGCCACCGACGCAGCTGAGGATGCCGGCGAGCAGAGCGGGGAGCCCGAGGGGGACGATTCCGAAGTGGCCTGATCGCAGGTGATCGGTCACAATGGCTTGTCTCACATCCACCCGAGGCCGATAGCTTCGGGGAACACAACGGGCAGTGGCGCAGGTTGGTAGCGCGCTTCGTTCGGGACGAAGAGGTCGTGGGTTCAAATCCCGCCTGCCCGACTCCTTGCGGCCGTAGGCCGCCCCCGCGTCGGGCCCCCGACTCGCGGGAGCCGAAGGCTCCCCTCACCTCGGGCACCCCGACCATCCTTGCGGCCGTAGGCCGCCCCACCTCGGGCACCCCGACTCGCGGGAGCCGAAGGCCTCCTTCGGGTGATGAACAAAGTCTGAACAGAGCTCCAGAACGGAACCGGCGACCCTCGGCACGCGTTGCTTGCGTGGCCGGATCCTCCGGCTGCATGCGATCTCGCATGACTGCAGAGGGAGTTCACGATGAAGAAACGGACACGCCTGATTCGCTCGGCGGCCGCGCTGGGCCTGGCGGCGACAGCAGTCGCCGGCACGGCGAGCGGCGCCGCTGCGCACGACGACGACGACGAGAGCCAGCGGTTCCGGGTCACGATCACCAACCGGTCCGATCGCAGGGCACCGAGCCAGGTCGGGACCTTCACGACACCGATCGGCGGTATGGGCGCTGCGCCCGCGTTCCCCGGCGAGGCGTACGAGTTCAGCTTCACCGCAGCCCCCGGCGACCGCCTCAGCCTCGCGACGATGTTCGTGCAGTCGAACGACTGGCTGTTCGCGACCCGCCAGGCGGGCATTCCCCTCTACCCGGGCGGCAGCCCGCTCAGCGGCGACATCACCGGCCAGATCCGAATCATCGACGCGGGCACGGAGATCGATCAGCCGATCGGATCCGGACCAGACCAGGCACCGCGGCAAGCGGGCCCCAACACTGGAGCGGACGACCCTGACGATGACGTTCGCCGGGTGCGCGGCCGCAACGTGGCCAACTACCTCACCGTCACGGTGACGCCGGGAGCCGATGGGCTGTTCACCGTTCGCCTCGACAACGTGTCGGGCGTGAGCACGATCGCCAACCCGATCTCGCCGGGCGTCTACGCGGTGCACGACAACACTCGTCCGATCTACCGGGTCAACACCGACGACAAGGCCCCCGGTCTCGAGTCCCTCGCCGAGGACGGCGACCCATCCGCGCTCGCGGCCTACCTCGAGAGCCAGCTGGTTGTGACCACTCCGCTGGCACCCGGCGTTTTCGCGATCGATCAGACCGGCGACGCACTGTTCACTCCCGGCACCCCCGACCGCGGCGACGGCCTCGAAGGCCTCGCCGAGGACGGAACTGCCGGACCGCTCGGCACCCACCTCGCTGCGACCCTGAGCGGCGACAGTGGCGTGTTCGCCGTACCCCAGGGTGCAGCCGGACCGGGTCCCGCGTTCCCTGGTGACCGCTACGTGTTCGAGTTCGAGGCGTCGCCGGGCGACGAGCTCAACTTCGCCACCATGCTCGTGCAGTCGAACGACTGGATCTTCTCGCCCGCAGGCGGTGGGATCGAACTCTTCGACGACGACGGAGACCCGATCCGCGGCAACATCTCCGATGACATCGCCGTGTACGACGCTGGGACCGAGGTCGACCAGCCGCTCGGCTGGGGCGCCGACCAAGCACCCCGTCAGGCAGGCCCAGACACCGGCGCATCCGAAGGCGGACTCGTCGAGCAGGAGTCGATCGACGCCAGCGACTACGTGCGGGTGCGAATCCGCCCGATCGGCTGATCCCCCGAGTTGAGCAACTCGGTGTCAGGCACCGAGTTGCTCAACTTGCAGTGGGTCGAGTTTGCAGAGCCGGCCGTGCTCGGGCTCTAGCCTCCGGGCATGGCCGGCTACTTCATCCTCCACACGACCTGGCACACCCTCGAGCACCTGAACGAGTACCAGGCAGGTGCGCAGACCACGCTGCAGGAATACGGAGCCGAATCGGTCGTGTACGACGTGAAGACCGAGGTGGTCGAGGGCGAATCAGACCATCGAGCCACGGTCATCATCCGGTTCGAGGACCTGGAAACGGCAAAGGCCTGGTACCACTCGCCGGGGTACCAGGCCGTGCTGCCGCTGCGGTTGAAGTCGTCTGAGGGCGTCGCTCGCTTCGCCAGCTCCTGAGCGTGTGCTCGCCTATCGAGCGGGCAGCCCGAAGGTCGGGTACCCGGGCTTCACCATGGCCACGTACACCCAGATTTTGAAGTACTGGTTGGTGACTCGGACGATGAAGGAGCGCATGCCCTCCGGCCAGCGGCCGGTGAAGAGCACGGCGAACCAGGCGATGATCGCCACGACGAGAGCCGCGATCGCGTAGACCGCAAGCACCAGGTAGTGCGGGATGGCGAGGAACCAGTTGAACAACCCGGCCCGCGACACCTCGTCGCTCGGCTCCGGAAGGTCGAGCCGCATCGCCTCGTAGGCGCCGTCGTCCGTTGCACCCTGGCTCAACTGGATCGGTGCGTAGCGTTCGGAGAACCCGATCAGGAACGAGTCCGCCCGGACCTGGTAGCGCTCGTGCATCGTCATCACGCCGTACAGCCCGCGGTGAAGCCGGCCCGTGAAGAGGCGGACGAACCAGTAGAACACCGCCGCGATGAACGCCAGCATTCCGAGGGCCCGCTGAATGATGTGGTGAGGGATGTAGAGGATCCAATTCACCAGGGGTCGCCAGCGGGCGACCTCGTGGGGTGAGTCGACGACGAAGTACTGGTCGTCGTTCATGGCTTCGGTCACGATCTCGTCTCCTTCGGGCCCACGGCGGGCCCACCCACGACGGTAAGAAGTCCCGCAGTCGCCGACATCGGCCGAAAGTCCCGTTCGGGTCGGTCGAAGGTCTGATCAGAGACGGCTGATGCCGTCGATGACCGGGCGCCACGTGTCTGCATCGGCCGCGTAATCGGCGTTGACGAAGACCCTGTCGATCACGTCTCCGAAGCGGGCGTCGAGCACAGATGCGACCTGCGTGGGCTCGGCGACGATGGCGAAGGCGTCGAGCACCTCGTCGGGGACCGCATCGATCATGTCGTTCCAGCGGCCGGCCTTCGACAGGGCGTTGAGCTCGCCGGAGAGCTCACCCCAGCCATGGAGATCGAGGACGTCTCGGTAGGCGGGCGTCGAGCCGTAGAACGACACTTGTTCTCGCCGCCCGCGCACGGCTGCGGCGAGCCCTTCTTCGGTCGCTCCCGTGGCGATGAAAGCGGGACTGACCACGTCGATCTCGGACAGGTCGCGACCGGCACGATCGGCGCCGATCTGCAGGTTGGGGATCGTCACCTCACGAACCCAGCGCTCGGTGGTGAACCCGTGAAGGATGATCCCGTCGCAGACCTCGCCCGCCACCTGGGTCATGAGCGGGTTGACCGCGGAGATGTAGATCTTCGGCTGTCCATGCGGATTGGGACCTGGCGAGAAGAACGGCGTCATCAGCGTGTGGGAGTAGAAGTCACCGCGGAAGTCGAGCCGGTCTCCGGTCTCCCACGAGTGCCAGATGGCCTTCAGCGCGAGCACGTACTCCCGCATCCGGTCCGCCGGTTTGGACCACGGCATCGAGAACCGCTTCGTGATGTGTGCACTCACCTGGCTGCCGAGCCCGAGCAGGAAACGTCCTCCTGAGTAATTCTGCAGGTCCCAACCGACGTTGGCGACCGTCATCGGGGTCCGTGCGAACGCCACGGCGATGCTCGTTCCCAACTCGACCCTCTCTGTGTGTTCGGCCGCGAGCACGAGAGGGAAGAAGGGGTCGTACGTCGTCTCCGCCGACCACAGGCCGTCGAAGCCCGCCTCCTCTCCCCGACGCGCCAACTCGGGCACGTCCGACAGCAGCTCGATGATCCCCGTGTCGACCTTCATGACCCGTCCCCCTGCGTTGTGGCGGCGAGCCTATGCCCGGCGGAACGGTGCGCAATCAGGTGGCGAGGCTTGGGGCGAACCGGCCGTGTCGCACGATGCTTCGCGTCTGCGTGCTGGCCACCGCCGCAGCCATGAACACGGCAGTCCACAGAACGCCGGGGACGATCAGAAGGACGCGTACGTCGACGACTTCGGCGACTCGACCGAACCCGAGGTTCATCATCGCCATGTGACCGGCGGCGATCATGATGTACAGCGACATGACCCGGCCCCGGTAGTCGTCACTCACGACTTGCTGAACGAAGGTGGCGGACATGGTCATGTAACTCGCCTGGGTGAAGCCGGCGAGCGCTCCGCCTGCGATCACCATCGCCGGGGTCGTCGCGGTTCCGAGCACCACCATGGCAAGCCCGGAGCCGACCCCAGTGAGAGTAAACAGCCACGCGCGTGGCGCATCCCCACGAATCTGCGAGATCCCCAGCGTGCCCAACAGCGCGCCGCTCCCCAGACCCACCAGAATCGAGCTGTAGAGACCGGACCCTCCCCCGACGTCCTCCGCGAGGGTCGGCATCATGGCGTCGAACGCCATCGTGAAGCTGCAGTGCACGCCGACGAGGACGATGATCGTCAAGATCCGAGGGTCACGCCGGACGTAGCGACCGGCGAACGCCAGATCACTCCCGACCCGCGCGATGGCCCCTCCGACCCCGAGCTCTTCGTTGTCCGTCCGAGCCTCGGGTCGGAGCCGCATCCGGATCACGTCGACGAGGCCCAGGGACAACAGCACGGCCGACAGCACGAACACCGAACCGGTGCCATAGCTCTCGAGGAAGGCAGCTCCGAAGAGCGGCCCCACCACTCGGGAGCCGTGCTGGGAGATCCCGCTGAGCGCGATCGCGTTCGTCAGATGCTCAGCCGGGACGACGTTTGCGATCAGCGCCTGACGAGTCGGAACGGTGGCCGCCTGAGCCGACCCGGTGGCGAAGGCCAATAGGATCACGTGCCACACCTCGACGAGGTCGGCGATCGTGATCGCCGCGAGGATGGTCGCTCCCACCACTCCGAACATCGTGGAGAAGATCAGCAGTCGCCGTCTGTCGAACCGATCGGCGAGGGTGCCGACAACTGGGCCAACCACGACGAAGGGAAGGAAGCTCGCGAAGGTCACCCAGCCGACGGCTGCGGTCGACCCGTCGGTGAGGTTGTGGACGAGCCACCCTCTGGCGAGCACCTGCGCCCAGCGCGATCCCGTGCTGAAGAATCCGTTGAGAAACAGGCGTCTGAAGTCATAGGACTGAAAGGCGGGAAAGCGCTCGGCGAGGCCACTCGCCGCGCCACTCACGCGTGGGCCAGTGTGGTCACGTGCGTCGGTCGATCATCTTCTGGAAGTGCTGCGCACCGTTCATCGCAGGAACCCGACCCTCGCCGGGACCCATGTCGGCAAGCACGGGGAAGGCAGCCTCGACGGTGAAGCTGAACTCCTTCGATTGAGGCAGGAAGCACTCCACGTCGTTGCAGGCCTGCCACCTCACGGTCCCGCTGACGGTGACGAAGCGACCCTCGTCGGTCTTGGTGGTGTTGCGCGAATTCTGGGTGACGGGAAGCCGCAGAACGACATCTCCGTCGTACACCTCCAGCGTTTCGCCGCTGCCCGACAAGGTGAGGGGTGAGGTCGGCGGCGCGATGGGTGTGTAGGACAGGATCCCGGGGGTGTCGTCGAGTTCGATCGTCGCGGCCACGAGACCTTCGGGAACGGGCTCGCCGTAGAGGTGCTGGCCGTCGGGGACCCGGAACGTCGCGACGAGTTCGCGCGTCACGCCCGAGGGGAGTCGATCACCGTCGAGCGACACTTCGACGGACACCTCGTCGACAGCCTGGGCCTCCTGGCCGAAGTCCGCCTCGTTGCCCAGGGCCGCGGCGAGCAGCTGTTCGGGGCCCGGCCGGACCGCGAAGTTGTGCTCGAACACCTTCGCCAGAATCGTTCCGTCGGCCCCGATCGCGTAGGCGCCAGGAAACGGAATCCCGTACCAGGGATGGTCGTCCTCGGGAATCGTGGTGTTGAGGATTCCGAAGCGATTGATGATCTCGCTGTCGGGGTCCGAGAGCATCGTGTAGCTGACGCCGCCGGCTTCGGCGTAGTCGGCGAGCGCGTCCTGCTCGTCGTAGCTGAGCGCGTAGAGCTTGACGCCGGCTTCGTCGTAGGCGGCCATTCCTCGTTGCAGCTCGACCAGCTGCGTGCGGCATGGCGGTCACCACACTGCCGAGCGGTAGAAGACCAGCACGGCGGGAGCGCCGGCCCGATCCTGGTGGAGGTCGACTGTTCGACCGTTCTGGTCGACGGCGACGACGTCCGGCAAAACCTCGCCCACATCGGGCCCCGTCGGAAAGTCGTGGCGGGGGATGCGTCGCGGACCGCTCGCCGGGGGCAGCGGCATGATGTAGCCCTCTGCGTCCTCCCACTGATGCTCTTTGACCTGTCCCCCGCGCGTGTCGAGCTCGATCTCCATGGCTCCGCAGCCTACGGGAGGACGTCGGGTCCGATCCTGACGAGTCGCTTTCCGACGTTGTCGCCGGCGAGCATCCCGAGGAACGCTTCTGGCAGCGCGTCGATGCCCTCGACGATGTCCTCGTAGTAGACGATCGACCCCTCGGCCAGCCATCGCCCCATCTTCGGGACGAACCACGGCAGGCGGTGGACGTGGTCGTAGATGCTGAAGCCGGTGATGGTCAGCCGGTTAGCGAGCACGCTGATGAGATTGCGAACGCCGGGATCGTCTGCGCTCTCGTAGCGACTGATCATGCCGCAGACGGCGATTCGGGCATGCGGGTTGGCCTTGGCGAGGACGGCCTCGAGGGTGTCGCCGCCGACATTGTCGAAGTAGACGTCGATGCCGTCGGGGCAGTGCTCTCTCAGCGCGTCTCGTGGCGACCTGTCGCGGTAGTTGAAGGCTGCGTCGTAGCCGAGGCGGTCGACGGCATGGGCGACCTTGGCGTCGGTTCCTCCCGAACCGACGACTCGGGCCCCGGCACGCTTGGCGAGCTGCCCCACCACCTGGCCGACGGCGCCGGTGGCCGAGGAGACGAACGCGGTCTCGCCGGGCTGGGGCTTGCCGATGTCGACCAGGCCGACCCACGCCGTGAGCCCCGGCATGCCCCGGACGCTGATGGCGTGGGACAGCGGACCGAGCCCGGAGTCGACCTTCGTCAGCTCGGCGCCGCGCACGATCGAGTACTGCTCCCAGCCGAGGAACCCCCACACATGCTCACCGGGTGCGAACGCAGGGTCAGCAGACGCTTCGACCTGGCCGACGACGCGAGCGGTGATCGGCGCGCCGAGTTCGAACGCGCCGTCCATGCGACCGCGGAGGTAGGGGTCGCAGGACAGGTAGATGTTGCGGACGAGTACCTCGCCGGGGCGCGGCTCGCCCACGGGCTGGTGGTCGACCTCGAAGCTGGACTCGTCCACCGCGCCCGCGGGCCGCTTCACGAACAGAACACGACGGTTGCTGGTCATCCCCCCAGCCTGGCCCACCCTTCTGCCAGCTTCCACGGACACCGGAGTCACCGCGCGAGCTGGCAGAACGGGGATCGGGTTCAGCGGGCAGTGGCTTCGCCGAGACCGGGTGAGATCTCGCCGATGGAGCCGGCGACGAAGAGTGCCGCCGGGACGACCTGGAGCTCCGGGGGCTCCGGGTCGTCCGCCGCCGCGCCGGCCCCTGAGATCAGGGCGCCGGCTCCGCTGAAGAGCGCTCCGACGGCGAGGATGGATGCAAGGGTGATGCGAAGTCGCATGTGATCGTTCCTTTCGATCGGGTTCGTCAGGAACATGCGAAGCGACGACTTCGAGAAGGTTTCACGACCCCGGGTCGATGGGGCGACGCCAGGCAAAACGACGACGCGTTCAGTCGTGTTCAGGCTGGTCAGGGTGTTGTAGGGATTTTGAAACACCGTTCGGCCCACTATGGCCCCATGCCAAATCAGCTGCAGATCGGCCTGCTGGGGCCGGTGGACATCCGAGTCGACGAAGAGTCGGTGGATGTCGGCGGTCCCCAGCAACGTCGCCTCGTCGCGGTCTTGGCAACGGCGCGCGGGGCTGTCGCCGCTGACCGACTCGTTTCCATTCTCTGGCCGGACGACGATCTTCCGGCGGACCCCAACCGCACCTTGAGCGTGTACGTCTCCCGCCTGCGGGGGGTTCTCGACGAGCACATCGTCCGAGACGGCGCGGGCTATCGGTTGGCGGACGCCGAGGTCGACATCGACGCCTTCGTTGCGGCGGCCGAGACCGGCGCCGCGAGCGAGGACCCAGAGCGCCGCCGCGGCGACCTCGAACGAGGTCTCGACATGTGGCGAGGCGACGCGTTCGGCGAATTCGCCCACGAGGCGTGGGCGCAAGCAGCGGCCGTCGAGCTGGTCGAGCGGCGCAACGCGGCCGAGGACGAACTCCTCGATCTGCTTGTGGAGGAAGGTCGCGACGGTGACGCCGTTCGTCGCGCGGGAGTGGCGGTCGAGCGGGACCCGCTTCGGGAAACACCCCGGCGGGTGCTGATGCTCGCTCTCCACCGCTCCGGCCGTCAGCCCGAGGCGCTGCGGGCCTTTCAGACCTACAGGGCCTATCTGGCGGACGAGCTGGGGCTCGAGCCGTCCGCGACCCTCATCGACCTGGATCAGCGCATCGCCACCGGCGACCGCTCGCTCAAGGCCGCTCCCATCGGCCGGCGGCTCAAGAGCTACGAGGTCCTCGAGGAGATCGGGCGGGGTGCGTTCGCGATCGTGTGGCGTGCTCGCCAGCCCGGTCTCGGACGCGACGTCGCCCTCAAGCAGATCCGGTCGGAGTTCGCGAACCGCCCCGAGTTCATTCGCCGATTCGAGGTAGAGGCTCAGCTGATCGCCCAGCTCGAGCATCCCTACGTCGTGCCGCTCTACGACTACTGGCGCGAGCCCGACTCCGCCTACCTCGCCATGCGCCTCCTCGATGGCGGATCCCTCGAAGAACAGGTCGCCGAGCAGCCACTGACGCTCGACGACACCTTGCGGCTCGTCGAGCAGGTCGGATCGGCGCTCGCCGCGGCACACCGCGTCGGTGTGGTCCACCGCGACGTCAAGCCCGCCAACGTGTTCGTCGACTCCGATCGCCACTACTACCTCGGCGACTTCGGCATCGCACTCGCGGTCACCGACGAGCCGAACCCGGAGGGCCAGCTCTCCCTCGGCTCGCCGGCCTATGCCGCACCGGAACAGCTTCGACGGGAGTCGGTCGACGCCAGTGCCGACATCTACTCGTTCGGGATCCTGCTGTACGAGGCCCTCACCGGACGCCTACCGTTCTGGGAGGAGACGACCCAGTCAGCGCTGCTCGAGCGTCAACTGCGCGACCGCGTGCCGTCGGTGCTCGAAACGCGACCTGAGCTCCCGGTGGCACTGGACGGGGTGATCCAGCGAGCGACCGCGAAGGACGCCGCAGACCGCTACATCAGAATCGAAGAGCTGATCGCGGAGGTGCGGGCGATCGGCGACCGGGAGGCACCGACAGCGACGCCTGTCGGGTCGCTCACCGTGATCGCCGAGGAGCGCAACCCGTACAAAGGCCTGCGCGCCTTCGGTGAGGCGGACACCTCCGACTTCTTCGGGCGAGACCGTCTGGTCGACCGGCTCATCGAACAACTTCAGGAGCCAGGACCGAACGGCCGGCTCGTAGCAGCGGTCGGACCCTCCGGTTCGGGCAAATCGAGCGGTGTACGCGCCGGGCTCGTTCCCGCGCTGCGCCGCGGCGAGATGACGGGATCGGACTCCTGGTTCTTCACGTCGATGCTCCCGGGAGCGCAGCCGTTCGAGGAACTCGAGTCGGCGCTGTCTCGGGTGGCCTCGGCGCCGCTGACCGGGCTCGTCGAGGTGATGGCGTCTGACGACAGGGGAATCGCCCGCGCGGTCAAGTCGGTGCTACCCGAAGAAGAGTCAGAGCTCTTCCTCGTGATCGATCAGTTCGAAGAGCTGTTCACGCTCGTCGAGGACGAGAACCTCCGACGCCGATTCCTCGACGGGTTGGTCGCCGCCGTGGACGACCCACGCTCGCGACTGCGGGTTGCCGTCACGATCCGAGCGGACTTCTGGGACCGCCCGCTCCGCGTACCCGAGCTGGCAGCGATCCTCGAACACTCGGCGGTCACCGTGCCTCCCCTCGCCGCCGACGAACTCGAACGGGCCATCGTCGATCCTGCGCGCCGCGTCGGTGCCGAGTTCGAACCGGGGTTGGTGTCCGAGATCGTCGCAAACGTCGCAGACCAGCCAGGCGCGCTACCGCTTCTGCAGTATGCGCTCACCGAGCTCTACGAGCGTCGGGTCTCCAACGTGCTCACGATCCAGGCCTATCACGAGCTCGGCGGGGTCTCGGGTGCGCTGAGCCGTCGGGCCGAAGAGCTCTTCGGTCAGGCGACAGACCAGCGACGAGAACAAATCCAGCGGATGTTCGAGCGACTCGTCTCGCCAGGTGAGGGCACCGAAGACACCAGACGTCGAGCCCTCCTCGGTGAGCTCGCGGGTGTCGATCGCGAAACCGTCGACGTCTATGGATCCGCTCGGCTGCTTTCGTTCGACCGCGACCCGGCCACGCGTGAACCCACGATCGAGGTCGCTCACGAGGCCCTGCTTCGTGAGTGGCCGAGGCTCCGCAGGTGGCTCGAGGACAACCGCGACGGCCTGCGCGTGCTGCGGCATCTCGGCGGCGCGGCCGCCTCGTGGGAGGCGGCCGGCTGCGACCCCGACGAGCTCTACCGCGGCGGGCGTCTGGAGAGCGCACTGGAACTCGCGGCCACGCGCCCCGACGCACTCAACGACGACGAGACACGCTTCCTGACGGCGAGCCACCAAGCCCACGAGCACGAGATGGCCAAGGCACGACGACGCTTTCGTCGCGTGGTGATGACTGCGGTTGCAACCGCAGTGGTCGCGGCCATCGCACTCGTCGCCGGAATCGCCGCCTTCGTCCAGAGCTCCCGAGCCGACGACGAGGCTGCGGAGGCCCGCCGCCAAGCTGTGATCGCTGACGGCGAGGCGGCTCGGGCCGAGGAGCAGTCGCAGCTCGCCACTGACCGGGCCGTCGAGGCCGACCAGCAGCGCGAGATCGCTGCAGAACAGGCCGAGGTCGCGGCAAGCGAGCGCGACCGAGCCGACATCGCTGCCCGCGACGCGGAAACTCGCCGGCTGCTCGCCGCCGCAGAGCTGCGCGCCGAGACGGACAGGACAGCTTCGATGCTTCTCGCCATCGAAGCCGCTCGGCGGGACGGTGTCGATCGGCTCGACGCCCTGGGCGCGCTCCAGCGCTCACTGAGCAGCACGCCCGGCTTCTTGGGCCACCTCATTCCGGACAGCGGGTCCGTGTTCGCGGCAGTCTTCTCCGCCGACGGCGAGTCGATCTTTGTGTTCAGCGGGAGTGAGCTCGAGGAGTGGGACCTCGAATCTCGGACGTTCGTGGGAAGTGTCCCCTTCGACACGACAGCGTTCTCGACGATCTTCGCGACGCTCCCAGACGGCACGGTCATGGCACAAACCGATGACCGAGTCGTCCGAACGCTCGATCCCCGCACCGGAGAAGAAGTCAGGCCCGCGATCGAGGCGCCGGCGCGGGCGCACATCTTCGTCTCGCCAACGGGCGACACCGTCGCCTTGGCCCTGAACCAGGCGGACGAAGTCTGGCTGTGGGACGTCGACTCGTGGAGCCTGCGAGCCGTGTTGCCCCATGAGGGACGCCCTCGCTATGCCGGCTTCAGCGGGGACGGAGCTGTGGTCGCAACCGGCGCCGAGAACGCGACATCCTTCGTGTGGTCAGCCGAGTCAGGCGAACAGCTCGCCGGGCCCTTCGCCCCCGCGACCGCGTCTTTCGCACAATCGACGGAGAGCGTCCTCCTCAACGAGGACGGCACGCTCCTCACTACGACCACGCGCAGCCCAGTCGAGGTCGTCACGTGGCGAGTCGCGAGCGGCGAGATCCTGAGCCAAACGGAGCCCGCCGATGGTCTGCACGGGACAGCGGTCCGCCTTCCCGACGGGCGGCTGGCCATCGGAGGTTTCGGCGTCACCATCCTCGATCCAGTCACAGGCCACTCGGATCTCTACTCCGGGCAGACTGGGCCCGCGTTCGTGCTCAGGCTGTCTGCGGACGGTTCGCTGATCGCCAGCGTCGGCGATCAGGGTGTGAGCTTCTGGTCGACCGGTGCAGAGGAACTGCTGGCGACGGCGACCCCCACTCCCCCCGGCATCGTCTCGTTGTTGAGCGGGCTGACGGTTTCGGCCGATGGCCGTTGGGCCGCCTACACCACACCGGGCGGCGGAGCAGTCATGGACCTCAGCGACGGATCGATCGTCCTCGACGCACCGGGTGGAGCGGTGGACATCAGCCCCGATGGGGCGACACTTGTCCGACGCATGCCCGACTTCAGTTCCGAGCTGCTGGATTGGCCCAGTGGCGAACTGCGCGCCATTCGTCCCCCGGCAGTTCCTGCAGCATCGGCCGGAGCATGGGACCCCGACGGCCAGTGGGTCGCCTACGGCGATTTCGCCGGAGGGGTCGTCGTCATCGATCTGGACGATGGATCGACGATTGCCCACCTTACGGAGCTTGGTGGCCTCGCCACGGAGTCGACAGAGATCGCTCAGGCCGTATTCCGGGTCAGCGTCTCCGGCGACGGTCTACAGCTGCTGGCTGCGACGTTCGGCGGGGCCGCCGCACAATGGAACACTTCCGGCTGGGAGCTACTCGGCGACGAGCTGATCTCTGAGGGCGGATTCGCCTTCACATGGCCGACGGTCCATCCGACCAGACCGCTCGTGGCTTTCGGCGCTGATCTAACAGGAACGATCCAGGTGGCGGACTCCCGTACTCTGGAGCGGTCCGGTGCTCCACTGATCGGGCACCGAAGCAGCACCGGCGCGAAGACCTTCAGCGAATCCGGCACCTTGCTGGTGTCCACGTCCGGTGAGCTTCCCGCCATCCTCTGGGACTTCGAGCAGCGCCGACCGATCGGCGTGCCGTATCGAAACGAGGCCGCGACCGCCGCGCACATCATCGGCGACCACACCCTCATCACCAGCTCGACGAAGTACCTCTACCGCTGGAACATCGATTTCGACACGTGGGAAGACATCGCGTGTCGGGCAGCAGGTCGCAACCTCACCGAGGCCGAGTGGGCCGATTTCGGCCCCGTCGACCAGCCGTACGCCCCGACGTGCGAGATGTGGGTCCGCTGACCCTTCTGCCAGCTTCCAGAGACACCAGGTCCGCGCACAAGCTGGCAGAAGGGAGTCAGCCCGTCAGCTCATGCCCTTCATGAACGTGCCCATGTCGAAGTAGTCGCGCCACACCTTGATCTTGCCGTCCTCCATCTCGAAGACTCCGGTGCACGGCAGATCAACGCCTTTGTCGCCCGCCTCGGTTCGGTCGAGCCGCTCGGCGATCACCACGTCCCCGTCGCCCACGATGTGAAGGATGTCCCACGTTGTGGCGGTCCAGTCCTTCGTGAACCCGGCGATCATCCGGCGGACATTGTCGCGCCCACTGACCGGACCCACCGGCATGTTGTGGTAGCAGCCATCGTCGGCGAAGTACCCCGCCAGCTCGTCGGCGTCGAGCCGTTCCCAGGCCTCGATGAACTCGGTGATGATCCCGACGTTGTCCTGGTCAGCCATGGTCGTCCTCCTGTGGCAATGCTGCCATCGTCCCACGACCTCGACCCGTCGATGGCCGATCCGCAATAGATTCGGCCCCGATGGTCGACGCGTGGGGCGTGATCGCCTCCCTGAGCCTGGTTGCCGTCGCCATCGCGCTGTCGCTGTGGTGGCGGCTCGGCCTGCACGTCCCGCTGGTGGTGGCGGCCGCGCGAGCCATCGGTCAGCTGCTGCTCGTGGGGCTCGTGCTGATCCCCGTGCTTCGAAGCGACGCAGAGCTGTGGTGGTCGTGGGTCTGGGTGGGGGCGATGTTGCTGATCGCGCTCGCCGTTGTCCGGCGCAGAACGAGGTCGGCAGGAGAGCATCGACCCGGGATGTGGGCGACCCTGTTCGGCGTTGGCGCGCCGGTGGCTGTGTGCCTCGCCATCGTGTTCGGCCTCGGCGTGTTCGAGCTCCGGCCGGCCACGCTCGTCCCCATCGCGGGCATCATTCTCGGCAACAGCCTCCCCGCCACGGTGGCCGGCGCGCTGCGCTACGAAGCCCAACTCCTCACGGACCGACCACAGGTCGAGGCGATGCTCGCACTCGGCTTCGAGCCGAGCGCCGCGATTCGACGAACTGTCCAAACGACCATTCGCGACGCACTCGTTCCCCAGATCGAACGCACGAACCTCGTCGGCCTGGTCGCCCTCCCGGGCGCGATGACCGGTCTGATCCTCGCCGGGGTCGACCCCATCGAAGCGGTCCTCGCTCAGATCGTCGTGATGTTCCTGGTTCTCGGTGCCGTGGCGGTCACAGCGACCCTGATGACCCTGGCCGGCGCTCGCACCACCTTCACCCTCGACCGCCGCCTCGCCCGCTGACCACACCCACGCACTCCCAAACGTCGAGTGGGAGCGCGCCACCCCTGGCGCGCTCAGACTCGGCGAAGACCGGACCCGCCACGAGCCCGCACCAACGTGGGACGCGTAGGCTCGGCGGCGGTTCGATCACCTGGAGGGGCGATGAGCGACGACCTGGCGGCCCGGCTCGACGTGATGGAGAGCAAGGACGCGATTCGTGAACTCACCGCGGCCTATTGCTTCGCAGTGGCCGAAGGACGAGGGGCCGACATCATCGAGATGTTCACCACAGACGGCGTGTTCAAGATGCGCGGTCGCGAGTGGCGCGGCACCAGCGCGCTCACCGATATGTACGGAACGATCGGCGACGCGGTGACGCCGAAGCCCTACATCCAGAACCACGTGATCGACGTCGACGGCGACAACGCAACGGGCCGCTGTGGTGTGGAGATCCGCCTCGTTCACAAAGGCGAGGCCTACACCGCCGCCGGTCACTACTTCGACAGCTACCGACGGCTGGACGGTCGGTGGCTGTTCGCGGAGCGTGATTTCCACACCTTCCACTGGGTGCCGCTCGCACGCGGCTGGGCCGAGCAGTAGCCCGCTTTCACCCCAGACCGACCCCGTCCAGGACTGGAGTCGGCCTCACCCTCACACCGTGAAGGGTTCGCCGTCGGCCCGCTCGCGCGTGACGAACTCTTCGACTGTGTTGCGCGTCAGCTTGGTGAGCTGTTTGACCGGCTTGCCGATGGGAAGCATGGCCGCGATGGCCATGTGCTTCTCGAGACCCAACAGCTCCTGGACTTCCGCTTCGGCGGAGGCGATGAGAGTGGTGAGAACGCCGCCATATCCCTCGTTGCGCGCACCCATGAGAATGCTCCACGCCATCGGGTACACGGACCCGCCGCTCACCACGCCGACCCGGTCGAGATACTGATCCATCGACGCGACCACGGAGAGGTCGACCGCGATCAGCAGCACCACGGGAACGTCCGCGAGGTTCTCGAACAGCGGCAACATGATAGGGATGCTCTCGTCGTGAGCAACCTCGTCGAAGTCGACGCTCGAGGGGTGCACCGTCTGCCAGTAGACCTCGCCCGCGCGGATCTGCGACAACGCGTACCGCATCGCCGGGAAACACAGCTGGCCGAGCTTGGTCTTCGTCTCGTCGTCACGGATCACGATGACGCGCCCACCCTGGCGATTGCCACCGCTGGGAGCGAACCGTGCGCTGTCGAGAATGCGGTACAGCACCTCGTCGGGAACGTCGTCGTCGGTGAAATCCCGACAGGCGAACGTGGTGCGCATGACGTCGTAGAGCTCCATGGAGCAACTATTCCACGCGGCCCGAAGCGGCGCTCGCCTGAGGCGACAAGACCTCACACGTCACAGCGAAGCAGCCGCCCGAGAAGCTCGCGCTCGACCGGCCAGCGATCCAGGTCGGCATCGGCGCCCGCCTGCAGATGCGGACCGATCTCCACCAACTCGGCCGAAATTGCCAGAGGCCACGCGTCGTAGTCTCGACGCATGATCGTCACCACCCCAGAGATCACGCGGGCCGAGTTCGAGAGAGGTACGGGGTGGCAGCTCCGGCCCGAGGGCGCGTGTCGCGGCGATGTCTGTATCCCGATCGCCGACGCCGCGGGTGACTCGGTGGACGTCGTCGCCACTGCCGATGCCATGGGCCTTCCGGTCGTGCGTCACGAGGGCCTGACTGCGGTCGGCCCGTGGGGTGGGTCGGGACGAACTCTGGTGACCGCCGAAGCACCCGAGCTCACGCTTCTGGACCTGGGCGGCAATGAGTTTCGGCTGTCCTCGCTCAGGGGGAAGAAGGTGCTGCTCGTCGCCTGGGCGCCCTACTGAGGCTGCAGCCGTGACCTGCCCGTGTGGCAGGAACTGCGCGCCGAGCTCCACCCCCTCGGCTTAGAGGTGGTGACCGTCGGACTCGACACGGCGGGAGCTGAGGCGTGCAGGCCCTTCATCGAAGCAGCCCAGCCGAGTCATCCGTCGCTGACCGACCAGCAGCATGCGGTCGCAGAGCTCTTCGGGGTGATCAACATCCCCAATGGCGTGTGGATCGACGAGAACGGAATCATCGTGCGGCCCGCCGAAACGGCTCCCGCTCCCCGACGCGAAGAGCGCGCCGCTGCCGGAGACATGGGCGAGCTTCCCGAGCGGATGGTGGAGATCTTCACCGAGGCGCAGAAGATCCGCTCGGATCCGCAGGCGTACGAAGCGGCGCTGCGGGACTGGGTGGCCAACGGGGCCGACAGCCCGTTCGCACTCAGTCCCGCCGAGGTCATCGAGCGGTCCCAACCGCGCGACGACGAGGCCGCTCGAGGGCAGGCCCACTTCGAGCTCGCGACGCACCTCCACGCTGTCGGGAAGCACGACGCGGGCGTCGAGCACTTTCGTGCCGCCCACGAGCTGGTGCCCACCAACTTCTCGTACAAGCGCCAGGCCTGGTCACTCGAACCCGGGCCCGACGGCCCCCTTCAGCGCTTCTGGCAAGGTCCCTCGGAGGGTGCGGACTGGCCATACGCCGGGGATTGGCTCACCGACGTCCGGGAGTTCGGGGCGGAGAACTACTACGCCGAATGGCGTCCCTGATCATCAGCGACGCATCGACAGCAGGTCGCCGACCTCTTCGGGCGGATGGGCCCGAATCGCTTCCTCGATCGGCTCGGTGCCCCATCCGGGTCGATCCGGAATCACGAGGTGCCCATCGACGAACTCAGGGGCGTGGGTGACGAGGTCGTCGTCCCAGGGCAGACGATCGATGTCGGTCTCCATGATCCGCAGGTTGGGCACCGCCGCCGCGAAGTGAGCGCTCATCATCGTGCAGAGATGGCCGTAGTAGTTGTGCGGGGCGACGTTCACCTCGAACGCGGCTGCTGCCGCGGCCATCTTCATCGAACGCCAGGTTCCGTTCCAGATCGTGTCGATGATGGCGACGTCGAACGAACCGGCCTGGAGGTACGGAAGGAACCCCTTCACGTCGAAGAGTGTCTCGCCACCGCTGATGGCGCTGGTGCTGGCCTCGCGCACCCGTGAGAGCCCGGTCGGCGAGTCGTGGTCGATCTCGATCCAGAACAGGTCGAGGTCGGCGAGGTCACGGGCGATGCGGAGATAGCCCTCGGTCCGTGCGTTGAAGTTGAGGTCAATGAGGATGTCCGTGGCAGGTCCCGCGCCCTCGCGCAGCGCTCCGAGGTGCCGGACGATGTTGTCGAGAACGTCCCGCTCGACGTTGAGCCCGGGCTCGTCGGGCTGACCGAATCCGGGGAACCAGCTCCTCGGCTTGCCCGTGTCGTCGTAGAGGAAGATGTTCGTCTTCAGAGCGCCGAACTGGGAGTCCGCCACCTCCGCGCCCAGCTCCACCACCTGGTCGATGTGGTTGATCTCGTTGCCGTACCACTGGGGCAGGCTGATGCGCCACGTCGCACAGTGCGACCAATAGACGCGGATCGTGTCCCGTACCTTCCCGCCGAGCAGGCTGTAGCACGGCACTCCGAGCGTGCGGGCCTTGGCGTCGAGCACGGCGTTCTCGATCGCGCCGATGCCCATCGTCACCGCGGAACCCGGCGCCGGGCGGGTCAGGATCCCGAGGCGGGTGGTCAGTCGTTCCACGTCGTGCACGGGCTTGCCGATCACGTGCGGCGCGAGCTTCTCGATCACCGCCGTGACGCCCGGCGATCGCAGCGCCTCGTCGTACTCCGCCCACCCGGCGACCCCATCGGAGGTGGTCACCTTGAGGTAGTGGTAGTTGCGCCAGCCGGCGTTGGCGTGAAGATGTTCGACCGACTCGATCGTGCTCATGGCCCCAGCGTTCCAGACCCGAGCGCCTCGTGTCGGAGGAACGCGGAGCTCAGGAAGAACCTGGCCGGCGACGACCCGCCGCTAGGGTCGCCCGATGCACCTCGACGAGCTGCAGGACCTCATGGTCCGGACCTACGGGCTACGCGACACCGAGCGCGGCATCGCCGCGACCATCGCGTGGCTCACCGAGGAACTGGGCGAGCTCGCCCAGGCCGTTCGCAAGGGAACTCGTGAACAGCAGCTCCATGAGCTCGGCGACGTGCTCGCGTGGCTGGCATCGCTGGCGGCCCAGCTCGACCTCTCGATGAGCGAGGCGGTCGAGCGATACGCAGCGGGGTGCCCCGCCTGCGGGGGCACGCCGTGCGAGTGCGCCGACGCGTCGATCGCCACCTGAACCAGCGGTCGATCCCCACAGGCGCGAACATGAGCGTCGAGGGGGAGGTAGCAATGCGAGGACGCGGAGCGATCGTCGGGGTCGGCGAAGTCGCGCCACAGCGCAACACCGAGGGAGAGACCACGCTGAGCCTGATGGCCAAGTCGGGCCTCATGGCCATCGAGGATGCTGGGCTTCAGCTCGACGACATCGACGGAATGCTCGTCCACCCGATCGGGGGCGTGTCGATGCTCACTCCTTCGACGGTGTTGGAGTTCATGGGCACCACCGCCTCTTTCGCCGAGGTCGTCGATCTCGGAGGCGCGAGCGGCGCCGGCATGATCTGGCGGGCTGTTGCCGCCATCGAGGCGGGAATGTGCAAGGCGTGCGTCTGCATCACCGGTGCCTCCCGCCGCAAGCGCACGCCGCGGCCTGCTGCCGACGGGAAGAAGAAGGCGTCGACGGGGTGGAACATCCCCGACCGTTCACCCTTCGCCGAGTTCGAGTTCCCCTACGGCAACATCGGCGCCAACGTCGGCTACGCCATGATCGCCAACCGCTACCTCCACGAGTACGGCGCGACACCCGAACAACTCGCCAAGGTCGCAGTGCACCAGCGCGACAACGCCTGCGCGAATCCCGATGCGATCTTCCACGGCCAACCGATCACCGTCGACGACGTGCTCGACTCGCCCATGGTCGCCGACCCCCTCCACCTCCTGGAGATCGTCATGCCGGCCGGCGGGGCCGCGGCGCTCGTCGTCGTTGGCCCGGAGCTCGCGGCAACGCTCCCGCAAGAGCCGGCGTGGCTCCTCGGCGCCGGCGAGCAGATCACCCACAAAACCCTGACCTATGCCCCGAGCCTCACGGACACGGCGATCCAGGCGTCGGCATCGCGTGCCTTCGAGCAAGCCGGCCTCCCACCCGAGCGAGTCGGACTCGCCTCGGTGTACGACTGCTACACGATCACGGTGCTCCTCACGCTCGAGGACAGCGGGTTCTGCGCCAAGGGCACCGGTGGCCGATTCATCGACGACCACGACCTGCGGTGGAACGGAGACTTTCCGGTCAACACCCACGGCGGTCAGCTGTCGTTCGGACAACCCGGAATCGCTGGAGGAATGAGCCACGTGACCGAAGCGGTCCGCCAGATCCAAGGTCGAGCCGGCGAGCGGCAGATACCCGACCTCGACATCGCTTTCGTCAACGGAAACGGTGGAATTCTGTCCGAACAGGTGAGCCTCGTACTGGGGGCCGAGCGATGACGGCGATCGATCGACCAGTGCCGCGGCCGAGCGAGCACAGCGCGGCGTTCTGGGCGGCGACGGCCGAGGGTCGGTTCGTGATCCAGACCTGTGCGTGCGGGAAGGCGATCTTCTACCCACGGGTCAATTGCCCCGCCTGTGGCAGCACCGAGCTCACCGACGTCGATGCGGGAGGCGGAGGAAGCGTGTTCACCTACACCGTTGCTCGGCGACCGACCCATCGCTCCTTCGCCGAGGCTGGTCCGTATGTGATCGCGATCGTCGAGCTCGACGAGGGGCCACACGTCACCACCAACATCGTGGACTGCGAGCCGGACGAGGTCGAGATCGGTATGCGGGTCGAGCTCACCTTCGCCGACGAGGTCGACGGCATCGCCCTTCCGCTGTTCAGACCGGCGAGCGCCTGACCCGTTCGGTTGGCTTCAGCCGATTGGGCACTCGAGGGTCGCCACGCCGAGCAGGTCGTCGTCGAGGACGGTGAGTTCCGTGGGGCCGTCACGCTCCCACAGCCCCGAGAACAATGTGCGAGCCCACGCCTCACCCTCCCATCGGACCTGGCCCAATCCCTCTGAGTCGACGAGATCGACCCGGCTGAGCGAGATGTCGATCACCTCGAAGCCGTCGCAGATCATCCCTCCGGCGACGACGTCGGCCACCCCGACCTGAAACTCCACCACCTCGCCGGTGAGCGCGTCAGCGACCGCGACGAGATCGCAGCCGACGGCGTCGTAGACGATGACGGAGATGGGACCCTCCTCCTCGACCGCTTGCACCACCAGCTCGGGGGCAGGGTCGTCGTCCAACTGCAGGCCACCGAGGAGCGACCACGTGCGCTCATCCAGCGAGCGGCTCGCAGACGCGATGCCGCCTGCACCGACGAGCTGCCAACCGGTGTCGTCTTGGGTCAACCGAACTGCCCCTGAGTCGAACATCGCGCACGGTTGGGACGTCGTCGCGGGAGCGGTGTCTGTGCTCGTCGAAGTCGGCTGACCGGTGGAGGGCGCGGGCGCGATGGTCGAGCTGGTGGCAGCGCTCGGGTTCGTCGAGACAGTCGACGTCGGTATCGGCGGCACCTCGCGGGTGGTCGCTGAGGGCGTTTCGCCGCGACCGATCGCCGTGTTGAGGTCGACCTCCCGTTCAGCGACGGCGCCGGCGTCGACGCCATCGTCGGACCCGGAACAGGCGAGGAGAATCAGCACCAGGGCGAAGCACAGCCGGGGGACCACGACCCTCGTTGCTACATCAGCTGCGAGCCGTTGTGGTGGAGATCAGCTCCGGTCGGCGACCTCTTCGGCGATCTGCACCGCGTTGAGGGCCGCACCTTTTCGGAGGTTGTCGCCCACGACGAACATGGCAAGACCGTTCTCGCCCGTGGGATCACGACGGATACGTCCCACGTACGAGGGGTCCTGACCTGCGGCCGCCAGCGGCGTGGGGACCTCCGACAGGACCACACCCGGCGCGTCGGCGAGAAGCTCGACCGCACGCTCGGGGCTCAGCTCGGAGGCGAAGCGAAGGTTGAGCGCCAGCGAGTGACCCGTGAACACGGGAACGCGCACGCAGGTACCCGAGACGTCGAGATCGGGAATGTCGAGGATCTTGCGGCTCTCGTTGCGAAGCTTCTGTTCCTCGTCGGTCTCGCCAGACCCGTCGTCGACGAAGTTGCCGGCATGGGCCAACACGTTGTGCGCGATCGGTTGCGCGAAGGACGACGGCTCCGGATGGGTCACCGCGCCTCCGTCGAAGGTGAGGTCTTCGACTCCGTCGAGCGTCGCTCGCAGCTGGTCGCCGAGTTCGGCGACGCCGGCCAAGCCAGCGCCCGACACCGCCTGGTAGGTGGACGCGACCATCGAGATCAGACCCGCCTCGGCGTGGAGCGGCGCGAGGACGGGCATGGCCGCCATGGTCGTGCAGTTGGGGTTGGCGATGATCCCCTTCGGGGGGTCGACGACGAGATGTCCGTTGACCTCGGGGACGATCAGGGGAACAGCGGCGTCCATTCGCCATGCAGAGGAGTTGTCGATCACGAGGGCACCCTGGCCGGCGACCTTCTCGGCGATCGCGAGCGAGGTGGTCTTACCCGCCGAGAAGAGAGCGACGTCGAGGCCCGTGTAGTCCGCAAGCGACGCGTCCTCGACCGTGATGTCGGTGCCGTCCACCTCGATCGTGGTGCCGGCCGAACGAGCAGAGGCGAACAACCGCAGCTCGTCGATCGCGAACTTGCGCTCGACGAGGATCGAGCGCATCACGCTGCCGACCTGGCCGGTTGCTCCGACGATTCCAACTCTCATGACACCCGAGGCTACCGACGGGTCACCCCCGCAACCCAAGGCGTTTCACCGCCCGCCCCTCACCGTTCTGCCAGCTCACAGGGTGACTGGAGTCACCACCCAAGCTGGCAGAACGGGGGACTCAGTCGCCGGCGAGCCCGTATGCGTCGTGAAGGGCGAGGGTGGCGCGATCGACATCTTCTTCTGCCACCACGCAGCTGATTCGGATCGGCGAGGTCGAGATCATCTCGATGTTGATCTCGCCCGCGGCGAGCGTCTCGAACATCGTGGCTGCGACGCCCGGGTTGGAGGCCATCCCTGCACCCACGACGGACACCCGCCCGATGTCCGCGTCGGTCGTGACCGAATCGAATCCGACCGTGGCGGCCATTTCTTCACACGTCTCTCGGGAAACCTCCAGGTCCTCTCTCGGGACCGTGAACGAGATGTCCGTCTTGCCGTGATCGCCCACGTTCTGGACGATCATGTCGACGTTGACGTCGGCATCGGCGAGGGTGCGGAAGACCTTCGCGGCGATGCCCGGTTCGTCACGAACACCGACGATCGTGACCTTGGCCTGAGACGCATCCGGGACGACACCCTTGATGATCGCCCTCTCCATGTCTGGATCCTCCTCCACCACCCAGGTACCAGGCTCCCAGGTGAACGCGGACCGCACGTGAAGCGGAACGCCGAATGCTCGAGCGACCTCGACGGATCGCATGACGGGTTTGGGGCAACCGACGGCTGTCATCTCGAGCAGCTCGTCGAACGAGATCTGGGCCATGCGTTTGGCATCAGGACAGACACGAGGGTCCGTGGTGAACACCCCAGACACGTCGGTGTAGAGCTCGCACGCATCCGCGTTCAGACCGTGCGCCAAGGCCACAGCAGTGGTGTCGGAACCACCGCGGCCGAGAAAGGTCACGTTGTGGTCGGTGGACACTCCCTGAGCGCCCGCCACAACTGCTACCCGCCCGGCGTCGACCGATTCGCGCACCCGGTAGGGATCGACCGAGAGGATCTTGGCGTTCCTGTGGTTGGTGTCGGTGACAAAGCCGGCCTGGCTACCGGTGAAGCTGTCGGCCGGCACGCCCATGGAGTGCAGCGCCATACACATGAGCGCGATCGACTTCCGCTCGCCTGCGGTGATGAGCATGTCCATCTCACGGCCCGGCGGGTCGTCGCTGACCTCGTCGGCGAGCCTCAGGAGCTCGTCGGTCTCTTTGCCCATGGCCGACACGACGAGCACGACGTCGTCCCCGCGCATCTTCGTGCGGCGGACGTGATCGGCGACCTCGCGCATGCGATCCGCATCCGCGACCGAGGTGCCTCCGAACTTCTGAACGACCAAACCCACGTCGGCCGAGGCTACCGGTGGCGGCACCCGATCTCCGAAGCCAAAAGCCGACGCGGTCGGGCGCTGCCGGGTTCGAAAGCGCGGCGCCCATTGCTACCTTGCTCCCTCATGAGCAACGAGAAGCGTGAGCGGCAGCGCGCCAACCGCATGGAGCGCATCAGGGACGCAGAGCGAGCCGAGGCGCGCATCCGGCGCACCAGGCTCATCATTCGCTGGACGGTGATCATCGGGCTCGCACTGCTGGCGGCGTTCCTCTACTCCGTCCTGTCCGGCGACAGCGGCGACGACGAGCAGGTGGATGCGGGTGACGCTGCGACCGATGAGCAGGCCGCTACTGAGGGTGACGAAGCCGCCCCGACCACTGCTGCTGGTCCGGCGGCGACCGCACTACCCGACCCGCCCAACTGCCCTGCGTCGGACGGCTCCTCGCCGCGGACGACACAGTTCGATGCCCCGCCGCAGCTCTGCATCGACCCCGAGGTCATCTACGCCGCCGACTTCGTGACGAGCGCAGGCAACTTCACGGCGATTCTCGACCCCGAGCTCGACCTCACGAGCGTGAACAACTTCATCGTGCTCGCCCGCTACCACGCGTATGACGGGACGATCTTTCACCGGGTGATCGACACATTCGTGATCCAGGGAGGCGACGTCCAGAACCTGTATGGCATCGGCAATCCGGGGTACCGCTTCACAGGAGCCTTCCCGCCAGAGGATGAGGAGTACCGCCTCGGATCGGTTGCGATGGCGAACAGCGGCAACCCGGGCTCGAACGGGTCGCAGTTCTTCATCGTGACCGGTGTGGCGGGTGAGAGCCTGCCCGCCAACTATTCGCTCCTCGGCCGGGTCACCAACGGACTCGAGGTTCCGCTCGCGGTGCAGAGCACCGAAACAGGCATCCGCGACATCGACGGCCGGCCCGTCGAGAACGTCCCGACCACCGACGTCGTGGTCGAATCGGTCACTGTCCGTACCGCCACAGAGGACGAGATCAACGCATACAGTGACGGCTGATCAACGGGCGTTTTTGCCGTTTCTCGACTGAGCAAAAGATCACTGCCGGACGGCATGTTCACGACTTCGTCGCGCCGATGCTGCTGTGCCTATGCTCGGCGCAATGCGTCGTCACCCATCAGCCGGCCCGGTCGAGCCGCCTCCCACACGGTGGTCTTTTCCACCTGCGACGACCGCCGACGAGAACGGCCTGGTCGGTGCGGGCGCCGACCTCGAACCGGGGACACTTCTCGCCGGGTATCGCAGCGGGCTCTTCCCGATGCCCCTCGGCGACACGATCGGCTGGTGGTCGCCCGACCCCCGCGGCATCCTTCCGCTCAGCTACCTCCGTGTGTCGCGGAGCCTGCGCAAGGCGTGCAAGCGGTTCGAGATCCGCGTCGATCACAGCTTCGAAGAAGTTCTCGACGCCTGCGCAGACCCCGAGCGTGAGCACGGCTGGATCAACCGCGACATCCACAACGCCTACGTACGACTGCACGAGATGGGTTGGGCCCACAGCGTCGAAGCGTGGCTCGATGGCGAGCTCGTCGGCGGACTGTACGGCGTGGCGATGGGCTCGTTCTTTGCCGGTGAGTCGATGTTCCACAAGGTCACCGATGCCTCGAAGGTCGCCCTCGTGGCGCTGGTCGACGCGATGAAGGTCACCGGTGGCGCGCTCATCGACATCCAGTGGAGCACGCCGCACCTGGAGTCACTCGGGGCGATCGAGATCGATCGCGTCGCGTACCTCGAACTGTTGGGGGAGGCGGTTCAGCGCCCCCTCGCGGAGATCTGGTACCGCCCGATGACCTTCCGTATGCTCGACGGCTGACACTTCACACGCTGCGGGCTCGAAGTGGCCCCTCGGGGCCTTCGTCTCGCGCACCGAAATCTCGCCCCCCGAGAGGAGCTCAGCGATGAGCCGAGACGTGCAGCGCGACCGTCCGTGGATGATGCGGACCTACTCCGGTCATTCGACTGCCGCCGCGTCCAATGAGCTGTATCGCACCAACCTCGCGAAGGGTCAGACGGGCCTGTCCATCGCGTTCGACCTGCCGACCCAGACCGGCTACGACCCCGATCATCCGCTGGCCTCGGGCGAGGTCGGAAAGGTCGGCGTTCCGGTCGTCCACCTCGGCCACATGGAGACCCTGCTCGACCAGATTCCCGTCGGGCAGATGAACACCTCGATGACGATCAACGCCACCGCTGCGTGGTTGCTCGGCCTCTACGTGGCCAACGCCGAGAACCAGGGCGTTCCCACCGAGGACCTACGGGGCACCACCCAGAACGACATCGTGAAGGAATACCTCAGCAGAGGCACCTACATCTTCCCGCCGGACGCCAGCCGTCGCCTGATCGTCGACATGGTCGCCTACTGCTCGGAGCACACCCCGCACTGGAACCCGATCAATGTCTGCAGCTACCACCTGCAGGAGGCGGGCGCGACCCCAGTGCAGGAGATCGCGTACAGCCTCGCCAACGCGATCGACGTGCTCGATGCGGTGCGCGACTCGGGCCAGGTCCCCGCTGAGCGTTTCGACCGGGTGGTCGGCAGCATCTCGTTCTTCGTGAACTCGGGCATCCGGTTCGTCGAGGAGGTGTGCAAGATGCGCGCCTTCACCGAGATGTGGGATCGCATCTGCGAGGAGCGTTACGGCGTCGAGGATCCCAAGCTGCGCCGTTTCCGCTACGGCGTGCAGGTCAACTCGCTGGGGCTCACCGAGGCCCAGCCGGAGAACAACATCCAGCGCATCGTGCTCGAAGCGCTCGGGGTCACCTTGTCGAAGAACGCCAGGGCGCGGTCTCTCCAGCTCCCGGCGTGGAACGAAGCGCTGGGGCTCCCTCGACCGTGGGACCAGCAGTGGTCGCTGCGCATCCAGCAGGTGCTCGCCCACGAAACGGACCTCCTCGAGTACGGCGACATCTTCGATGGCTCCCACGTCGTCGAGGGTCTGACCGCCGAGCTGATCGCCGCGGCGCAGACCGAGCTCGACGAGGTGCTCGCGATGGGCGGTGCGTTCGCCGCGATCGACGAGCTGAAAGGCCGTCTCGTCGCCAGCCACACCGACCGGATGCGCCGCATCGAGTCAGGGGATCTCACGGTGGTCGGCGTCAACGACTTCGTGGAGACCGCGGACTCTCCGCTCGGCGGCGACGGCAACATCCTGCGCGTCGACCCCGCGGTCGAACAGGAGATGAACGACGACGCGGCCGCGTGGCGTTCGTCACGGGACCAGGCTGCGGTGGACGCGGCACTCGACCAGCTGCGCCGCGCGGCGGAGGGCAGCGAGAACGTCATGGGTCCCACGATCGCCGCGGCGCTTGCGGGGGCCACCACCGGAGAGTGGGCGGCCGCATTGCGCGAGGTCTTCGGCGAGTACCGAGCCCCCACCGGCATCGCCGGCGCACGCGGCGGCTCCGATGGGTTGCGCGCCGTTGCAGAGCGCAGCGCGACTTTGGCAGGAGGCCCGCCGCGCCTCTTGGTCGCCAAGCCGGGCCTCGACGGCCACTCCAACGGTGCCGAACAGATCGCCGTTGCCGCTCGCGACGCCGGCATGGAGGTCGTGTACGAGGGCATCCGGGTGACCCCCGAACACATCGCCGCGACCGCTCGCGACGAAGACGTGGACGTCGTGGGTGTGTCGATCCTGTCGGGGAGCCACCTACAGCTGGTTCCGGCGGTCGTTGACGCCCTGCGCGCTGAGGGAGTGACCGCGCCGGTCGTGGTCGGCGGGATCATCCCCGAGGACGACCGATCCGTCCTCCTCGAGGCAGGGGCCGCCGCCGTCTACACGCCCAAGGACTTCGAGCTGTCGACGATCATGACCGCAATCGCGGATCTCACAGAGAGCGCTCGCTCGGTCGCCGTCTGACCAGGCGATTTCCTTCAGCACGCACCCGCTTCAACCGATGGAGCGAGTGATGTCTCTCCATGGCGATGCAGCGGGCGGATCGTTTGGACGCGTGGGGATCCTGCTCGGGCTCACCGGCCTCGGCGCGGGAGTCGCGGCAATCCTGACGGGCGCCGGAACGCTCGGCTTGACGGCAGGAATCCTTGCGCTGGTGGGTCCCGCGACGATGCTGCGCGAGGTCTCGCGGCTCGGCCCACGACACCCCACGGGTACCGACGTGACTGCGGCGACAGCTCGCACCGACGACCCCGCGTTCGGTGCTTCGGAGGGCCAGCCCTTCCACATGGACTCCGAGCTCCTCACCGGCGACTACTACGAGGTCGCGGTGCGCAACCGGTTGACCGCCGCACGACGTTTCTTGAAGCCGCTCTCGATCGTGCAGCTGCACGTGGCCGGCGAGGACGTGGTGAACGAGGTCTCCACCGTGACCGGCGAGGCGATCCTGCACACGCTGCGGGACTGCGACACCGCATACGTGCTCGGCAACGGCCGGTTGGCGCTGGTCCTCGAGGACACCCCTGAGAGCGGCGCGGTGTGGGCGATCGAGCGCATTCGCCGAACCCTCATCGACGGCGACGACTCGCTGCGACTGTGGGCAGGGATCGCGTGCTACCCGGCGCACGGAATGGACGCCGAGGAGATCATGAGCCAGAGCACCGACGCGCTCAGCCGCGCTCGGGAGTGGCCGCAGGATCGCATCGAGGTCGCCGTCGGCGACTGACGGCCCGGCGCGCCAGCACACGATGGTGGAAGACTTCGGCGATGGCCCTCACCGTTGACGACCTCATCGCCCGCCAGGAGATCGCGGACGTGATCCTCCGCTACGCACGCGGTGTCGATCGACTCGACTTCGACCTGGTTCGATCCTGCTATCACCCCGACGCATATGACGACCACGGCAGCTTCACCGGCGGCGTCGAGGACTTCATCGAGATGTGCCAGAAGTTCCTGCCCAAATGGAGCGCGACGCAGCACTTCATGGGCAACATGCTCATCGAGGTCGACGGCGATGAAGCCCGCGCCGAGACCTACGCCGTGGCATACCACCGCCTCCAGGACGACGACGGGGTCGGCAAGGACGACGTGTTCGGGATTCGCTACGTGGACCGGTTCGAAAAGCGCGCCGGCGACTGGCGCATCGCCCATCGGGTCGTGGCGACCGAATGGAGGCGCGTGGATCCGGTCGAGAAGGCGACCCCGAGGGGCAAGGTCGGCGTCTGGGGCAGCCGCGACGGGGACGACGTCGTCGACTGGATCATGACGGCCACCGCACCCGCCTGAGTCTCGAAATTGAGGACCGGGGTGTACCTAACCGGTACGCGCTGGACCTCAATTTCGGTCGGTCAGCCAGGTTTCGTCGTTCCTGGGCTTGGCGGCGTCGTCCGAGCCGAGACCGCGACCGGCCCAGCGGACCGCACCGGGGGTGCGTGAAAGGCCGGCCACGAGGCCCTGTTGGGTGACGCCATCGACCTCGGTGAGGGTGCCGCGGGCTTCGATGTGGGGATCGGACGCAAGCTCGGCCATGTCGAGCACCGGCGCCGCAGCGGCCTGCGCGTTCTCGAACGCCTCCAACGCTTCGTCGAGATCCCGGTCACCGATCCACGCGCCCATGAGTTCGTCGAGCTCGTCACGGTTGGCCACTCGACCCTCGAAGGTCGCGAAACGCTGATCGTCGCCGTACCCGATGAGTTCCATCACCCGAGCGGCGACGCTGTCGCTCGACGTACTCACGGCGAGCCAGCGGCCGTCCTTCGAGCGATAGGTGCCACGCGGAACGCTGTAGGGAATGCCCGAACCGAGTCGGGGCTGGAGATACCCCTCGCTGAACCACGCGCTCGGCAGCGCACCCATCATCTGGAGCATCGTCTCGAGGAGGTTGACGTCGACCTCTTGGCCGCCACCGCCATGAATGGCGACCATCGTGGCGAACGCACCAGCGAGCCCGGCGATCTCGTCGGTCATCGCGATAGGGGGCAGGAGCGGACCTCGGTCGCGCTCGCCGTTGATGGAAGCGAACCCGCTCATCGCCTCCGCCAACGTCGCGAAGCCTGCCCGATCCCGGTACGGCCCGGTTTGGCCGAACCCCGTCAGCCGGGTCACCACGAGCTTGGGGTTGGCGGCGATCAGTTCGTCGGGCACCAAGCCCAGAGCCTCGAGCTTGCCCGGACGCAGGTTCTCCACGAGGACGTCAGCCACCGCGAGCATGCGCTTCAAGGTGGCGAGATCGTTGGGGTCCCTCAGGTCCAAGGTGATACAGCGCTTGTTGCGGTTCACGAGCTTCCAGAACAGGGTCTCACCGTCGTCGGCCCGCCACCCCATGTTCCGCACCGTGTCGCCGGTGGGGCGCTCCACCTTCACGACGTCGGCGCCGAAGTCGGCGAGGTACCTCGCGCAGTGCGGTCCGGCGAACACGGTCGAAATATCGACCACCTTGAGGTCCCTGAGCGGGAGGTCGTTCGGCGGCGGGTCGTTGGACGGCGGCGACATCGCAGGCATGGTCGCACGTTTCGGGCCCACGTTCAGAGTGGCCGGGTGTTCGTGGCAGCATGGAGCGACCTACCAGGGGGTAACGAGCCATGGCCGTCACGGACGAGACGCCCTTCCATCTCACCGGCAACTACGCGCCGGTCACCGAGGAGATCACAGCGACCGACCTCGAGGTCGAGGGTCAGATCCCCGAGGAACTCGATGGTCGGTACCTCCGCAACGGCGCCAATCCGATCACCGGTGAGTCCGAGCACTGGTTCCTCGGCGATGGCATGGTTCACGGTGTCCGCCTTCGAGGTGGCAAGGCCGAGTGGTACCGCAACCGCTACGTGCGCACGCCGTTCTACGACGACCCGACCAAGCCCGTCATCGACCTCGAGAACCTCGATTTCTCGAGCGCCAACTCCAAGGCCAACACCCATGTCGTCGGCCACGGCGGGCGCATCCTCTGCCTCGAGGAAGGGCACGTTCCCTACGAGCTCGACGGCGACCTCGACACCGTCGGGCCACTCACGTTCGACGGCAAGCTCGACGACTCCTTCACCGCCCATCCCAAGATCTGCCCGACCACCGGCGAGATGATCGCGTTCGGCTACGGGGTGATGCCGCCCTACCTCACCTACCTGCGGGTCTCCGCAGACGGCGAGCTCGTGCAGCAAGAGGTGATCGACATCCCAGCCCCGGTGATGATGCACGACTTCAACGTCACCCAGAACCACGTCGTGTTCATGGACCTGCCCGTGGTGTTCGACCTCGACATGGCGCTGCAGGGCACCATGCCCTTCTCGTTCGAACCGGACAACGGTGCTCGACTCGGTGTGCTCCCGCGCGAGGGTTCGGCCGACCAGATCCGTTGGCACGAGATCGACCCGTGCTACGTGTTCCACCCCGTCAACGCCTACGAGGACGACGCGCTCATTCACCTCGACGTCGCCCGCTACCCATCGATGTGGGCCAAGGACGCCAGCTTCACCGAGTCGGCCTCACTGTGGCGTTGGACCATCGACACGGCCGCAGGGTCGGTCTCAGAAACCCAGCTCGACGACCGCGGGATCGAGTTCGGCAGGGTCGCCGACGCCAACGTCGCTCACCCATACCGCTACGGCTACGCAGTCTCGGGCGACGGCGACATCCAAGACGGACTGTCGGGAACCATCGTCAAGTACGACATGCACAACGACTCCTGCGCCGCGTTCGACATCGGCGGCGCCGCACGCCAGCCAGGCGAGTTCGTGTTCGTGGCGCGGGAGGGCGCGACGGCCGAGGACGACGGCTGGGTGATGGGCTACGTGTACGACAAGGCCGAGGACCGCAGCGACCTCATGATTCTCGACGCCCAGGATCCAGGCGGCCCACCGACCGCCGTGGTGAAGCTTCCGCGTCGCGTGCCCTTCGGGTTCCACGGCAGCTGGGTCGCTGTTTGATAGCTGGCTGCGCTGCGCCACTTCGTGGCCCTGCTCGCCAGACACTCCGCCGGACCCGGGCTGTGCCGGTCTTTCGCTCGCCCGCTGCGCTGCGCCACTTCGTGGCCCTGCTCGCCAGACACTCCGCCAGGCCCGGCGGCTCTAGCGACCGGCAGCCACGCGTTCGCACAGACGGAGGCCGCGCTCGAGGGCGGCGTCGTCCTGGTGACGGGCATAGTCGAGCCAGAGACCGTTCTGGATCGCGCTGATCAGGACGGCCACATCCCGCGCGTCGGCTGAATCGAGTTCGCCTCGGGCCTCGAGAAGCACCTCGATCAGCCGGACGACGTACTCCTCGTAGAGGATGCGTTCGATGGCGGCGATGTCCTCGTCGGTCCGAGAGGTCGCCCAGATGCTGATGCGCAATGCGAGGTGGGTCTCTTCGAGGAACTCCTCGGCGAAGGGCCCGCGCACGAACGACCGCAATCGCTCGAGCGCGTCGTCCCCAGCTGCGGTCAGCGCCTCGTTGGAGGCGTCGAGCAGTCGCCCGCACGCCAGCGTGATGGCCTCGTTCAGCAGCGCCTGCTTGTCGTCGAAGTGGTAGCTGAGAAGCCCGAGCGAGACCTCCGCTCGCTCGGCGACCTTTCGCATGCTGGCGCCACGCACACCGTCCTCGCCGATCACCTCGAGGGCGGCGTCGAGAATCTGTTCCTGGCTTCCCACATCTGCCACGTCTCATGGCTAGCACCTGGTTTCGCGAATTTCCCCGCCGGGTGTCGAATCGGTAGTGCGCCGTTCGTCACAATCTCGAACGCCGGCCACCCGGGTCGAGCGGAACCCAGAGGAGACAGTGACATGGCGAAGTTCGTTCTTTCCTACAGCGGCGGCGACGGCAAGATGCCCGAGACAGAGGCCGAGATGAACGAGATCATGGCGGCGTGGGGCGGCTGGTTCGAGTCGCTCGGCGCGTCGGTGCTCGACGGCGGAAACCCCTTCGGAGCCATCAAGACCGTGAGCCCGGGCGGCGCGGTGAGCGACGGCGGGGCCGTTGCGGTCACCGGCTACTCGGTCATCGACGCAGCCGACATCGACGACGCCTGCGGCAAGGCCCAGGGGTGTCCGGTGCTCGCGAGCGGCGGCAGCGTGACGGTTGCCGAAGCCCTCGACATGTAGCCCGCTGACCAGCCCATACCACCCACCGTGGCCACTAG
>Ga0114932_10000780_pt1 | contig 37479 bp, 32 predicted proteins | sample 2SBtaG_2_FD_87286 | JGI IMG/M metagenome (GOLD analysis project Ga0114932, IMG submission 87286) | Deep subsurface microbial communities from Kolumbo volcano to uncover new lineages of life (NeLLi) - 2SBTROV12_ACTIVE470 metaG | ecosystem: Environmental > Aquatic > Marine > Volcanic ...
ACCTGTAAAATAAGAACCATAGATTTCGTTTACCGATGCAAAGAGGTTCATATCACTGAGGAAAATGGTGGTTTTAACGATATGGGAAAAATCCAGTTTCGCTTCTTCGAGTATGGCCTGGATATTTTTCATCACCTGGTGCGTCTCTGTCTGAATCGTACCGGTTTCAAGCGCTCCTGTTTCAGGAACGATGGCCACCTGGCCACTCACGAATAAAAAGCCATTGGCGCGGATGGCCTGGTTATAAGGTCCGATAGGAGCCGGCGCTTTATCGGTTTGCACAATCTGTTTTGACATCTGGTTTGTTTTGATCCTTTGCAAATTGATGCATTTCTATGATCCTGCCAACCTAAATTTGCGTTCTATGCACATTGCAATACAGGCAAATACACAACAGAAGGAATTGTTGCTGCAAAAAGGTATTCCGGCCGGCATCAGCGTAAGTTGGCTGGTGGAAGGCATGGCATTGCCTGTTGCCGATGCCTACTTCGATTTTTTGGGTACGGATGATGTATTCGCAACCGTAAAAGACCAGCCCGTCTTTATCAATGAAGTATTGCGCACCGGCAGGCAACTTCCGCTGAATTGCATTCGTGTCAATGCCTGGAATAGTTTCCTCGAAAGGCCCGTATTGGAAATAGCGGGAGAACATAACAGGGCTGCAGGAGAAAACATACTCCGGTCATTGAACTGGAAATACCAATGGGTGCCGGATGAACCTGGTTTTATTGCTGCCAGGATAGTATGCATGATCATCAATGAAGCTTATTTTGCACTGGGTCAGGAACTAAGTTCCAAAAATGAGATGGATATCGCTATGAAACTGGGTACCAATTACCCGATGGGACCGTTTGAATGGGCAGAGCAGATCGGTACCAGGCGGGTATATGATTTATTGAAAATACTGGAGCGTGAAGACAAACGCTATACGCCGTCCGGACTGCTCGAAAAAGAAGCATTGCAATCATAAGATGCCAACCATTTTACATATAGATACAGCTACAGAGCAGGCGGGTGTTTGTATCAGCCGTGATCAAACCGTTCTGCACCTGCTCGAAAGTCCCGACCAGAAAAACCATGCGGCTTTTGTGCAACCCGCTATTCAACAGTTATTGCAAGAGACGGGCATTGCGCTTTCCGGCATTGATGCAGTGGCCGTTGTAGCCGGGCCGGGCAGTTATACCGGGCTGCGGGTGGGACTGGCTTCTGCCAAAGGCATTTGTTATGCCCTCCAAAAACCCCTTATCCTGTTGAACACCCTGAAAGTGATGGCACAGGCATTGATCAGCAATAGTTCCTACACACAGGAACCTGTTGTTGGCAGCGACCTTGTTTGCCCGCTGATCGACGCCCGCCGGATGGAAGTGTTTACAGCAGTGTACGACACATCATTGCGGGAAACCTGGCCACCGCAAGCATTGATACTGGAAGCGGGTTCTTTCAGCAGTTTGCTCGATAAGGGTCGTGTGCATTTTTGTGGAAGCGGTCTGCAAAAACTGGAGGGATTGATCCATCATGCCCATGCTGTTTTTCACCATTCAGGGCACAGTGTAAGGGATATGATAACGCTTGCGGAAGAAGCCTTTGAGACTCAATCTTTTGCTGATCTTGCCTATAGTGAGCCTTTATATGTCAAAGAGTTTTTTGATAGTTCTAAAGTCGTTAGGTAAAGTATTTTTTTGTATTCACAAAAATTATACTATAAAAACCGAACATTATTGTAGCTTTACAGGTACAATTTGAGTTTCTTAACCCCCCAATATAACTTTTATTGTCATGAGTCAATCATTACAGTCTGTTGTTCTCAACAACGGCAAAACGCAACTAAAAGTTGATTTCTTGCATACCAAGAAAGCAGCTCTTATCCTTCGATCGGTGAATCACAAGCTTCGTCAGCAGATCATCAAATTACTGGATGATCACCAGAAAATGACCGTTACTGAAATCTATGTAAAACTGAGGCTTGAACAATCTGTTGCTTCGCAGCACCTGGCTATCCTGAGAAGGGCCGGCATTGTGAGTACTGCGCGCGATGGAAAATTCATTTTTTATTCTGTCAACTATGCCCGCCTGGCTGAAGTAGTGGGATTTGTTGAAACCTTGGTAGCCTGATATCTAAAATTTGTTGTGATGTTTGTAAAACAATTGTATACGGGCTGTCTCAGTGAAGCCGCTTATTATATTGAGAGTGAGGGAGAAGCCGCAGTAATCGATCCTTTACGAGATATTGAAGAATACCTTCAACTCGCCAGGGAGCGGAATACAACCATCAAATATATTTTCGAGACCCATTTTCATGCCGACTTTGTCAGCGGTCACCTCGACCTCGCAGCGGCAACCGGCGCTACTATTGTGTATGGTCCTGATACCCATACTAACTTTCCTGTGCATGTAGCCAAGGATGGAGAACTGTTTTCCATTGGCAAAATGAAAATGCAGGTACTCCATACACCCGGACATACACTGGAAAGCAGTTGTTACCTGCTCAAGGATGAAGCAGGTAAGGACCAGGCATTATTTACAGGTGATACCTTGTTTGTGGGGGATGTGGGCCGTCCCGACCTGGCACAAAAAGGCGCCACATTAACCATGAACGACCTGGCAGGCATGTTGTATGATAGCCTCCGGAAAAAAATATTGCCTCTGCCAGATCATGTTATCATCTATCCTGCCCATGGAGCGGGCAGCAGTTGCGGTAAGAACCTCGGCACGGAAACATACAGTACCGTAGGTGAACAAAAACAAACGAATTATGCGCTCGCTTCGCAAAGCAAGGAAGATTTCATCAAAGCCGTCACTGAAGGATTAACGACCCCTCCTCAATATTTCCCTATTAATGCACAGATCAATAAGGAGGGGTACGAAAGCCTGGAGGCACTGCTGCAAAAAGGCATGCAGGCCTGGGATGCAGATTCATTCAGAAAAAAAGCACAGGATGAGAACATCATCTTATTAGACACCCGCAAAGCCACTGTGTTTACACAGGGCTTTGTGCCGGGGTCTGTAAGCATTGGCCTTGAGGGCCGTTTTGCCGAATGGGCAGGCAGCTTGTTACCATTCGATCGACCCCTGCTGCTCATTACTGAGCCGGAGCAGGAAAGAGAAACCATTGTACGATTGGCCAGGGTAGGTTTCGATAAATTCGAAGGACATCTTGCCGGTGGCTTCGAAGCCTGGCTGGCAGCCGGTTTGCCCATTGATATGATCATCGATGTGGAAGCCGATGAATTGGCGATGGACATTCCCTTCGATCCCAACCTGGTGATCGTGGACGTTAGAAAAGTACCCGAATATGCCGATGGCCATGTTAAACAAGCCATCAACATACCCCTTGAAACACTCATGGATCCCGCCAGCATGGCCAATCTCGACGAACATCACAACATCTATGTTCATTGTGCGGGCGGTTATCGCAGTGTTATTGCTTCTTCACTCATCAAAAGACAGGGCATCCACAACCTGCGCAACATAGCGGGTGGATGGGGCAGTATCAAAGAATTGGGTGATAAATTCAAGATTGAAAAAAGTACGGAAGTATTGAATTAATGGATCATCAGGTGTCCGAATTTCTCTTCGTCGTACTGGAATTTCCAGCGGCGATGACTCCACAAATAATTATCGGGAATCTGTTTCACAGATGCTTCTATTTTGTTCACCAGTAATTTGGTCAATGCCCCGTTGGTATAGCTTTTAGGTTCTGTCGTTACCAATTCAAAATCTACGCGGTAATACCCTCGTTTTACTTTGTAAAAATGGGCATACACGATGGCTGTATTGTTCACTTTGGCTCCTTTTTCGGGTCCTCTTACAAAAGGAGTAGGTTTGCCAAAGAAGGGTGTCCAGTATGCTTTATCGGGGCCGCCCGGGTTCTGGTCGGCTACCAGGATCAAAGCATATTTATCATGAACGTATTTGTGAAAGTCGCGCCTGAACTCTGTAGCAGGCACTAGCAACGTGCCGAATTTTGTTCTGAGCTTGCGCATCAGCCTGTCGAATATTTTATTCGATAGCGGCATGTACACCACTACAAAAGGATATTGACTGTCCAGCGCCACTCCCAGGTTCGCAAATTCCCAGCTGAAATAATGACCGGTGATCACCTGCACGTTTTGTCCGGTTGCATACAACTGGTTCATCACTTCAATATTGCTGGAAAACCGTTTGCGGAATGCCCGCTCACTTACCGAAAGCAGTTTGATGGTTTCAATGAAGAAATCAATGAAATTATGGTAGAATTTTTTTGCAATGCGTTTTCTTTCTTCCTCGCTTTTCTCAGGAAAAGCGATGGCAAGATTGCCCATCACCACTTCTTTTCTGTAGCCGAACACATAATACACCAATACATAAATACCATCACTCAAAAAATAAAGCACCCGCCAGGGTAACAGCGACAACAAATAAAAAATGCCGTAAACGATATAATACATGCGGGTATTTTAAAGGATGATGTTTTGCAACAATTCGCTTTTTTGTTGATGATCGGTATTGTAATGCAATCCCCTGCTTTCTTTCCGGAACTGCGCTCCTTTTACGATCAGATATCCCACGGTAATGAGGTTGCGCAACTCACACAATTGAGGTGATACTTTTGTTGTGCGATACAGTTCTTCTGTTTCTGTAAACAGGAGATCAAGTCGCTTCATGGCCCTTTCCAATCGCACATCGGTTCGCACAATACCTACGTAATCGCTCATGATCTGCTGTAATTCTTTCTGACTCTGTGTGATCAGGATCATCTCGCGCGGATCGGTGGTGCTCAATGCTTTCCAGTCGGGGATGCTTTCTGCAAAAGCAATGGCATCTATCTGTGCATTCGCATCAAGGAAACAACGGTGTCCGAATACCATGGCTTCGAGCAGGCTATTGCTGGCGAGGCGGTTGGCGCCGTGTAAACCGGTACTGGCACATTCTCCGCATGCGTAGAGGTGTTGGATGGAGGTCCTGCCCCATTCATCTGTTTTAATGCCGCCGCAACTGTAATGTGCTGCAGGCGCCACCGGTATCATCTGTTGCATTACATCGATACCTATGCTGAGGCATTTTTCGTAAATATTGGGGAAATGCCGCAGGAATTTTTCCCTGTGCATTTCCCTGCAATCGAGGTACACGTATTCGGTACCGGTGCGTTTCATTTCACTATCGATGGCACGCGCTACAATATCACGCGGGGCAAGGTCTTTCCGGGCATCGTATTTTTCCATGAAAGCTTCTTCGTTCCTGTTGCGGAGGATGGCGCCATCGCCCCTCACCGCTTCGGTGATCAAAAAAGAAGGGGAAACACCCGGTTCATATAATGCGGTAGGATGGAATTGTATGAACTCCATGTTTTCAATCCTGCCTTTAGCGCGATATACCATTGCAATGCCATCACCTGTGGCTATACGGGGATTGGTAGTAGTACGGTATGCTTGTCCGCAGCCTCCGGTAGCCAGTAAAGTGATCCGCGCCAGTATTTTTTCAATCTGGTTGGTATGTTCGTTCAGCACATATACACCATAACAGGTAATATCTGGTGTTGATTTGGTAACGAGGTAGCCGAGGTGATGCTGGGTAATGATATCAATCACAAAACAATGATTGATGAGTTGTATATTGGCTACCTGCTTCATTTCTTCCAGCAAAGCACGTTCTACTTCTTTGCCTGTAACATCTTTGTGATGCAGGATGCGATTCTCGCTGTGGCCGCCTTCTTTTCCAAGACTGTACTCGCCGGTTTCATCCTTATCGAAACGGGCGCCATATTCGATGATCTCCCTGATCCGCTCGGGGCCTTCTTTCACTACAATTTCCACGACCCGTTCATTGCACAATCCATCGCCTGCAATCAGTGTGTCTTCGATATGTTTGCCATAGCTGTCATTTTCTTCATCCCATACACCTGCAATTCCACCCTGTGCATATTTGGTGTTGGTTTCATCTGTGCGGGTCTTGGTAATAACCGTCACTTGCCTGGAAGGATGCTGCTTGGCCGCTTTCAAAGCATAAGTCAATCCTGCAATACCCGATCCGATTACCAAAAAATCTGTCTGCATATCTGTTGTCATAATTGCTGGTTACTCATAGCCTTGCCGGTTCCACCCAGGCGCCATGCTCTTTCAATATATTGATCAGCTCGTCAACCGCTACTTCACTTTCCACGTTCCGCTTGACTATTTCTTTTCCTTTATACAAAGTGATCTTACCAACCCCGCTTCCCACATACCCGAAATCGGCATCGGCCATCTCACCGGGTCCGTTTACAATGCAACCCATAATAGCAATCTTAACGCCTTTGAGGTGGTTGGTTACTTCCCTGATCCTGGCAGTGGTTTCCTGCAGGTCGAACAAAGTGCGGCCGCAACTGGGGCAGGAAATATATTCTGTTTTTGATATTCTGGTACGCGTGGCTTGCAGGATACTGAAAGCCGTTGCATTCACAAATTGTTCAACGGTGGTGTTATTCAGGTAATTCCTGCCGCTGGTAGCGCTTTTGTTCGCTTCCAGTTGTTCATAGCTTTTAGCTTTCATGCCCAGCCATATCCCATCGCCAAACCCATCGAGCAGTAATGCACCCGCTTCTGTTGCAAAATGGATCAGGTGTTCATCGGCTGTTTCCCATGAACTGTCTGTCATCAGTATCACCGGGTTCTGTATTTTCCTTTGCAGTAATTCCATGAACATACGGCGGACAGCGGGCATCGCGTGTTGCCGGCTGCTGCTGAAACAAAGTATTACTGAAGGATCGTTGGCCAGTTCATCGAGGTGAGAAAAATTATTGATGGGCGTTTCATCACTGAAACAATCCAGCATCACAAAATTTTTCGAATGCTTATTTTCTGCCGACACAAAACCGGATGCATTGTATACAGGGAAATATTTTTCTTTATCGGCAGCCATCGCCCAGGCACCCGCATAAACAATCACTTTCAGCATTCCGGGAAGGGCAAAATCAAGTAGCTGGTGGCCGGTGAACACATAATCGGCTGCAGTATCACTGATGTTCCACTTGTCCAGTTTTTCATCGTACCGGTAACCGATGCTTTCCAGGCTGGCCGGTGTAATCTTGTCTATCTTGCTCAGGTCGGCCACTACAACAGGCACTTGTTTACCGCCGATATTGTCCACTTCAAAACATTCCCTTCTCTGGTAGCTGAATGGGTTGTATGGTATTTTTTCTATTGCAGGGATATTTGCACCAATTGCCACACCGGATGCATAACGTTTTACCAGGTCTTTACATACGGGTATTTCAAATTCGGGGTCTTCTGTTAAACTAACGCGTACAGTATCTCCGATACCATCTTCCAGCAGGGTTCCGATACCGGCAGCGCTTTTAACCCTTCCATCTTCCCCGTCTCCTGCTTCTGTAACACCCAGGTGCAGCGGATAACATTCGCCGAATTCTGTATCCATTTGTTGTATGAGCAAACGATAAGCCTGTACCATTACCTGTGGGTTACTGGCTTTCATGCTCAATACAATATTGTGATAGCTTTCTCCCCTGGCGATCCTTAAAAATTCCATGGCGCTTTCTACCATGCCCATGGGTGTATCGCCATAGCGGCTCATGATGCGGTCGCTCAACGAACCATGATTGGTACCGATGCGCATGGCTGTTCCATGTTCTTTGCAAATCTTTACCAGCGGTGTAAAGCGTTCGCGGATGCGATCGATCTCTTCTGCATATTCCACATCGGTATATTCGAGGAGTTCGAATTTTTTCTTATCAACATAATTGCCGGGATTGACCCTTACCTTTTCTACAATACGGGCCGCAATCTCTGCTGCATTGGGTGTAAAATGGATGTCGGCAACAAGTGGTGTATGGTATCCTCTTTTCCGTAGTTCGTTTTTGATGTGCAGCAGGTTCTCCGCTTCCTTCTTGCTGGGCGCCGTAATACGCACCAATTCAGCCCCCGCTTCAATACAACGGATACTTTGCTCTACAGTGGCAATGGTATCCATGGTATCTGTAGTGGTCATGGTCTGCAGCCTGATAGGGTGACCATTGCCCAATAGCAAGTCTCCAATCTTCACTTCCCGGGTTGGTAGCCGTTTATACTGTGTAAGGGAATTACAATACAATTGCATAACACTAAATGTGCTGCAAAATTAACTGTTAATAGGCAATAATTATTTTCAGCGTTTTCCCTCGAAAAAGCCCCTTTCTTTCAGGATGGCCTTCAGTATATCCAGCCGCAGCGGTGTCATGGGCGTATTATGGGGGCCTTCAACGTTCATGGCAAAGAAATAGGGATGATGGTTTTCTTCTATCCATCCAACCATCCAGCCCAGGGCATTGCCATTGGGCAGGAAGCCCCAGCCGGTTTTATAGCTGAGCTGGTAATTGGCGTTGCTTTCCTGGAGCAGGGCTTTCTTAACAATTTCCTGGGTGCGCTTCTGAAAAGGTAATTTCCCGAAATACAGCTCTTTCAACAGTCCCATCTGCTCATCGGCCGTCACCTTTAATGTATTGTTCAACCAAAATGTATCAATAGCGCCACTGATAATATGATTACCATACTTCAGACTGTCGAGCCAATGATGCATCGTATCTTTTCCAATTCTTCTCGCTACTTCCTGGTAATAGGGAACAGCAGATGCTTTGAATGCCTCCAGCATTGTAAGGTCTTTATTCCATCCTTTTGCCGTATCTCCGTTCGGATATTTGCGAATCACGCCATCCCATTTAATGACCATTTTTTCATCAACGATCTTCCCTGTTTCAATACCTATGAGCGAGTTAACGATCTTGAATGTAGAAGCGGGTAAATACGCAGAATCTTTGAACCTTTCAAGGTTGTAAATAATAAACTGCCCCGTTCCGTTATCATATAGTCCGAATGTTCCTTTTACATGGTTTGTATCGAAATATTTCCGGAGACTGTTATCAATGGTAACATTGTTCGGAGAACAAGCTGTGATGCATACGGAGAGTATCACAGCCATGCAACACAACAGGAATGAAACGCTGTTTTTCATGTCTAGGTTTTACGGTGTTTATTTCAATACGCTCAGTTCCTTACCTACTTTGGTGAAAGCGGCAATGGCTTTGTCGAGGTGTGCCTGTTCATGTGCAGCGCTCAGTTGCACACGGATACGTGCAAGTCCTTTAGCAACAACCGGGTAGAAGAAACCAATCACATACACGCCTTCATCCAACAATTTAGCTGCGAACTGCTGCGCCACTACTGCATCGTAGAGCATGATGGGAACGATGGGATGATCACCGGGCTTGATATCGAAGCCGGCTTCGGTCATTTTCGACCGGAAGTATTTTGTATTGTATTCGAGCTTATCACGCAGCTCGGTGGTTTCGGTAAGCATATCCAGCACCGCGATAGAAGCTCCAACGATAGAAGGCGCTACTGTATTGGAGAAGAGGTAAGGCCGGCTCCGCTGGCGCAGCATCTCGATCACTTCTTTTTTTCCCGAAGTAAATCCACCGCTGGCACCGCCAAGCGCTTTACCCAGTGTACCGGTGATGATATCGATCCTGCCCATCACATTCCTGTATTCATGGGTGCCGCGACCAGTTTTACCCAGGAAGCCGGAAGAATGGCATTCGTCGATCATTACTATTGCATCATATTGATCGGCCAGGTCGCAGATCTTATCCAGTTGGGCGATGGTGCCATCCATACTGAAAGAGCCATCTGTTACAATGATACGGTTCCGGCAACCTGCCGCTTCTTTCAGCTTGACTTCCAGGTCGGCCATGTTGTTGTGCTCGTAACGGAAACGCTGCGCTTTACACAAACGCACCCCATCGATGATGGATGCATGATTCAGCGCATCACTGATAATGGCATCCTGCTCGTTGAACAGGGGCTCGAATACACCACCATTCGCGTCGAATGCTGCGGCATACAATATGGTATCTTCGGTTCCGAGGAATTGAGCGATCTTTTGCTCCAGTTCTTTATGGATATCCTGGGTGCCACAGATGAAACGCACACTGCTCATACCGTAGCCGTGGCTGTTGATGGCTGCATGCGCCGCTTCGATCACTTTGGGGTGAGACGAGAGTCCGAGGTAATTGTTGGCACAGAAATTCAATACTTTTTTGCCGTTCACTACAATTTCCGGCCCCTGTTCACTGGTAATGACCCTTTCTTTTTTGAACAGTCCGGCTTCTTCTATCTCCTTTAATTCCTGCGCAATGCGGTTGGTAAAATGATTATTCATGGTCGACACTTTTCGACCGCGAAGATATTTTATTTAGACAACAAAACGATACCCCACCCCTTTGATGGTAATGATCTCCAGGCTCGTGTCGTCTTTCAGGTATCCCCTGATCTTGGTAATGTATACATCCAGGTTACGGCTATTGAAGAAAGAGTCGTTACCCCAGATATGGTTGAGCAGCTCCCTTCTGTCTATCACATCGTTGCGGCGCTGGTAGAGGTATTTGATCAGTTCGGTTTCGCGGTAAGAGAGTTTTCGCTCTTCGGCGCCTCCCTGCAATAATTGTTTGTTGAGGTGGAACTGAAATTTGCCCAGCGGGATGGTGTCTCCATTTGTTGTCAGCAATGGTTCCTTTTTTATACGCAGTAAGTTTTCTATCCGTACAATCAATTCTTCCATACTGAACGGCTTGCGTATGTAATCATTGGCCCCCAGCCTGAACCCTGTAAGCACATCATCCGTCTGCGTTTTGGCCGTCAGGAAAATAATGGGTACATCATCGTTCAGCTTACGGATATCTTTTGCCAGTTCAAATCCACTGCGACCGGGCAGCATCACATCCAACACACAGATATCCGGGCGCTCGCTCATAAACTGTTCCAGCACCTGGTTTCCATCGGCTTCCATGACCACTTCAAAGCCACGTGTCTCGAGCGATTCTTTTACGATCTTTCCCAGGAAGCGCTCGTCTTCCACATATAATACTTTGATGTTCATATAGTTTTCTTTCTGATCACGCGATGCTCATCAAACCGGATCTCATCGGCCGCTGCAACCGGGAGTTTTACAATGAAAGCGCTTCCTTTTCCCAATATACTTTCAACATAAATATACCCCATGTGTTGTTTCACGATCTCGGCAACATAGCTCAATCCCAGTCCATATCCCTTAATGTTATGCTGGTTTCCCATCGGCACACGGAAGAATTTATCAAAGACTTTCTGCTGGTACTGGTGTGCAATGCCTACCCCATTATCACTCACTTTCAATTCAAGAATATTTTCCTGTACAGCTTTCAACGCTATTTGAATGACCGGTACGCCGGCGCTGTATTTCAGGGCATTATCCAGTAAGTTATAAATAACGCTGGTAATATGCAACTTATCCGCTTCGATCAGGAAAGAACTGCCTTCGGTGGTAAAAGATACCTGAGCGTTTTGCTTTTCCAGTTGCAGGCGCATGGTAGCGAGGGTTTCATCGATCAATGCTTTCATGTCGAACTGCTCTTTTTTCAGTTCTACTCTTTTGTTTTCAAACATCGATAGCTTGAGTACCTTATCTACCAACAGTCCCAGTCTTTGTAATTCGGAAGCTGAAATATCCAGGTACTCTTTGGTCTTTTCCGGGCTTCTGATGGCATTGAAGTTACGCAGCGCTTCTATGGCAACACTTACTGTTGCAATAGGTGTTTTCAATTCGTGTGTGATGTTGCTGATGAAATCGTTTTTGATATTGGCCAGCTTTTGCTGCGCCAGGATATTCCGGTACATGATGATGAAAGAAACCAGCACCAATAACAGCAACAGAACAGAACCGCCAATCTGCATGCGCATTTTACCAAGAATATATTGTTGCACACCGGAGAAATGCGCCTGGTAAGCGTAAGGTGTATTGAATCCTACAAATACTTTCGAAGTAGTTACTTCTTTGGTGCTGTCCTTCTCAAAATCTGCTTTTGCAGGTAATGTATTTCTATAAGATTTGAAGCTGATATTGTAAGGGGGGTAACCGTTCATGAGCTTTGCCAGCTCTGCTTTATAGGCAGAATCAACGCGTGCAACCGGTATAGAATCGTTCAGTGTTCTATTGGTACTGAAGAAAGTAACAATGTCCGGAGAGGGTTTATAGCGCTTTTTTGTTTGAATCTTCTCAGGAACAGGTTCTGTTAAAATTGTATCTTCTTCCGGAGGCGGCGGTGGCCTGCGAAGATGTGATTCGATCTTTGCAGGCATTGGGAGCCGCACGGAAAAATTAGCGTTAGCTGGCGCTCTCATTCTTTGTGGATGGTACGCTATATCTGCATTGTTCTTCCACTCAAAATGATCAATTTTTTCTATCCCGTTAATCTTTACAAACGTATCCCTGGCTGAGCGATGAGAAGCGCTGTCTCGTGTTGTATTGCTGTAACTTATGGTGATGGAGGGAAAACCTTTCCGGAGATGTTTCAAAGAAGTGGAATCCAACCGAACCCATGCTCCATTTTTCCTGATCATCATTTGCCTGGCCGAATCTCTCAGTGTCATTTTTTCCCTCAGCATCAGTTCTGCTTTTCTCTGCAACATCAATTCAACCAACCTGGGAGGAGGGACTCCTGCTATTTCATTGACCGGATGTACCGCTATGGCTTGTACGCCTTCGTGCGGAGGTGTTTCATCACGCATTTCCGGTATATCAAACCTGAAATGAAATGTTGAGTCTTCTTTATGATCCCTTCTGTGCTGCTCTTTTCGTTTGGTTCGTGGTGCTTGTCTTACAGTCTGCGAAGTGTTCAATGCAGCTATATGTTGCTTATCAGTATCGGGGATGACCAACGCAGTCAATGAAGTATCTTTTTCATATAAACGGCGCTGCAATTTATCAATCGCACCCCTGAAAGCCACTTCCACTCCATTGTTGAGGCCCTTGTATTCATCCCGGTACAGCTTGTTCAACCAATAGCCTTCAAATGCCGCCAGTACCAGTATGGTCGCAATCATCAACGCCTGCGAAATCTGAAGCTTGTTCATGCTCTTTTATTCAGATACAAAAGTAACAGGGCTTCACTGGAACTCCCCGCTTCCATTAACCTAAATTAACCTTAGTGCAAGAATGCTTAACGCGGCGCTGTAGCGGGTCTATTTTGTGATACCCAATAACTCTACTTCAAATATCAGTGTTGATCCCGGAGGAATGGCTCCGGCAGCCCTGTCGCCATAAGCCATATCCGAAGGAATATATAATTTCCATTTGCTGCCTACGGTCATCAGTTGCAATGCATCCTGCCATCCTTTGATCACTCTGTTCAGCGGAAAACTGATGGGCTCTCCTCTGTCTACAGAACTGTCGAATACGGTTCCGTTGATGAGGGTTCCATGGTAATGGCATTTCACCGTATCGCTCAGTGCAGGTTTAGCAGTGCCTGTGCCGGCTTTGATGATCTCATATTGTAGTCCGCTCGGCAATGTTACCACGCCCGACCGTTTGCCATTGGTTGTCAGGAATGTTTTCCCCTCTTGCTTAGCTACCGATGCTTTTTCAGCGCTTGCTTTTTGCTGGTAAGCGCCAATGCATGCGTCCAGCGCAGTTTCTTCGATCAGTATCTTTTTATTCTGCAATACATCTGCCATAGCTTTCTGTACCATTGACAGGTTCAGTTTGTCGAACCCGGAATTCTTCAGGTTCTGCGCAATCCGAACACCCAGCGCATAACTGGCGCTGTCTGTGCTTCCTTTGAAAGGATTAACCGTTGCGGTTGCTTTCGCAGGAGCTTTCTTTACAGTAGCAACAGGTTTTTTCACCTGTGCAAACATATTTACTACGCATAAGAGCGCGCCAGTCAGGATGATCGTTTTTTTCATTTGTATCATTTGAGAGATTCAAAACAACAATAATTATTTGATTGAGCCAAAAGCCATCGTCTTTTACCCTTTTATCAAGGTATCTACTGCCCTGTGTACCTTTTCAAAACCAAATCCATCGATGGCTTCACGCATCATACCTGTTATTTTATCGTTACAAAGGTTGCCAATGCTGCCTTCATGCACATGGTTCAGTGCAGTAGAATAAGTAAATTTTCCTTCCTCGATATCCATGCCTATTTGTTTATATGCATCCCTGAAAGGAACGCCGCTGAGTACCAGTTTATTCACTTCTTCAACACTGAATGCATATTTGTATTTTTCATCTGCCAGTATATTTTCTTTTACACGGATATTATCCAGCATCAGCATAGCCATCTGTATGCAGTCTTTCAGCGTTTGAAAAGCCGGGAATAGGTGTTCTTTGAGCAGTTGCAGATCGCGGTGGTAACCGGAAGGCAGGTTCGCAGTCATGAGCATGATCTCATTGGGCAATGCTTTGATGCGATTGCAATGCGAGCGGATCAGTTCAAAAACATCCGGGTTCTTTTTATGCGGCATGATGCTCGATCCTGTGGTGAGCTCTGCCGGAAAACTGATGAAGTCGAAGTTCTGGTTCAGGTAGAGACAGGCATCCATACTCAGCCTCGCCAATGTATCGGCCAGGTTGGCCAGCGCCATAGCAGTAATGCGCTCGGCCTTACCTCTTCCCATTTGAGCATACACTACGTTATAATTCAGGTCGGCGAAGCCCAGCAATTGTGTGGTAAGCGTTCTGTTGATAGGGAAAGAAGAACCATACCCTGCTGCAGAGCCTAACGGATTTTTGTTCACTACTTTAAATGCTGCCTGCAAGGTAGTCATATCATCTACCAGGCTTTCTGCGTAAGCGCCGAACCAGAGTCCGAATGAAGAAGGCATGGCCAGTTGCAAATGGGTATAGCCTGGCAGCAGGTATTGTTTGAATTGTTCACTCTGTCTGATCAGCAGTTGAAAAAAAGGCTCAACTGCTTGCACCAGCATTTCAATTTCATGCCGCAGGTATAGTTTGATATCTAGCAGCACCTGGTCGTTGCGACTCCTGGCGCTGTGAATTTTTTTTCCGGCATCACCCAGTTTGCGGGTCAGTAACAATTCAACCTGTGAATGCACATCTTCAACACCTGCTTCAATCACAAATGATCCTTCTTTGCAGAGTGCATAAATCTTTTTCAATTCCTCGATCACCGCATCTGCCTCTGACCGGGTAAGCAACCCAACCGTTGCAAGCATTTTCACGTGGGCCATTGAGCCCAGTGTATCGAAAGGAGCCAGCAACAGATCGAATTCAGGATCTTTGCCAACGGTAAACTGCTCCACTGCACCCGATACACTCGTATTTTTTTGCCACAGTTTCATTTGCGTAGTTTTATGTTTTACAAAAGCTGGTCCAGCAATTTTATGTACAAGTCAATTCCTTCTTCGATCTCCGCCAGGTAAATGTATTCATCGGCTGTATGGCTTCTCGCAGAATCGCCGGGACCCATTTTCAATGTAGCAAAAGGCATCAGCGCCTTGTCTGAAGTCGTGGGCGATCCATAATAAGTTCTTCCCAGTTGCATACCTGCCTGCACCAGCGGATGATCCAATGCAATAGCAGTAGAGCGCATACGCAGACTCCTGGGTTGCACATCGCTTTGTATATGTGATCTGATGATCTGCAGTATTTCTTCGAAGGTGTAACATTCATTCACCCGCACATCTACCACAAAATGACAGATCGGCGGCACCACATTGTGGGCTTTATTCTCTGTCTCTATAACAGTAACCGTCATCTTCACCGGACCTAATAAAGATGATACTTTATCGAACCGGTAATCGCGGAACCAGGAGATATCGGTCAATGCTTTGTACAATGCATTTTCTCCTTCTTCTCTTGCAGCGTGACCGGCTTTGCCGGTAGCATGGCCATCAAGTACGAGCAAGCCCCGCTCCGCCACTGCCATTTGCATCTGTGTGGGTTCTCCTACAATACCGGCAGTGATCGGCGGCAGTTCAGGCACGAGCAATTCAATGCCGTTCTTTCCTGAAATCTCTTCTTCCGCAGTAGCGGCAAGTACAATGTTGTACTTCAGATCCTTTCTGTTATAGTAATGAAGAAAAACAGCAATGAGCGACACCAATGAACCACCTGCATCATTGCTTCCCAGTCCAAACAATTTGCCATCTTTCACGGCAGGTTCAAAAGGGTCTAGGGTATAGGCTTTGTTGGGCTTTACCGTATCATGGTGCGAGTTGAGCAACAAAGAAGGTTTGGCAGGATCAAAATGCTGGTTCTTTGCCCATACATTGTTCAAATGCCGGTGAGTAGTTACGCCTCTTTCCTGTAAAAACCGTTCCAACAGGTAAGCCGTCCGGTCTTCTTCCTTACTGAAAGAAGGAATGGCTATCAGTTGTTGTAACAACTCAACCGCTTGCTGTGTTAATATAGAAGATGGCTGGTTGCTCATAAATTATTCCATTTGAATGGCAGTACCCGCTTCTCCGGCTACCAGTTGCGTGAGTTGTTCCGCTTTGCCGATGATCACTTTATGAACACCCTTTTGCAAGGCAGCGAAAGCATTGTCGAGCTTGGGTATCATGCCCGCAAAGATCAGTTCTTTTGCTTTGAGTTCACTATAATAGCCCGGATTGATCTTACTGATAACAGTAGCATCATCATTGGCATCAAACAGCACCCCACTTTTTTCGAATGAATAGATCAATTCTACCTGGTACAGGCTGCTCATGGAGCGGGCCATTTCCTGGGCGATGGTATCTGCATTGGTATTCAGCAATTGTCCCTTTTGATCGTGTGTGATGGGGGCCGCTACGATCGCTACCTGTTGTTGCAGCAGCGCATGCACGAGTGATACATTCACTGCATCTACATCGCCTACAAAACCATAATCGATGCTGGGATGTTGTCTTTTGTGGGCCAGCATAATATTGCCATCTGCCCCGCTCAGTCCAATAGCATTGCAATGATTCGCCTGTAACTGCGCTACAATGTTTTTATTGATATAGCCGGCATACACCATGGTTACGATCTTCAGCGTCTCGGCGTCGGTGATCCGTCTGCCATCTATCATCTGTTGCTCAACACCCAGCTGGGCCGCCAGTTTTGTTGCCAGCTTGCCTCCTCCGTGCACCAATATCTTATGTCCTTTCAATGAGGCAAAATCTTTCAGGAACGATTCAAGTTTTTGCTCATCATCTATAATGTTTCCGCCGATCTTGATCACATAGAGTTTTTCCATGGTGCTTATTTTCCCGATTGTAATAATTCTGCCAGGACTGCCTGTGCAGCCCATACCCTGTTACCGGCTTGTTGTGTTACCAGGCTGTGTGCACTGTCGAGTATTTCATCGCTCAATTCCACATTCCTTCTTACGGGCAGGCAATGCATCACTTTTGCATTGTTGCTGGCTTTCAGCTTTTCTTCTGTCAGCATCCATGCCGGATCGTTCTCATAGATCTTACCATAATCGATATAAGTGCTCCAGTTCTTTACATAAACATAATCTGCATCTTTCAATGCTGCATCCTGGTCATGTGTAATGACAGCTCCTTTGGTGAACTGCTCTGCGAGTTCATAATCCTGCGGATGGGTGATGACAAAATCGGCTTCTCCCCATGCATTTATCCATTGGGAAAAACTATTTGCTACACATTGTGGCAGTGGTTTTACATGTGGCGCCCAGGTGAGTACGATCCTGGGTTTGCGTTTCGCATTTTGTGCCCGGTAATGTTCCTGTATGGTAATGATGTCTGTCAACGATTGCAAAGGATGCAGTGTAGCGCTTTCCAAACTTACAACAGGTACGCCAGCATATTTGATGAACTGGTGGATGAACATTTCGCTGTAATCCTCTTCCCGGTTTTTAAGGGAAGGAAAAGTGCGGATGCACAGGATATCAAAATACTGCCCCAGTATCGGAGCCGCATCCTTGATGTGTTCTACCGTGTTACCACTCATGATAGCGCCTTCTTCAAACTCCAGTGCCCATCCTTCTTTATCTACGTTGAACACAATGGCTTCCATGCCCAGGTTGCGCGCAGCCACCTGTGTACTCAAACGCGTACGCAGACTGGGATTCAGAAACAATAAACCAATTCGTTTATCCGCTCCGAGCTGTCTGTCGGCAAAAGGGTTTTCCTTATATGCCAACGCTTTTTCAACGAGCGCATTGATATTGGGAACATCATGAACGGAGATAAACTGTTTCATTGTTATGGTATTATGCGGGGTATTGTTATGCGTTTTCTGTTGCATGCGCTGTTATTTCAGCGATGGCTTCTTTCAATACGTCCAGGAATTCATCTACCTGTTTGCGTGTGATGGCCAAAGAAGGCAGCAGGCGGATCACATTCGGCTTGGCTTCTCCGGTAAACACGTTGTGGTCGAACAATAATTTTTTCTTCAGGTCTTTCAATGCTTCCGGCACATCAAATCCAATCATCAATCCGCGGCCGCGTACATTCTGCAAGCCTTCGATGGCTTTCAACCTGTTGAGCAGGTATTGTCCTCTTTGCTTTGCCACATCTATCAACTGGTCTTGCTGTATCACTTCCAGCACCGCCAGCGCTGCTGCGCAAGCCAATTGGTTCCCGCCAAAAGTAGTGCCCAGCATGCCGTACTTGGGTTGTATATGTGGTGCTATTAATATGCCGCCTATAGGAAATCCATTGCCCATACCTTTGGCCATGGAATAAATATCTGCATTCACACCGGCATAGTCGTGCGAGAAGAACATACCGCTTCTGCCATAACCGCATTGCACGCTATCAGCAATATATACCGCACCATATTCGTCGCACAATTGCCTGATCAATTTCAAAAAAGATTCATCGGCAATATTAATACCGCCTACACCCTGGATCCCTTCAATGATCACAGCAGCGATCTCCTTTCCTTCTTTTGCAAAACAATCCTGCAATGCCTGCTGATCGTTAAACGGAAGAAAAATGATATTATCTGTCTCATTCACCGGTGCAACGATCGATTTGTTATCGGTAGCAGCCACTGCCAGTGAAGTCCTTCCATGGAATGATTTACTGAAAGCGATTATCTTTTTTCTTCCCGTATGAAAAGATGCCAGCTTCAACGCATTCTCATTGGCTTCTGCGCCACTATTGCAAAGGAAGAGCTGGTAATCCTGTTTGCCGCTCACTTCTCCTAATTTTTTAGCCAGTTCCAGCTGAATAGGAATATGAATGGAGTTGGAATAAAAAGCGATCTTTTCCAGTTGATCTTCTATTCGGCGCACCCAGTGCGGATGTGTATGTCCGATACTGATAACGGCATGGCCGCCATACATGTCTAAATACTGTACACCGTTCTCATCCCATACATAAGACCCCTGGGCCTTGGTGATGGTGATGTTGTTGAGGGGATAAACGTCGAATAATTTCATTGTCGTCCTTATTAAAAATAGTTTGCTTTTAATTTAAGTCCTGCTGTTTCATCCAGTCCGAATAACAGGTTCATGTTCTGCACCGCCTGCCCGCTGGCTCCTTTCAGCAGGTTATCCGATGCGGAGTGTACCGCTATCTTGTTACCTTGTTTTTCAATATGCAACAGGCATTTGTTGGTATTCACCACCTGCTTCAGATCAATCATGGTGTCGCTTACATGCGTAAAAGCGGCGTCCTTGTAAAAATTTTTGTACAGTTGTTTTATTTCTTCAATCGGAGACGCACAATCGATCACCGAAGTAACATAGATACCTCTTGTAAAGTCTCCTCTCCAGGGAACGAAGTGTACATCTGCCGCATCATTGCCTTGCAATTGTTGCAGGCTTTGACGTATTTCTTTGATATGCTGGTGCTGCAACGTTTTGTAAGCTTGTACATTGTTCGCTCTCCAGCTGAAATGTGACGTAGTGCTCAATCCCTGTCCTGCGCCTGTTGATCCGGTGATACCGGTAGTATATACATCACGCAGTAAACCTGCTTTGGCCAACGGCAACAGACCCAATTGAATGGTAGTAGCAAAACAACCCGGGTTGGCAATATTAGCCGCTGTTTTGATCTGCGTTTTGTTCATCTCCGGCAGTCCGTAAACAAATTGTCTGTTGCCGATCGAGGCATGCGCTGCCAGCCTGAAGTCCTGTGAAAGATCAATCACTTTTATCTTTTCAGCTACAGGATTTTGTTCCAGGAATTTCCTCGCATCGCCATGTCCCACACAAAGGAACAGCACATCGATGTCATCGCTTAGTGTGCCGGTGAATTGTAAGTCTGTTTCACCTACCAGGTCGGCATGCACTTTACTCACAGGATTACCTGCGTTACTGGTACTGTGTATGAATGCTACCTCAACATTCGGATGGTTGATCAGCAGGCGTATCATTTCCCCGCCCGTATATCCTGCTCCTCCTACTATGCCTGCTTTGATCTTTTTCATGGTTTACCGGTTGCTTTCTTTTACGTTATGATAGATGGAAGTCTGGTTGCCGAAGATCTTTGAGAAACCTCTCACGTCTTCACCCGTCCAGCCATTGTTCATCTCTCCGTATTTACCAAACTTGCTGCTCATCAGGTCGTATTTCGATTCGATGCCGATGATTTGGAAATGATACGGATGCAATTGTACAAATACATCGCCTGTAACATTGGCTTGTGAATTTTCCAGGTATGCTTCAATATCCCGCATCACCGGGTCGAGTATTTGTCCCTCATGCAGCCAGTTGCCATAAAACTGCGCCAGCTGGTCTTTCCAGCTCAGTTGCCACTTGGTTAATACATGCTTTTCCAGTGCATGATGTGCTTTCAGGATCACCATGGGCGCGGCAGCTTCAAAACCAACGCGGCCTTTGATGCCAATAATGGTATCGCCCACATGTATATCCCTGCCCACGCCATAAGGACCGGCAATGGTTTGCAGGTATTGAATGGCTTGAGCAGGATGATCGAATGATTGATCATTCACAGTTCTCAATTCTCCTTTTACAAAGCCCAGCTTCACTTCTTCAGAACCGGTTTTAGTAACCTGTGTAGGCCAGGCTTCTTCAGGCAACAGGCCTTTCGACTGCAAGGTTTCCCTTCCGCCTACGCTCGTGCCCCACAACCCTTTATTGATGGAGTAAGCTGCTTTGGTAAAATTCATTTCAACACCTTTCGATTTCAGGTATTCGATCTCTTCTTCCCTGCTCAGTCGCAGGTCTCTTATAGGCGTAATAATTTCCACACCGGGGATCATGATGTTGAAGATCATATCAAACCTTACCTGGTCGTTACCCGCACCTGTACTTCCATGAACCACTGCAACAGCGTTCAGCTTTTTGGCGTGCTCGGCAATATGCAGGGCTTGGCTCAATCGTTCGGCGCTCACACTGAGCGGGTAAGTATTGTTCTTGAGCACATTACCAAATACCAGGTATTTAATGATGCTTTCGTAATAACTGTTTACAGCATTGACTGTGGTATGTGTTTTCACACCCAGCTTGTAAGCATGCTGTTCTATATGCTGTAACTCGGCTTCGTTGAAACCGCCGGTATTCACAATTACGCTGTGTACTTCATATCCCTTCTCATCTGTCAGGTATTTTACACAATACGAAGTATCGAGGCCGCCACTGAATCCGAGAACTACTTTTTGCATGGTATAACTGGTTTTGAAAATAATTAAAGGTGAAAGAAATAATGAAACAATGATTTGGGTTTACCCGAAGAACCGGAGCTCTCTTTTCTCTTGAAAAAACTCAGCAACCGGCTTTGCTTGATCTTCATGAACCTTTCCCAGAGCTTGGAATGCTTATTGAATTCCTGTGTGGTCTCTTCCGGCGTATAATGATCGGCCGGATCGTATAACATGGCTGTGCACATACAATTCTTCCTGTCTTTACTCATCAGGATATCGTAGTTCACGCAGCTCTTACAGCCTGCCCAGAATTCTTCATCATCTGTCAGTTCACTGTAGGTAACGGGCTCGTAACCCAGTTCGCTGTTGATCTTCATCACAGCAAGTCCGGTGGTTAACCCAAATATTTTGGCCTTCGGGTATTTTTCCCTCGACAGGTTGAAGATGGTTCTCTTGATGAGCTTGGCTACGCCGCTTTTCCTGAATGCGGGCGCCACGATGAGGCCGCTGTTGGCAACGAACTCGTCATGCCCCCAGGCTTCTATATAGCAGAACCCCACCCAGGTGCCATCTGGCAAGAGGGCAATGACGGCTTTGCCTTCCGTCATTTTCTGCGCAACATAATCCGGACTGCGTTTGGCAATACCCGTACCACGCGCTTTTGCAGAAGCTTCCATCTCATCAGTGATGGTTTGCGCGTAGTGTGTGTCGCCACCATTGGCTACACGGACAATAATATTTTGTTCCAACTTGCGAAAATTAATAACGTGAAAAAGAAACGCTGCTCTTGTCGAAGAATTCCGGGGGATTTTCCACTGATAGGGGCAAGTGCCAGTTGCTCGTCCTATCAGCAACCACGTCGGGGGAAGGAAATAAAAGCGGCTTCCACTGAACCCACCCTTAACGGGGAATTCAATGAAACTAAATTAATATGTGTAATTGCCTGCTTCACTTTGCAATATCTTTTCAGTGATTTGAAGGTGTAAAATTAGTATAGTTTACAATAAATACCCTCAATTTTTTATGAAAATTTGGTTAAGCTCGGTCATTCGAGGCACTTACGGCTGTTAGCATAAAAAAGGCCACCCCGTCTTTCAGGGATGGCCACCATTTATACCAAGCAATAACAAACTATTATTCCATGCCTCCGGGTTTTCCGCCACCGCCTCCCATCCGCATCATATCACCCATGCCCATTCTTCCACTTTTAAACATCTGCCGCATTGGATTGTTGTCGTTTCCACGCTGCATGTTGTTAGCGCCAAACCGTCGAAGATTATAGGTAAAGCTGATCATGAAATACCTTGTGAGCACTTTATTCTGTATATCCTGCCAGCCGGTAGCAGTTACCTGGCGGGTGAGCGACACGTTCTGGTTCAACAGATCGAATACATAAAATTTGAGTTCGCCGGCTTTGTTTTTAAATAGCTGTTTTGACAGGCTGGCATTCCATAATGGTATCGCCGTATTGTACCCGGCGCTCCGGCCACTGCTGTAGGTATAGCCAAAATCGGTAGACAGCATCCAGCCGCTTTTGGTGTAGTAAGTAGCTTCCGTAGAAGCGTCCTGGGTAAACGTATTGTTGTTCTGTTCGGGTTTGAGCGTATACCTCGCCATCACATAAGTGGGGGTATAGAAAAAGTTCATGTCGAAATTATCCTTCAAATTGGTTGTCCATGCAATGGTTCCGCCTAATGAATGATTGCGGGTATAGTTGCTCAGCCCGTTGATCAACGCCTGGCTCTGGTTGGTTGACAGGTTGGCCCTCAGGTTCATATTACTCTTGGGCGATTTGATCTGGAAACCATAATTAAAGAAAGCATTCACATTGTAAGTGCCTCCCAGGTTCACCGGCTTCACCATCTGACCTCCGTTGGCGAGCAGTGTAGTAGCGTTCTGGATATCGTTTTGTACCACGCTGGCATTCACTGTTGCAAAAATGATCTTGCCCGTATTGGCTTCATAAGAATGATACAGTACGCGGAAACTGTGCGTGAATTGTTGTTTCAGATCGGGGTTACCCACTTTGATGTTGAGCGGATTACTGTTATCCACCACCGGTTGCAACTGGTCGATACTTGGCTGGCCCGTTCTTCCGTAATAAAAGAACCGCAGGTTACGTGTTTTGCTGAATGCATAACTGAAATTGGCCGTTGGTGAAAGGTTTACATAATGCTGTGTCAGCGTACTGTCTTTCGTGAGGTTGTGACTGCTTCGGTCTCCCAACTGCAATCCCGATCCCACGCTGAAATTCATTTTAGTATTCTGTACGCGATAGTTCAGCGAAAAGCGGTTGGCCTGGTACGTGTTTTCAAAAATATTACTCAGGTTCATTACCGGTATATCATAATTACCGGTTGCCATGTCAAAATTATAAGTGTGTTTACCCGAAGTATTCCGGTTGCCGGAATAATTATAGTTCAGCTCGATCAACTGGTTCTTGCCCACCGGTTCTGTATAAGAAAAAGTAGTGCTGATGCTTTTGGTTTCCGGGTTACTGTTGTATACCTGGTTGATGGTATCGATACGCTCTGGCCTGGTGGCCGTAGCGAATGTGTGCGTAATGGAATTATTGGCGCCCGAACCATCGTTGGTATTCTGCCCCAGGTTCAGGTTCACAGAGAAAGTACGCCCCTTCCTGGAAAACCGGTGACGAAAAGTAGCATCGATGCTGGCATTGTACCCGGAGTTAGCGCGGGTAGCGTTGGCAGTTGAATTGCTGATATCGATCAGGCTTCCACCCTTACCCATTCCCTGTGATGTATTGGTTTGATTGGAAGTTGAGCTCGTATTCTGGAAACTGATATTGGGTCTCACTATGAGCACATTGCTCGAATCGAACTGGTGTTCGATATTCAGATCGATTCGGTGATTCTGGTTATGTGTCACGGATGATTGGGAAGACCTGGTAAAAATGGATGAGTCGGGCGTCTGCGTCAGTGTCTGGGCATAACTGTTCTGTTCACGGTATGTGCGTTGGTCATTATAAAAATAACTGCCGGATAGCTGTGTTTTGGCGCCCCAGTTATCGCGGAAGTTAACACCTCCTGCCCAGGTATTGACAAGGCCTCCGCCACCACTTGTTCCCAACAAAGAACCTCCCCCGCTAAATCCGCCGCCGCGGTTTCCACCACCGGCGCCGCCAAAACCTCCACCACCAAGTGAACCAAGGATATCCTTTACAGAAAAATTCTGCTTATTCACGTTATTACCCTGCCCCAACAATGTGATCTGCTGGTTTCCATTCATTCTGCTCAGGTTAAAACTATTATCATACAATCCTTCTTCTTCATTCGCGCCAAAGCCCAGCGAAGCTTTTCCAAAATAGCCCTTGCGTTTGTCTTTGCGTGTGGTGATATTAATCGTCTTGATGCGGTTACCATCATCGAACCCGGTAAAAGCGCTCTGGTCGCTCAATGCATCAAACACCTGTATCTTATCGATGATATCGGGAGGCAGGTTCTTGGTGGCCATCTTGGGATCATCACCAAAAAACTTTTTACCGTCTACCAGCACCCGCTGCACCTGTTCGCCCTGTGCCTTCACATTGCCGTCTTTGTCCACTTCCATACCCGGAATTTTTTTAAGCAGGTCTTCCACAACCGCATTGGGCTTGGTCTTGAATGCAGAAGCGCTGACTTCAATCGTATCCTTTTTCATTTGTATGGGCGACTGCATAACCGTTACCATTCCCAGGTCGTTATCGGCCTGCTTCATGTAAACGGTACCCATACCTATTGTTGCATTCGTTTTTGAAAATTGAAAACGGCGCGTAAACGTTTCATAACCCTGGAAACTGATCCGTACCATCATATCGCCGAAAGGAATGCCGCTCACGGAAAAGCTTCCGTCCGCTTTGGCCAGGCCATAGGCTTCAATGGTAGAATCCTGCGCATTTAACACAGTTACCGATGCATCTTTCATGGATTGCTTCGCAACTGAATCCACCAGTTTTCCGTTGATGGAAGCCGTGGCCTGCGACATGGCTTCCACAGAAAAAAACAACATTGCGATCGCTAATAAAACTCTGCTCATAAGCTGCTGAATCATTGATCAAATATATTTTCCTTTACCAGGCAGCAGGGGTTTAGTCGATACAGATGGAAAACTACTGCTATAGCTGGACAAGCGCCTGAAATAATCGGTGAAACACCGGGCAAAAAAGGGCAGTATTGATTTACTTATAATTTGTTAAGAAAAAAAATATATGCAAATGGTGCAGTAATTTTGATGTTCTGTCAACTGCATTACCCAACACCAATACCATTTAAAGATGAGAAAATCTTTGCACGCTTATCCTTTTTTTGCGACTAGCCTGATTTTGCTGGCCGCATGTCTTTTTACGAGTTCTTGCGCCAACAATTCACAGGCAGAAGCTAAAAAGAAAGACTCTTCCGGCACTCACCCAGATCCGATGAGCCTTGAATTAAGATTTACTGCCGATATGCTCGACAACAAAAAAGACCCGTCCTGCGGTATGCCTGTAACAGCCGGCATGTCAGATACTGTGCACTATCATGGCAAAGTGATCGGCTTTTGTTCGAAAGAATGCAAGGCTGAATTCCAGAAAAGCCCCGATAAATACATAGTGGCTTCGGAAATGAAATAGTTATTCCGCAATAATTTACCTGAATGCCATACGATGATATCGTGTGGCATTTTTAATTTAACTGAATAAGTATTCCACGTCTTCTTTGGTAAGACTCTTCACAAAGCCCTCATCGTCTGTAATGAGTTCGCGGGCAAGGCTTCGTTTCCGCTCCTGTAGTTTGAGTATTTTGTCTTCCACCGTATCGGTGCATATCATCCTGTAAGCGAAAATATTTTTCGTTTGACCAATGCGGTGTGTACGATCTATCGCTTGTTGCTCCACAGCCGGATTCCACCAGGGGTCAACAATGTAAACATAATCTGCCGCAGTGAGGTTCAGACCTACACCTCCCGCTTTCAGCGAGATCAGGAAAACACGGCAGTTCTCATCATTCTGGAATCGCTGGATGGCTTTTTCGCGTTCGGCTACTGTACTGCTTCCGTCGAAATATTCGTAATCAACGCCCAGCTCTTCCAGCTTTTGTTTGATCAGTGCCAGCATGCCCAAAAACTGCGAGAATACCAGCGCTTTGTGGTTACTGATGTTTTCAGTGATCTCCCGGCCAATCTCTTCGAGTTTTACCGAAACATTGGGGTATCGTTCTTCTTCTTTCATGATGGCCGGACTATCACAGATCTGCCTGAGCCTCATCAATCCCTGCAAAATGGTGAGCTGCGATTTTTGTATGCCCTGGTTTTCCACCACACCCAATATCTTATCGCGATAATCGTTCCGGTAAGCATCGTAGATCCTTCGCTGCTCTTCTCCCATTTCACAGAACAGTACCATTTCCTGCTTTTCGGGCAGGTCTTTGGCCACCTGTTCTTTTGTACGGCGCAGGATGAATGGATACAGTAGTTTGCGCAAATGCTCTTTCTGTTCTTTTTCTCCGAACTTGTCAATCGGGATGGAGAACTCCTGCTTGAAAAATTCTACACTACCCAGCATGCCCGGGTTGAGGAAATTCATCTGGGCATAAATATCGAATGTATTGTTTTGCAAGGGCGTACCACTCAGGCAAAGCCGGTTCCTGGCTTTCAGCAGGCCCGCAGCCTTGGTTACCTTACTGCCGGGGTTTTTGATAGCCTGGCTCTCATCGAGTATCACGTAATCGAACGGAACTTCCACAAATTGCTTGATATCACTTCGTAAAGTACCGTAGGTAGTGATCAGCACATCCACGCCGTTCATCATCAACTTCTCTTTGGACCTCCCACCACCGTGATGGATGTTGTAACTAAGACTGGGCGTGAACTTGGTGATCTCGTTTTGCCAGTTGTACATAAGTGTAGTCGGACAAACTACCAGCGCCTTGATGTGTTCATTTTCTTCTTTGAGATGATGCAGGAAACTCAATGCCTGTATGGTTTTACCCAAACCCATATCGTCTGCCAGTATACCACCCCATTGTACTTCGCGCAGGTAGTTGAGCCATTGGAAACCGCTTTCCTGGTAAGGGCGTAAAATGGATTTCAGGTGTGCAGGGGCTGGTATCTCTTTGATGGAATGATTGTCTTTGATCCGTTCATATTTCTCTTCCAGTTGAAAAGAGAGTTCCTCTTCGTCACGCTCCAGGTATAATTCTTCTATTACGCTGAAATGGTATTTACTCAGCTTCATAGTTCCTGTCTTTCCTTCACCTACACGGAACAGCAACGAATATTTTTTGATCCATTCTTCCGGAAGGATGCCCAGCGTGCCATCATCCAGTTGCACAAACTGCTGTTTGTTGGCCAGGGCCTTTTTCACGTCGTCTACCGTTACCTTCTGCTCTCCGAACTGTATCTGCACTTTGGCATCAAACCAGTCGGTGTTGCTGCTGATGAATATTTTGGTAGATGGCTTGGCGGTATTGAAACGAAATTTCTTCAAGGCCTCAAAACCGTATACCGGGATATTCATTTCATTGGCCGCATCCACAAACAGGAAGAACCAATTGTTCTTGAGTACTTCGGAACCTTTCAGCGCCAGCACATCTCCCTCAACCGGTTTTACAAAATGAGAATGCAGCGATTCCACTTTCTGCACAAATTCCCTTTCAGCATCCAGGTTGCGCTGTATCACAAGCAGTTTATCTGCTACCGGCAGAATGATCTTTTCTTTATCGGTACTGCGTACATCATATCCCTTATATGTAAACACCGGTTGAAACAAAAGATAATCCCCCTTCTCTTTCAGCACCACTTTCACATCCGGCTTAATATCCTTGACTTCTTCTTTTTGTACATTACTAAAATGCACATTGTATTCTTTCGAAAGCGGCAGCACGAATTGCTGTAACTGCACGGCCCAGTCTTCTGCGGCAATGGTCATCTTGCCTGAAGGCAGAAATTTTTCCAGCACAATGATGTCTTCCGTGCGATTCCAGGTGAAAAACTGGTTGTGGTATTGAAAAAGCAATGCAGATCCGCATTCATTTTCGGCGATATTGAGGTTAGCCAGCGGCAGCTTTATCCTGCAATCGATCACATACTGGTGATTGCTGTAGTTTACTTCGAACTCCGGACTGATAAACGGCAACGTCAACTCAGCCTGCTGCATATTAGCCGTTGTAAAGGTTTTCCCGGATGACAGGTAGAATACAAAAGCGTTACCCGTCAGATCGGTAAACAGCTTTTTTATTTTGGGATGGAGGTATTCATTGATGAGGTGACGGGTCTCTTCCGGTAACTCATCGTCGTGTTGCTGTATGATGTTTTCCCAAATGCCACTGAATGGTGAATTCCGGTTAAGGTACCGGTTGATCTCTCCCGGCAATAATTTACGCAGCTGTTGCAGCAGTATTTTGTCTTCTTCATTAAATACTTCCGTGTTGATGTATTTGCCCAGGTCGAGTTTTACTGCCTTGCCTGTATAGCCCGTTCCAGCCTCATCTGCTTCGCCCTGTACCGCATCCAGTTGAAGATAGGGGTACTGGTGTTCGTTGGAATTGATTACAATCCCCAGTTTCAGCAATTGCTTTTCTGTCTCTTCTTCGTCTTCTGCAATATCTGGTACTGTTTCTTCTATTTTTTTTGGCTGCACAGTCGCCGGCTGGTTCAATGATACTTTTTTGATGGAAGCATTCAGTACACGCAGGAAAGGCTTCCCATCTGTATAAGTGAATTCAAATTTTCCATCCAGGTCATCTTCCAGCGAATAGCCGTAGAGCGCCAGCAGCTTGTTTTTCTCTTTATCCCAGTTACGGATGCTGTCGAAATAATTGGGGCCATAATTGTGCAGGAGCTGCAACAGCACGATGCATTTGTGCACGCAGAGCGGATGTGCCTGGTCGGTGTGACAGGTACAACTCGTATCAAAATTCCGTTCTTCGTTTTTCTGGATAACCACCCTGAAATTTTCGCCCTCGTATTCCAGCTCGGCCACCACCCTTTCATCTTTTGCTTCGAGGAGATTGGACCTGCTGCTGCGCAACAGGTTCTCAGCGGCGTCGAAGCTGGCGGGAGATGTGAGCATACGAATCAGCTTCAGATCAAGCTGTTTCATTTTCACTACCGTATGCTTCTGGTCATAAGAAGATTCCCTGTCGCCCAATAAGTTTTTATCCAACAAGTCCTGCAGGTAAAAAAGAGCGGCTGCTTTGTGACGGCAGATTTCCGAGAGGTTATACGGACAGGAGCAACGCAGCGAAAGGGTTTTAGCGTCTTTGAACTGGTTGATATGTACTTTATAAAAAGTAGTGTATCCGTCATCTTTCACCCGGAAAACCACATTGGCCATCAGGTCGTCGTATTCCACCAATTCCACATTGCCGAGCGCATGGATCTTTTTGCCCCTCCGGATCACTTCTTCGGTGCCACTGTTATAGATATGTTTGACCAGGTACGGTAAAGCCATGTTTTGCCAGGAATTAGGGTTTGGGCAATTTGCAAAAGTAAAGGAAAGCGCGGCAGTTACCGAAAACTAAAGGGAAGAATGTGGATGAAATGTTTGTTAAGATCCCCCGGCCGGGTCTGTAAGGCTTATGAGGTCCCCATTACGGTAAACGGGCAAAACATTGGCCTGATCGGCCGTTACGCAGTATTCCAGGTCGGCTTCCAGTCCGTAAGCAGCCAGCCTATGCCAGTGGGTAGTTTTACGTATGAACTGTTTGATATCGTTTTTGTGCAGGCGGTACATATCTTCCGCCATCAGGCTGCTGTCGCAATGGATGGCAAAATGGTCTCTGATCCTTTCAATGACTGCGCCTGCAAAAAGGGCGTCTTCCAGGTTGAAGCGGTCTTTCCAGGCAGAGCAGCCCAATACCACATTCTTATTTTGCGCCACCAGGTGGTCGCACACGGCAGAGAGGTTGGGAAAAGATCCTGTGATAACCTCAGATGCACCATTATTCAGCGCCATGTGTAAAAGCCTGGTACCATTGGTGGTAGTAAGTACCAGTGTTTTTCCTGCGATGAAAGAACGCGGGTATTCGGCCGGAGAATTACCATGTGCCAAACCTTCAATCACTTTACCATCACGCTCTCCGGCTGTAATGCCGCCCGTGGTCTTGCCTATCTGGATGCATTTATCCACGCTGTCAACGGGAATCACACGCGTAGCGCCATTATACAAGGCGGTAGCAATGGTGGATGTGGCGCGGAAAACATCAATGACTACCACAATACTGTTTGAAATATCATAGATATCCAGCAAACGGGGAGATACAACGGTAAATAAACTGGGTTTTGGATTCATAGGTTGCAAAGATAAAGTTCAGGAAGAACAAAGAGCCAGCCTGGAAAGGCCGGCCTTGCACAAAAAGAACCGAGTCACAAAAGATGCTGTTTGCTGGATCATGCGGGGGGAACATAGAAACAACATCCATCCGGACAACAAAAACAGCCTGGCACCTTTGTCATTTGACACTCACACGCTAACCGGCTTCAATCGATGCAGGCAGACTGCGTTCTTTTGTGCAACCAAACACAAAGAACAGCTGCAGGGAACCTGAGCCGCAGTATTGAGCAATGCTATTGCTGCAGTTCAGGAAGTTTTTTCCCCAGTATCAGTAACTCATTGATCTGTATTTCGGTTATATATTGTTTATCGCCTTTTTTATCTGTATACTGGCGATTGACCATCTTGCCTTCAAGCGCAATTTCACTTCCTTTGAACAGGTATTTTTCAGCAATATCGGCCAGCTTGTTCCAGGCTATGGCCCGGTGCCATTGGGTATCGGACACTTTTTCCCCGTTTACATCACGGTAATGTTCATTGGTGGCCACACGCAGGTGTGCCGCTTTCTTTCCAGAATCGAATTGTTTAATTTCAGGGTCCTGGCCAAGATGGCCGATCAATTGTACCCTGTTCCTGATCGTGTACATAAGCAACAGTTTTACTTTGATGATGAATCGATGAACGGTCATTCACCGTACCGAATCCGAATGCATCACAAAGTTTAACTGTTCCGGTCTTTTTAAAAACCGTACTAATACGCAATTATTAGAAAGGAATTTTAACCACCCTTGCTTTTACAGGTGTATTACGTATGTCGATGAAGATTTCGCTGTCAAGCCCGGCATGGTCAACAGTTACATAACCCAATCCTACCGCTTTGTTCAGTGAAGGCGCCTGCGTACCGCTGGTCACTTTTCCGATCGCATTGCCTGATGCATCCTTGATCAGGTAATCGTGGCGCGGGATGCCTCTTTCGATCATTTCAAAACCTACCAGCTTCCGTTTAACACCTTCCGCTTTTTGTTTTTCCAGTATTTTTTTTGCTGTGAAATCCTTGCTGAACTTGGTAATCCATGCGAGCCCGCCTTCCAGTGGAGAAGTGGTATCATCGATATCGTTTCCATAAAGGCAATAACCCATTTCCAACCGAAGGGTGTCCCTTGCTCCCAATCCAATCGGCTTCAACCCTTGTGGCGTACCAATCTCAAAAATGGCTTCCCAGATTTTATCTGCTGCGCCGTTGCTGTCTTCAAAATAAATTTCTACACCGCCCGCTCCCGTATAACCAGTGGCACTTACCAGCACATTATCTACACCCGCAAATTTTCCTTTGGCAAACGTGTAATATTTCAGGTTCATGATGTCCATATCGGTAAGCGGTTGCAACATCTTTGTGGCGTTCGGGCCCTGTATGGCCAGCAGACAAGTCTTATCGCTGATGTTGTGCATTTCCACATTCCGGGTATTGTGCTTCGATATCCAGTTCCAGTCTTTTTCTATATTGGAGGCATTCACCACCAGCATATATGTTTTGTTCTCTTCGATACAATAGACAATGAGGTCATCTACAATACCTCCCTGTTCATTGGGCAGGCAGCTATACTGGGCTTTTCCGTTGGTGAGTTTGGAAGCATCGTTCGAAGTAACGCGCTGGATGAGATCGAGTGCATCCGGGCCTTTCAGTATGAACTCTCCCATGTGACTTACATCAAAAACACCAGCATTTTTGCGAACAGCTGCATGTTCATCATTGATACCGCTGTAACTGATGGGCATATTGTATCCTGCAAAAGGGGCCATTTTTGCGCCCAACGCCATGTGTTTCTGAGTAAACGGAGTATTTTTCATGCTTTTTTACTTTGCCGAGCAAAAATAGGTGAAGCAAGGGGGGCGTAAAAATAAAAAAACAATGTGTTACATTGTTTTCAATCAGTCTGCCGATAGTGTTGCTTTGATGCCTTCCCCCAATCGCTTTATTCTCAGGTAGGCGTCCTCGTCATTCTCCTTTTTATCGAACCTGATTTGCAGTTTACCCGGATTCGTCCTTATCTGAAAAATTGCCCGGTCCTGGGGAGCTATGTTCGCATCTATATAATGCTGGATCCGTTTTGTTTTCTGTTTATTGTAATGCGCCGATAATTCGTACCTGTCGTCTGAGTCTTGTATCGTAATACTTGTATTCGAATTGTCGAATGAAAATAAACAACCGGAAAGGGTAAAGACCGTAAGCATCAATCCCACGAAAATGACTGTAGTTATTTTTTTCATATTGATTGTTTTATTTCGCGATTCTTAAAAAAGGGAAGAACCCCGTTCTGAGAACAAAGCAGGGTTCTTTTCTTTCCCAACTTCAACCGATTTTATAGTACCATTTGCATCATCACCAATCTTGCATTATCGAATGTGATGTCCATCTTTTCTTCTTTTTTCTCGGCATGCACCGCAGGCATCACAGCATTGGGCTGGGGTGCTTCTTCGTAAGTGGTGGCTTTCTGATAATGATAGCGGGTAGTATCTACGGGTTTGTCCAGTTCTTTTTTCAGCTCTTCCGCCTCTTTTTGTTTTTTATCATATTCTTTCTTCAGTTCTTCTTTGCTCTTCTTGTATTGCTCTACTGCATTGTTCTCATCATCATCATTATTATTGTTGTCGCGCGCATCTTCTTCCTTGTGTACCCTTTCCAGTCCGCCTGCCCTCATAATGTATTCCACATTGCTGTCCCAGTTCTGGTAATCGTTCCAATCGTCGCCCCAGTCGCCGTCATTGACATGGAACCAGCTTAGCCTGTTCGCCACTCTCCTGTCGATCATGATCCGCTTGCCTACCGGCACCTGTACGGTTACTTCTACACGCTGGTTGCGGAATTTGGTTCCTGAATGCAGGGAGAATCCCCGATCGAGCCAGATGGTACTGTCTTCCTGGTTGATCCCATAGTTGATGCCTCTTACATTTTCCATGGCGCTGCCGGCATCTTTTCCGCTGCTGTACTTGGTAGCGGAGATATGGTAAACAGAATCCTTACTTTTTAAGATGCGAAGCCTTACATTATTAAGGAAAAGGCTGTCATCGCTCACACTCATCACACCATCTATTTTACCCAGCCATCCGCCAATCACTTTCACTTTGCTGTCGGGCACATTGATGATCAGTTTTCCCGTACCCGGCTGAACAATGGAGTATTCTTGCTTATCCCTGGCGCTTGCATCGAAATTGCGTGCAATAGAAACGGCCAGCATGATGCCGCAGAATAATCCAATGAACCACAGTCCGGCGAAAGTGAAACCAAGAAACTTGTTGCCCGATTTAACACCCATGATCCTACGCACGATCCATATAATGAAAGCAACTACCGGCACGCCCAGGAACAGCAACAGTGTTGCCCATGCAAGGAAGTTTTGTGTTACGCCTTCCAGGAAGAAATCTTTCAGGGGGAATACACCTATCCCTGCCACCAGAAACGCCAGGAGCGTAACCAGTAAGGCAAAAGCCAGTATACCTGCCAGGAAAAGAAAGAATGCTTTGAAGATAATGGCTATGGCATTGCCCAGCCGGCTACCGCCTCTTCTGCCGATCTTTGCTGCTTCACTGCTGAACTGTTGCCCCTTCTGGCTGATGGTTTGTCCGAATTCTTGTCCGAATTGTTGCGCACGCTCTTTCACTTCACCACCCCATTTCTCAGCGCGGCTTTTAAACCCCTCCAAGTCTTCCTGTATCGTATTCTTAATGGTATTGAGGTCTACTTTTTCGCCACGCATCTCCAGTTTATCCGATGCACTTTTGGCTTCCGGTATCACTGCCCAGAGTATGGCATAGGTGATGAAAAGTGTACCGCCAAAAGATCCGAAGACGATGCCCGGGAACGGATTATAGTCGAACCAGAAAGCATGCCTGAATATGGAAGTAAATATGCCTACTACCAGCGGCAGTACAAAGATCAGTCGGGGTACCCATACGGCTATGTCGAAATAAGCAGCCAACCCACTCGCCACGCCTGCAATCACTTTTTCATCTGGATTGCGATAGAGACGCTTGGTGCTTGTAGCATTTTCAAGCCTTTTGGAAGGCAGTATGATCCATAAAAGTATGTATAACAAAATACCGGTTCCGGCGCCGAAAGTGATGAGGGCAAATACCAGGCGCACGATCGTAGGATCAACGCGCAGGTAGTTGGCCAGGCCGCTACAAACACCGCCCAGCATTTTATCGCTTTCATCGCGGTAAAGACGGCCTCTCGGCGCTTCACCGGCTCCTTCATAAAATGTTCTGCTTTGCTGCTGCTGTTTGGTCTCTTCGCCTAATTGAGTCTGTACCTTGCTTTCGTCTCCTTCAAAGTCTTCCGGGCGGCCCATGCTCTTAATGATGCCATCTACATCTTCATCTGTGATGCAGGTGCTTCCTTTTTTAAGGCTGTCGCCAAACAGTTCTGCAATACGCCCTTCGATATCATTGATGATCTCGTCGCGCCCCTCCTCGTTGGCAAAGAACTTGCGCAAGCTTTCAACATACTGTTTGAGCATGTCGTAGGCCGATTCCTCGATGGGAATCACCCTGCCCTGGAAGTTTATATTGATTACCTTTTTCATTTTCTGTTCTGGTTTTGTTGGTTAAGGTTGGGATGGGTTGGGTTCGGATGTTGGATCTATGGCGGATTGCGTCAAAGTATGTACGGCGTCGGCCAGCTCCTGCCAGGTTCTTTCCAGTTCGCCATAGAACTCAAGACCTTTGTCTGTCATCACGAAATATTTCCGGGGTGGGCCGCTGTTGCTTTCTACCCAGCGGTAGGTTAACAAGCCTGCATTTTTCAATCGTGTGAGCAACGGGTACAAAGTGCCTTCCAGTATGTGCAGGTTGGCAGTCTTCATGCGATCCACAATATCGCTGGGGTATACTTCGCCCTGGCGTATGATGGACAAAATGCAAAACTCCAATACCCCCTTTCGCATCTGACTCTGTGTGTTCTGAATATCCATATCCGGAGTTTTTGGATCTTCCGTCCCGCACCTGGTTTTGCGCGGGATGGGAGATCGTTGTTATGAAATGAGATTGGTTTGCTGCTTATGCCATCAGGAATCTCCTTCCGGTCCTTGTTCTTCTGCTGCGCTGGAGGTTCCAATAATCGGCCGCTGTGAAAATGGCTTTGTGTTCTGCTACCCGGGCTACTGTTTCTTTTACAGATGCTTCTTTCACCAAGTTAGTGATATCGCTTTTCTCCAGGGCTGTCAGCAATTGAATGTTTTGTGTTTTCATGATTCTTTTATTTGATAGTGTTTTTAAATGCTTGTTCTCATTGACAACACAAAGATGGGATATTATTTGGTACTATGCAACACATAGTACCAGTTTTTTTTCAGTAATAGGCAGAAGATTGTAACTGGTTAAGCTTATTTATTTGATAATCAATACATTATGGCTAGATCGAACATTTCACTCTTACATAAACGGCTTCTCAGGCTGATGAAAGGCTTAATGTTGTATCATTGTGCTTCCATGAAAAAGAAGCTCCTTTTCGTTTGTATTGAAAACAGTAACCGCAGCCAGATGAGCCAGGCTTTTGCTACTATATATGGTGGCGATGCTGTTGAAGCCTTCAGTGCGGGCAGTAAGCCTAGCGGCATAGTGAATCCCAAAGCCATTGCAGCCATGAAAGAACTGGGTTATGATCTCAGCAAGCATGACAGCAAATCATTGCAGGAAGTGGAACAATATGCTCCTTTCGATGCGGTGGTAACCATGGGTTGCGGCGATGCCTGTCCCTGGATGCCCGCCAAACAGTTCATCGACTGGCAGATACCAGACCCCAAACACCTGGAGCCCGCTGAGTTCAATCAAATACGCGATATGATCGGCGAGAAAGTAAAGCAGCTCATCGCTTCTTTGTAATGTTTATTGCGGGTTGCCGCCTTTGCCCAGGATAGCTTCGATAATAGAAGTAAAGAATGATACCACCAGGCTGAATAATAACGCCGATACCCATCCGTCTACTGTAAATCCTGGTACCAATGAGGCAGCGAATTTTACAATGAGAATATTGATCACCAACAGGAACAATCCAAGCGTCAATAAAGTGATAGGTATGGTGAGCAAGATCAGCACAGGTTTCACAAAGCTGTTCAACAGGCCCAATACGAGCGCCACCAATAAGGCAGTGGCAGTGCCATTTACATGTATACCTTTCAGTATATAGGCGGCAGCCAGTATGGCTACTGCTGTTGCAACGGTCTTTGTAAAGAAACGTCCTATCATGAAGTATAATTTATATTACCGTTAACTCATAAAATGCGTCGGGCTGCAGGTATTTTTCTGCCAGTTCCCGCAACGCTTCCGGACTCACTGTCTTGATGGTTGCTATGCTATTATAAAAATAAGCTTCCTCCAGGTTGTTCAATACATAACTTTTCCACCTGGCAATGATCTGGAAGGGGCCGTCCAGGTCGCCCAGCAAAGAACCCATCATATAATTGCGTACCAGATCGAGTTCTTCTTCCGGCACCGGTTCTTTACGCAGGAGCGCCATTTCTTTGTATACTTCTTCAATAGTGGCTTCACATACATCCCTGCCCGCTTCCGTGCTGATCATCCAGGCACTGTTGTGTATGTGGTTTTGCAGGTAACTGTGTATGCCGTAAGTATAGCCTTTGTCTTCCCGGATATTGCTCATGAGCCTTGAACCAAAAAAACCACCGAACAGGTTATTCAATATCTGGACCTTGGGAAAATCGGGGTGATGCCTGTTAGGAAAAGGACGGGCAATACGGATGGCGCCTTGCACACCATTCGCATCGTTGAGAATATGGTATTTCTTTTCATCGGCTGACTGCAGGTTGAATACTGTTTCAGGTAGCAGTTGTTTATTCAGGGGCAGATGGCCGAATGTTTTATTCAGTTGTTGTTGAATATCTCCC
>Ga0114932_10000782_pt1 | contig 37466 bp, 34 predicted proteins | sample 2SBtaG_2_FD_87286 | JGI IMG/M metagenome (GOLD analysis project Ga0114932, IMG submission 87286) | Deep subsurface microbial communities from Kolumbo volcano to uncover new lineages of life (NeLLi) - 2SBTROV12_ACTIVE470 metaG | ecosystem: Environmental > Aquatic > Marine > Volcanic ...
GAGCCTGTGATCCAGGGCGATTAATTCGGTCGGGCAAACAAAGGTAAAATCCAGAGGATAAAATATAACGACCGCGCATTTACCTTTTGTCGCTTGCGAAAAATTAAATTCATCGACAATCTGGCCATCGCCCAAAACTGCAGCAACAGTAAAGTCCGGTGCAGGCTTACCAACTAGAACACTCATTGATTCACTCCTTAATACATTAAAATAATAATCACTATTCAGAAAATTCTTAACAGTGGGTACAGGTTTTTGATTGTTCGAATTTCTACAACAGGGATATCGCAGAATTATTTATAAGGATGCAGTACGCGCCCCAACCAACCAATCAACCACCCACTCCCTTAAAGCCAAACACGCTGAAATAGATAGAAATTAATCGAATACCAATATCCATTTCAGCCAATAAAATCGATTCAAAGCCCCTTCGGAGTCTGATCGAATATAGAGAGCCTACTGTGGAATCAGTAAATTATCACAGATTAGTATAACCCGTCTGCGCATCAAATAAAACGCCAGAACCCAAAGGGCGTACTAACCTTCAGAGTCTAAATAGTTTACCCACTCACGACCGGTTTTACGCGAGTTACTATATTTCTGAGCTCTGGAAAATGCCTGCCTGGCTTTATCCGGAAAATGCAATTCATGGCAACTCAGCCCAAACAAAATCTGAGCGGTTCCCGGATCACTCAAGCCTCCTTTATTGATTGCTTTTAATAGCGCTGCATGTGCCTTTTTCCAATTTTCCTGCTCGATATAAATTTGCCCTAAACGGAATGATAGCTCCCCAGTCGAATGTAGAGCCGACGCTTTTTTCAACGCCGCCGCAGCTCGATCAAATTCTTTCGCCTGATTCCAGGCATTAGCAACCTTCTCCCAATTTTTAGATGAGCGTTTCAAGCGACCTGCCTGCATTTCTTTTTCCAATAACCGGGCCGACCTGTAAGGTAAATTTGCCCTCGACATCATATTTGCAAGATCGGTCAACTCCTGGGGGGATGTTATAAAACCCTCTTTATAAGCTAATTCATTGACGGCTAACGCAGCAGAATCTTGATTCATGTGTCGGTACATGGCGATCAATTGCAGCCAATAGTCTTTTTTCGGAGGAAAAGTCTGGATCATTTTCCTCAAGGTATTGACACCACCTTTATAATTACCGGACTCGTAGTAAAGCGCGAGCAGCATCCGATACCATTGCTCTGATGGCTTGGCTGTCCTGGATATGGCTTTCTGCATGTAAGGGGCAGCTTTTTTATATTTTTTGAGCTGCGCATAGGCATTTGCCAACATAAAATACTGTTCACCTGTCACTGATTTTGCCTTGCTGATCGACGATTCCAGATGACCAACCGCTTTACTATATTGACCACTGGCAACATACAATTCACCCAGGTTCTTACGGGCCTCTGCCTGTTGATCGACGGGTAAGGCTTTGGTGGCCACACTGTCCTCTAGCGCTCTGGCCGCTTTTTTGTATTCACCTTTCAAGGAATAGGCTGACGCCATAGACCGCAACACCACGGCTTTATCGAAACTGCCAGCATCCAGATCCGCAAGACCTGCTTTAAGTTTACTGATCGCCTCACTATAGGCTGCAGCAGCAATCTGTTTTTCTGCCCGCTGTAATAGTTTATAGGTCGAAGGCGTAACCGTCTTTTGTTTTCCGCCCGACGCTGAAAATACCGAGAACGCAAGCAAAAACAGGCTCAAAATATAAAGTAACCTCAACATACACAAACCTGTCTTTATGACTTACTCATCTTAAATTCCAGTCTTTGAATTGCCCGCTGCTTTACCGGTACGCCACTAACAAGTTTAGGTTTGAACTTCCATTTTAATATAGCTCGCAACGCTGCCCGGTTAAACACACTGCTTGGAAACGATTCTACCACCTCAGGATCCTGCACAGTGCCCAGTTCGGTGATAATAAATTCTATTTTTACCCAGCCTTCCACGCGTTTTCGGGCTGCTCGCGACGGATATCGGGGCGGCACACGATATAATGGAATCAAATTGCTGCTCAATGCTATTGCGGGTGAGCCCCCCATTTCCAAACCGCCAACCAAAGATCCGGATAAACGCGCAGAATGCTTTGGGAAATCCAGATTAGGAATATCAATCTTCGGCATCCGGGTATTCACCTGCTGGCGATTTGCAAGCTTCATTTTCGGTGGTGGCGGACGTTTTTTTGGTGGCGGCTTTTGCGGAACATTTCGCTTTCGGGTTTTTAGTGTCGATTCACGTTTTAAACGCACAAATTCGACCATATGCAGGTCACCGGAGGTCTTTAATCCAGTCTGCGTATTCAGGATCATGAACTGCATCAACCAAAATAAAAACAGGGTAACCATCGCACCCAACACGAATGCGGGAGCAATTCTCTGATTCACTGATTACCTTTTTCGGTCGCTATAGAAGCATTGAAAATACCCGCCAGACGTACTTGATCCATCACCTCAACCAGATTGTGAGTGGGTGTTTCGCGGTCTGCTGCTATTATGACAGATCCCATTGGGTTTTCCGCATGCAAGCGGGCGACGTTAGCCCGGACTGCACGAATATCGACTGCTCTTTTATCAATCCAGACCTCTCCATTTGCGCGTATGGAAACAATGATATTCCCACGCTCCTTGCGCTCTGCTGTTTTTGCTGTCGGACGATTCACATCGATACCCGATTCTTTTACAAATGACGTCGTCACAATAAAAAAAATCAGCATGATAAACACAATATCAAGCATAGGTGTCAGGTTAATTTCTGAACCATCGTCGTCGCTGGTTCTGTTTCTGTGCCTTCGCATATCTAATGCCTATTTATCGTAGGTGAGTAATTCCACCAATTTATTGGTTTCTTCACTCACCTGGTCGTCGATTCTTTTACTGAAATACAGGCAGGAGATAGCAATGACCATTCCCGCCATGGTCGTCACCGTCGCAGAAGATATACCCGTCGCCATTGCTCTGGCATTGCCGGTACCGATAACTGCCATCACATCAAAGGTTGCAATCATCCCGGTTACAGTTCCAAGCAGCCCCAACATTGGACACAGGGCAATTAACGTTTTGATCAGTGTCAGATTTCTTCCCAATTCCAATTTCGCCTGAGAGATATAATAGCTGCGAATATTTCTCGCCCGCCAATTATTCTTCTGCTTAATTGCCCGCCACTTTTCAACCCATTGCCGTTGGTATTCGGGATACGCAGTATAAATAAATAAAAACCGTTCGATAATCAGAAACCAAAGGATTAATGAAAGTAACATGATAGCCCACAACACGGTTCCACCCGCGTCCATAAGTGTGTCTATTGAAGACAGCAACCACCCCATCAGTCTTTTTCCATCTGTAAATTCTGACAGATCAAACCTGAACTCTGTTCATCAAGAATCTGGATCAGTCGTTTGCTCCTTGTCAACATCAGGCTGTGCAAAAACAGTAGCGGTATAGCAACCATTAAGCCGAGCATGGTTGTCACAAGCGCTTGGGATATTCCACCCGCCATTAATTTAGGATCACCGGTTCCGAACAAACTGATCGACTGAAAAGTCTCGATCATACCAGTGACTGTTCCCAGCAAACCCAACAGAGGTGCAACTGCAGCCAGTAATTTTACCAGTGACTGCCCGGTTTCCAATATAGGAATTTCACGTCCCACCGCCTCGTCTACTATTAACTCAAACGATTCGAGATCGTCAACCGGGTGGGCTTTTGAAGCGGCCACAACCCGTCCCAACGGGTTATCTTCCTGAATATTTGACAAATCCCCCAACTGGGCATCAACACGTTGCCCGACTTTGAACAAATCAACCATCCTTAGCACAACAACAACTAATCCAACCAGCCCCAAGGCAAGAATGATATAGCCGATCGCACCACCCTGTTCAATACGCTCCATAACACCAGGCGCCTGCACCAGCATACTTAAAATGACGCCTCCGGTTGGATCTATACCGACTCCTACAATTCCCGATTCGGCGTCGCTTAATGACTCTGCAAGGCTCAAATAACGACCCGCCGGCTGACGCACATACTCAACCATTTCACTGGTTTCAGATAAATATTTTATATAGAGACCATCGGCAAATAAATTAAATGGCCCCACACGAATAATCTCTGTTTCTCTTGGTTCACCCGGTGCAGAAATAACTTTGCCGGTAAATTTTACAGTCTTGCCCTGTTCAGTCATTTCCTGCTGAATCAGGTACCACAATGATTCCAATTGCTGGATCGAGGGGACTTCCGCGTTTTTGGCAATTGCTTCCAATTTTTCTGATCGACCTGGAAATTGAGCAGAAATGAGAGAAGTATCAATAACCGCCTTTGTATCCCCGGCAACCTGCCGAACCACCCCAAACAATTCCCCTAACTCTCCGGCTTTTTCTTTCAACGCAAGTTGCAGGGCTGTTATCTCTTCCTCGTTGGCCTCAAAAGTGGCTTTCAAGGTATTTCCTCGCCCTTTTTCTGCGGACAATTGTCCTCGAGATTTGCTGAGCTTGTGTGCTTGCTGATTTTTTTCCGCCACAAACTTTGCTTCACGTTGCTGGTTAATTTTGTTTTCCTGATTTCTGGATTGCTTAATGTCCGTTAGCAAATGATCCATATCAAGATGGCCAGCCCACAGTGGTTGGAAAGACCCAACAACGAGCATAACAACAACTAGATATTTCATTTTGCAACCTCGGTTAAAGGTACCGGCAAAGTCAGTAAATCCGGTGCGGCTTCTTTTCTGGCAATTCGTAAGCCATTACGAACCGGTTTCAAATACTCTCCTGGCAATACGTCCCATACATTAGTCTCCGGATTCCACATACCAGCACTACTTCCATCCAGGGTCTGATAGAACAACGCGACGCGACCCAATCGCAAAAAATCGACCGGACGTTCTACTCCATCCACACTGAGATCGGCACGGTAAGCCTCAATGGTACGTCCATATTCATTTTCTATTTGGTAAGCTTCCAAAACCCGTCGATATTTTTCGGCGTTTGTCACATCAGCTCGTACCATCATTTCTTTTAGATTATTTATCCGTTGTTGGCGTTCTTCGGGCAAAAATGCAATATCGAACCCAACAAAGGCTTCCAGATTCTCAAGCATTTTTGAGATAAGCGGAACAATCTCGCGCTGAGTAATCTCTATTTCTCCAAGTTGTTTTTCCAAGGATTGTCTCTCTGCTTCCTGCGATTCAGTCAATACCCGCAAATGATCATTGTATTTTTTCAACACCTCAGCTTCGCGTACGTTCTGCTTATATTCGTTCAGCATTCTTCGGGTTGCATCACTAAGCTTATCCACCTTGTTTTGAGAATTTACGGCGATGTTGACCTGTTTGGTACTTGTTTGAATTGCATTATCCAAGGGATCACCGATCGCTTTTGAAATTAAACTACCCATAACTAATGCAGCAGCAGTCAATACGAAAAAGCAACGACAAAACATTTTAAGCTTCATGATTTATTCCAAAGGTCTTTTCCAAAAGATAAGATTCGCCCAAACGTACACGGCAATTCAATAAATTTGGAGAAAAGGTGGTTGAATACAGACTGAGTAAGAAACAGATTACTTTACTACACCGGCTATAATATTGCCTGAGAATCTAACCATAGTCGCAATTTGTCTTCTTCGACAATACCCATGTGACGTAATTCATTGTGAGTACTGTCATAAAAATGAGTCATCGGCAATTCACCACGCCAACGTTTATTAATATCGCTATACAGGCGTTCCGGAAACTGATCCGCAAATACCCAGGTTTGCTTTAGATTTAGTTGACTGCGTTCCAAAACCTGGTTAACGGTTTCTTCCTCCAAAAACGGGTCGGTTGCTACAGTAACCAGTTCAATTCCGGGATATTGACCCTGGATTCTGCCAAACAGTGCCAACTCTTTCATACAATAGCCACAGCTTTCTGACCAGAAAACCAAAATAAAGGGCTTTCCCTGATATTGATTTTTAATTTCCGCAAGTGTTCCTCTGGTAAAGGGCGAAATTGTCATTTCCTCCGCCTCAACCACAAAAACCGACAGAGAAAATATAGCAATAAGCAGGTATTTAACCATCATATATCTAGTGCGCTTCATGACTCACAGACTCCGGGTATTTATTTTTTGCTGCTTGCCATCATGTTCCGTCCATACCGAAAAAAATCCTGTTTTGGTTTTAATAACAATTGGATGGGATGCTCTACTGTCACTTTCTGAAATTTGAATTGGTTTTGACCATTGCGTACCTTGATCGACAGACTCGGACACGAATATACCCAGACCTTGTTCTGCATTCATATCCCAGACCGCGACAACACGACCATCGTCACCCGCCGCGATATTAGCATGTAACGCAGACTCATCTCCAAGCTGGATCGTAGGAGACCAGTTTTCTCCCTTGTTTTCAGATCTCGTATAGTGAACACCCAGATGATCCGCATGCCCCGTACCCACTACTGAATGCATAACGGTCTTACCTGCCACCGTTTGAAAATCAAAATCACCACCGATATGCGGACAGCCATCAAATTGCCAATTAAACGCTCCCACATTGTTCAGTCTTTGCCAGTGCTGCTGAGTATCGACAACGCCAATGGCTAAATCCGAAGGTTGTTTATCGCGGTAAAGAACATAGGCTTTATTATCCGAATCACTTTTCACTGTATTCCAGCAGCAGGAACAGGTGACCTCGTCCAGAGTATTATTCGCTAACCAGGTTAATCCACCGTCTTCAGATTTCGCATAACGCAAACTTTGAGAAGCCTTCAACTTTGATCGCTTGCCTCGCGTATCCAGCCATACCGCATGAAAAGCCTGTTCATCAGCGGCCAGATCAGTATAACCGTGTGGACCCTTTGCCCAGTCAGGAGGTGTTGCACTTGCCTGCCAGGTTTTACCACCATCGGTTGAGCGTGCTGCCTGCATCGGCCCGGCATGAAATCTTGCTGCTTCGACATAGCGCATCCAGGTAACAACAATAGTATCGCCCTGAACTGCAATCTGAGCATCATTTCCTCGATTTATATTTGCCTGCAGATTCTCTGTATCCACAACCTTTGCGGGTACCGACCAGGTAACGCCCTGATCATCCGAATTTTGATACAACAGGGTTTTCTTTCCCTGTTCGTGTTTACCAAGCAACAGGTGTAAACGACCCTTGGATGACGCAATATCAACACTGATCACGCCTTCTGGCAACCTGTGCCTACGCATCTTTGAAGATTTTCCTGCAGCGGAAGGCAACTCAGGCTTGTTAACCTGAGATGTTTTCTCTGGGTGTTTTTCGGACGAAACATTGGAAGTACAAGCAAAACCGAATACTGCCATAAGCAGAAATAGTAACAAAGTCTTTTTCATTTTTCTGACCTTAATTAAATAAGCCAATTACACATCCGCCCGCTAATAAATTACAGGCATTTTTACATTTTAACTCTTTAGTCTCGAACTACCCTGTAAAGAACCACCGACCTCATTGTGAAATGGGATTTTGAATTATCGATCTATTGTACAACAGGAGGCCACATAAACATCATGCAACCCCGATAAATCAATAGAATGCATCCAGGATACCATTAGAGTAGTTGATGCTTTTCCCAGGCATCGAAAAAGCTCCCTTGTACAAACAAGGGAGCCTAATCTAAACATTCCAAAAACCCGCCGATCCGAATTATATCCGGGGTAATCCGAACAGTGTCCGGAAATTTGCCCGAGAGTCTGAATAATTACGCCTAAAAATTTACCTTATATGTCCAAACCGACACTGAAAAAATAGGTTCGTTGAGGATACGGGTGGTGATCGTAGTAATCCTCGTTCAGCAGGTTATCGATACCCGCCGAGAATTTAGCATCTATATCATTACCCACATCCACAGTGTATGTGGTTTTAAGGTTTAGCAAAACATAATCATCAATAGCACCGAATACATTTCGCGCTGTATCTCTGTTATCCGCTTCGCCGAACGCATCGCTCCGATACTGAACCGTCATAAATGCATCCCATGCAGGCGTAGCGTGATACGTCAGTGTACCGTTTGCGCGCCATGTCGGAATCCTCACCCAATGCTTACCTTCGAGTTCAGGATTGTTTTCATCTTTTTTAATTCTTTTATCAATCCAGGTACCGTTGAGTGACAAATCGAAGGGTAATTCCATAATATTGTCTTGTCTGTAAACCAGTTCTATACCCACTGTTTCAGTTTGATCAATGCCTCGGGTTCTGTTTCGGGTACCACCGCCTGGAAACACTGTTGAGACATTAAGTATTTCATCTTCGATAGTGTTATAAAATACAGTCGCGCGCGCATAGCCCTGATCCAGATCATATTGAAACTGGAAATCGTGAAAATAACCGGTCTCCGGCTTCAACGTCGGGTCAGAAATATTAATAGCGCGTAAGGTTCTGGTACTTTCAAACAATTCCTCAGCCACTGGGAACCGGTACGCTTTAGAAAAAGAATAACGGAAACTGAATAAATCAATCGGAGTAATCAGCACGGAAGCTTTGGGAGAGACCCTGGAATCATTCCTGTTAGGAAGCTCACCGCCGCCCAATTGGTTATCAACGTGGCCCCTGGAAGTCGACCAATTGTCATAACGGAGGCCCGCCATCAAATTAAGGTAATCTGTCGCGTCCCAGTCCGCTTGCATAAACAGACTGTGAGTCTCGGTGGATCCACCATCATCATCGGTAAGAGGGCCTTTCGCACCAGAATACACAGCGGTTGAATCATAGGTCTTGATATCAAGAAAAGAATGATTGTATTGATAGCCCGCCATAAACCCTATGTCGTCCCTTCCCATAAAATTTTGGGTCGCCATTTTCAGACTGTAATCAAACCACCAGACTTTCGTATCCTGTACTTCACCCGATTGATCTGCATAAAAGGCCGGATCATTTCTGCTTCTGTTGGATTGCAGGTTTTGATCTCTATAAGCATCGAAATAACTCGCCGTGGTATCAATTGACCAGTCTTCGGTAACCTTGCCAGACAAATTTAAACCATAGGTCAGTGTTTCTCTTTTATTCTCACTTCCAGTTAGTGATGGTGTACCAAAAGACGTTGGATTAACATCAAATTCAACACCCCCCTGGTTGGCTACACCCCCCCAAAGGGTATTTCCTCCACCATCACGAATGTAGCTTCGGGATTGACTTTCCCGGGTAGTATCATCAAAGGCAAAGGTAAACAGAGCTCTTAAGTCTTCATTGAAATCGTAGCCGACTTTAAGTTGATACAGGAAAGTTTCGACATTGTTGATGCCATCGTCACCCGTGATCACCGCATTGTCTCCAAACTCAGTAGTAGTACCCGAAGCACCAAAAACAGATGGCCCTCCACCGCCAAACGCCGGGTTTGCAGTCCGCACAAAAGATTGTGGCTGACCTTCATTTTCCAGATGATTAAAAAATGCGTAGACACTCCAGTCACCCCAGCGGTTACCCGCCGATATGAACTCTTTATGTCCGCCAAGAATTTCATTCTGACCAAAACGACGAGAATCCTGAATTAAACCAGTCACATCCATGGACATTTCAAAATCGTCCGGCAATTTGGTTTTAAGGTCAAAAGTTCCTCCAAAAGCACCTCGGTGTTCCGCAGAATAAGGACCATAAAGAACAGAAGCCGAATGGATGGCATTGGGCGCTATTAAATTCCATTTAGGCGCACCGTTCCATTTTGTCTGCACAGGATTGTGCAGTGGAAGACCGTCCACATACATATTGAAATGGTTGGTTTGAAAGTTAGTCGAGCCTCGAATCGCGGTTACACCGTTTGTATCACCGTAAAACCGACGCCTGACCTGAACGCTTGGAGCAAGTTTGATCGCGTCGGAGGCTGTTATCAGATTAACTTTATTGATTTCTTCGGCGTCGACCTTAAAACTTGGTGTAGCAACCAAGGTATTGGGAAAAAGTTTATGACCGGTGGTAATAATCATATCTTCTCCATGGTAAACATCTGCCACCTGCTCAAGGTCCGCCACCTGCTCAACATCTGATACCGGCTCTTCAGCCATGGCACTCGTACTGAATAGTACACCTACTAACAGTAAAGTGATTTTATTCCTCATTAAAATATTCCCCATAGTTTATTGTTATTAATACGACATAATCGCACTTGAATAGCAATATACGGGCCAACTGTAATTTTTAGGAATCGTCCGGCAGTTTCACAGCAGTCTTTAAAGAGGCTCAAAGAACCTGTTTCACTTTTAATAACAAACTTTTAAGCTATTGTTGCATTTTCGTCGTCACCAATATGGCAAATAATGTGGGTATCTGCTTTGCGAAGTATCCATGACTAGAGCGTAAGCCTAAAGATTACTTTAGAACGCGTAAATATATCCATGCAAACTCTGCTACTACAGAAGCCTGCACAATCCTTAGCCCATCTTTCGATTTCCAACCGTGGGGAATGATGGAAAGTCATTGGTAATTTTTTTGAGAGCTAAATTAAATTTCATATGAATACAATGATTTAGTTTTATCAGAGCCATTTGTAGTGCCATAAGGCACATAAAATATTTCCTAAATAACCAATACATAATACAAATGCGTTTTCAGAACCGAAAAAAGATTTAGCTTGATACACAATAAAAAGTCACTGGACAGTGACTCACATAGAAAAATATATCGATACAGAAATTGGAACTACTGTCAGAATTTACTGAAACTGTGGCATATGACACATAAACATTACGGCATACACCACAACTTTGTGTTTGCATATGCGGCAGAACCAAGAATAGATTCCCTGCTCAATCACTCAGATATAAACTGAATACCGTTGAATCCACCATTTCGCAAATCAGGCAATCTATAAAAACTATTGTCGGACAACCTCTTTGTTTTGGGTTTTTACTTGCGAAGCCAATTGCACTTTCGAATTGTTTGCCACAAAAGGTATATAAGTCGTACACACGCGCTCGCCAACCCTCAAGCCATCTCTGACAATCAGTGTTTTCTGAGTCTCCCAGATAATGTCTATTTTCTTTCTCTGAATACGACTTTGTTCATCAACAACCATGATGGTTTCGTTCGCTTGCACTGCGGTCCGAGGCAAAACAAATACATTATTCATTACCCGGCCCTGAATTTCAGCCTTAACAAACTGGCCTATTTCCAACGGTGGCCGATTATCGCTACGACGAGCGTAAGGATTATCCACCTGCACGATAAGATAGACCTGGCGAGTGGTGCGATCGACACTGCCCTCGGTTCTCATCACCCGACCTTTCCATTGATAGGATTGACCCCCAATAGCGGCTCGAACAGTAGCCTCAGGCCCTTGGTAGGTCTGGCTAGATTCACCTCGATAAAGTCCTGGCAGATCAATCATACCGCGTTGTTTCTCCGTCAGAGGTAAACGAATTTCCGCATAATCAATGGCATAAATTTTCACCAATTGATTTCCAGGACTCACATATTGACCAATATCGACGAATTGTTCCAGAATGCGTCCCGCGTAGGGCGCTGTAATTCGTGTGCGCTTCAGATCCAGCTGTATCTTTTGTAACTGCGCACGAGCCGATAACACAGAGGCATGTGCCTGCGCTAACTGCGGTTTACGTAATACCAGGTCGGAAGGTACTTCAGTACGCCCCATTCGCTTCCAGTTTTCAGCCGCCTGATCGGATTGGGCCTGCTCTTCCTGCAGACTAAACTGTGCACTTGCCAGGGTCGCATGAGCTGACTTTATATCAAGCTTGTAGTCGGTCGAATCAATGGTCAACAAGGTGTCACCAGGTTCGAAAAAACCACCCGGGCGAAAAGCAGGGGAAACATGATCTATTTCGCCGGTCACCCTGGAAATCAAAGCCGTTGAAGTACGCGGTTCAACCGTTCCCTGAGTATGTACAAGCACCGAAAATAATTGTGGTTTCAGCGTAAATGTTTCCACCACTAAAGATTTCGTGTGTGCATGCCTGCGTTCGGCCACTGGTTTATTGAGTAATATGAATATTGCTATGAGGCCAGCCAAACAAATTACAGCAACAGGCATCAATCGTGATAAAGCTTTCATTACAATACCGGCCCCCCCAAAGCCAAATACAGATCCACTCTGTTTTGCAAACGCTGTTTTCTAATATCAATCAAATTGGTTTCTGAATTGAAAGCTCGACGTTGAGCCTCCAACAACACAGTAATATCCGCCAGACCGCTAATGTAATCGGTTTCCGCCAGCTTTTCAGCTTCTTTCGATTCCATTACTTCAGACGCCAGCAACATTTCCTGCTTACTCAACCATCGTTCCGCAGCCATACTGGTTTCTACTTCCCTGAAAGCCTGTAACATAACCAGCGCATAATCCGCTGCAGCCTGTCGTACACGAGCTTCTGCCTGACTACGCTCAGCAAATAAGCGACCACCCTGGAATAAAGGTTGCGCCAGGTTACCAGCGATATTCCAGATCAGAAACTCGGGGTTAAATATATCACTAAAATTTCTTGCACCTGTTCCACCACTTCCACTGAATTGAATGGTCGGCAACATATTTTTTCTGGCTTTGAGCATACGCTGGTCAGAAGCGAAAAAACGCTCGATCGCAGCGATAACATCCGGGCGGCGCTCTAACAGGCTGGACGGTATACTCACTGGCAGTGTTTCTCTCATCGCCGGTAGTTGCTCTGAAAAAACAAAACTGCCACCAGGATAGCGACCCAAAGAAAATTCCAGCATACGAGCAGCAGCATCCCTTTGCCGTAAAAAACCCTGCTCCCGGCCACGGGCATTTAACCAACTGGTTCTCGCCAAACGCACATCCACTGCCTTAGAAAGGCCACGAGTATAACCCTGCTCTATGATATCCAGCGCACTTTTAAAACTGGTAATGGTTTTTCGGACCAGATCAACTTGTTGGCCCGCGACAATTCCATCGATCCAGGTCTTGGTTATATTAGCCGCCAGTGATAACTTAGCTGCCTGCAGATTAGACTCAGCCGCAGCATGATCATGCGCTGTCGCTTCCAGCTCATTGCCCAGCTTGTACCAAAGATCGACCTCCCAAAGAAAACCCAAAGAAAACCCGATCGTTGTACTGCGCGGAGAAGACAGTGAAAAACCGGCCGCACTAGTGCGTTGACTGCGATTTCCGTTTATACCTGCATCGACCTGGGGCAACAGTACTGAACCTGAAATATATGTCTGCTCCTCCGCAACTCGAACGCTGGCAATTAATGCCTGTATGCTCGGACTCTGCTTGTAGGCTTCTTCAATTAGTGTATTAAGCTCAGGATCAGAAAACTCTTCGCTCCAGGGCTTGGTCGGCTGCTGTTCCTGATCCTTGTCTGCCGCCGCCCATTGCTCTGGAATATCTATGCTTTGCGGTGGCTTTTCTGTAGCTGAAAAATAACTACAGCCCTGAAGTATAGCCAGCAATAGTAAGCCAACAAAGACCCGACTGCGGTTGTATTGTTGATATTCCGCTGATTTATTTTCGCGGGTGAATTTTAGAATCATGCAAGCTTGTGTTGACGAAATTTTCCGAAAAATCCGGATATATCCTCAAGAATCATGTAGTTAATTGGAATTAGAAACAATGTAATTAAAGTTGCGAACAATACACCGAACCCCAATGACACTGCCATAGGAATTAAAAACTGAGCCTGAACATTTTCCTGAAACATCAGCGGCAACAGGCCCGCGAATGTTGTTAGAGAAGTGAGTATTATGGGCCTGAATCTCACCGAACCCGCTAAAACCACTGCAGCACTTTTATTTTCACCTGCCAGCTTGCAACGGTTAATAAATTCGACCAATACCAAACTGTCATTTACTACGATTCCGATGAGTGCAATCATACCAAGCAAACTATTTATAGTCAGATTGATATCCATGAGCAAGTGACCAAGCACCGCGCCTAACAAACCAAATGGTATCGCCGACATAATAATCAATGGTTGCCAGTATGAGCGAAATGGAATCGCCAGCATCGCGTACATGCCGACAAGCGCCAGTAATGCACCACTCGCCACACTGGCAAATGACTCAGACTGTTGTTTGGCTTCGCCTTCAAAGGAATACTGTACACCGGGGTAATCGCTAAGGACATCCTCCAGCCACACCCGTATTTCCCCTTTAACGCGCTCTAACTGCACCTTCTTTTTATTCACATCAGCACTGACATTGAGTGTCCGAAAACGATCAGTTCTGTGAATAATTGCAGCATCGCGACCAACAACAACCTCAGCCACATCCATAAACGGAACGTAAATGCCATTGGGTGCGCGAATACGCATGTTTTCCAAACTGGAAATGGACTGGCGCTCGACAGCTGGATAGCGGACGATAATACGAACATCATCACGCCCACGCTGAATTCGCTGGGCCTCACGACCCAGAAAAGCCTGCTGAACCTGACTGGCGAGATCATTTAAAGTAATGCCCAATAATTCTGCCTCGGGCTTAATACTCAATTGTAACTCCTGTTTACCTTCTTCATAATTATCGGCTATATCGAAGACTCCGGGAAAACTGGCCAGATAATGCTTTAATCGCTCGCCCAATTCCGTTAATTCCTTAAAATTCTGGCCGCGAAGCTCTACATCCAAAGGCAAACCACCAAATCGGCGATGCCCCAAAAAACTGACTTTTTCGGCACCTGGAACAGAACCGATCATGCGTCGCCATTCCTTCGCTAAATCACTGCTACCGACTCTCAAGGATTGAATTTCCAGTGGTACGATTTGCATGCTTACCCGACCGATGTGAGACTGAGGTTTGTCATCACCGCCAGTACTTCCAACAATTGCGTAGATATGAGTAATAATGCTTTTTCCTGTAGCTGGATCGATGTATTTGTCCTGCAAAACTTTAGCCGCTGCAGCAATATTCTCGATATGTTCCTGGGTGGTTTTGAACGGTGCGCCCACCGGCATAGTCAGCGTTGCACGTACTCTGTCAACCTGAATTTTAGGAAAGAAGGTAAAACCAATCTGGCCACCAAAAATCAAACTGATCAGCACAATTGCTACACCTAAAAAAATGGAAAGCGTCAAATATCGATGCTGTACCGCGGCAGATAACAAGGGCGAATAATATTTTCCAATGGCCGATTCCAGCCCGTCAGCGATTTTATTCTGCCAGCGATTCAGAAAGCCTTGCTTGCTCTCTTTGATACGCACGTGTCTGAGATGCGAAGGCAAAATAAACTTCGATTCAACAAATGAAAATAGCAGCACTGAAATTACGATAATCGGCACCACATTAAATATTCTGCTGAACGGCCCACCCCCGTTCATCAACAAACCTAAAAATGCAATGACTGTTGTTAACATCCCAAAAGTCACAGGAACCGCAACGTCCAAAGTGCCTTTTATAGCGGCGACAGTCGAGTCTGAATCCAGACCTTTACGCAATCGCGTATAAATACTTTCGCCAGTCACAATCGCATCGTCAACGACCAAACCCAAAACCATGATAAATGCACCAACGCTGGTGTAGTTAATACTCAGATTGGCATAAGGCATTATTGCAATAGCGCCGACGATAGAGACAGGAATACCGACAGCAACCCACACCGCGATTGATAGCCTCAAGAACAGGGTAAGCACGACAAAAATCAGGATAATACTTTGCAGGGCGCTTTCCAGTAGCGTTGTCAATCGAATTTTGATCGATTTTGTCCGGTCTCGCCAATAGGATAATTCCACTCCCTGGGGCATTCGACGCTGAGCTTTGAGCAGATAATTCTTAACCGCTTGCGAAACCTGGATCGCACTTTGCTCACCGACTCGATAAACTTCAATCTTTAAACTACTTTTCTGGTCGAAAAATGACTTTAATGGCTCCTCCTCGAAACCATCTTTTATGGTTGCGATTTCCCCCAGCGTCAAACGACTGCCATCTTCCTTTGGCCTTAAGAAAATACTTTCAAAGTCCTGTTTCGTATAAGCTTGTCCCTTGGTGCGCAATAAAATTTCACCTCCAGTAGTTTTTACCACCCCGGCAGGCATGTTCAACGATGAACGGCTGATCGCCTGAGCAACATCGTCCAAAGTCAGCTGATAGCGCAACAAGTCAGTTTCTGAAACCTCCACGGCAACTTCGTATGGCCGAACCGAAGTGAGTACTACTTGAGACACATCCGGTAAACTGGCTATATCGTCGCGCACCCATTCACCGATAGTACGTAATTCACGTTCTGGTAAGTCAGCCGCAACGATAACGCTGATTACTTCAAATTGTCTTTCTGCAACAGCCACTACAGGCTCTTCACTATCTTCAGGAAAGGTATTTATTGTGTCGATACGTGCTTTAATATCGTCAGCCAATTCCCGAGGATCGTGATTTTCCATCACCTCAATGCTAACAGTACCTCGACCTTCCATCGCTTCCGAATTAATGGACTTAATGCCGATTAGATCCTGTACCGCTTCCTCAATTCGAACGACAATACTTTCTTCCACTTCGGTGGGAGTTGCCCCCCGGTAGTCAACCTGAACGTTAACAGCATCCAATTGATAAGCTGGATGAGCTTCAATGATGAGCTTGTCTAACGACGCGACACCCCAGAGAAGGATCGCAAACATGAGTAGATTGGCGGCAATCCCGTTACGGGTAAACCAAATGATCAGAGCGTTCAAATTATTATTTTTATAATTGGGCAATTGGGTATAGAAAGCAATTTATATGCCAAATATGCGCCCTTTCGCCTGAAAGTCAGAATTTGTAAGATAGCACGATCACCGACAGATTGTGAGTAGATTTGGCAGCTACCGAAAAAAGTAGATTTTAGCCTGTTTTCCCGATTAAGTTCGTTTGATATATTAGCCGCCTCTCGGAATCGAAACTCCAAAGTCAGCATATATTCACTGACCAATTCCAGCCTCAACTTACGGTAAAAATGTAATGACAACAAAGGACCTTAAATTTCTGTTTGTATGTGTATGCATACCGCTAAGTGTATTCGCGGAGGAAACACAGCAAAAAAGTCTAATGCAATTCGAAAAGATTAGCAGCCAACACTCCGGCATCAATTTTAATAACACCATCGTTGAAGATACCGTGCACAACTTTTTCAATTTTGCCTATATCTACAACGGTGGTGGTGTCGCGGTCGGAGATATCAACAATGACGGCTTAGTGGATATTTATTTTTCCGGAAACCAGGTTGCAAACCGCTTGTATCTAAACCAAGGCAACTTTCGTTTTATCGACATCACCGACAGTGCTTTTCCCAGGCAAAAGGATGATTGGAGCAACGGGGTAACGATGATTGATATCAACAATGACGGCTGGCTGGATATCTATGTTTCTCGCTCCGGTCTGTATCGAAACTCAGCGGACCGGGAAAACCAGTTATTTATCAATAATGGCGACCTAACTTTTAGCGAAGAGGCAGAAAAGTTCGGCCTTAACGATCCGGGGTTTTCGACACAGGCCTATTTTCTGGATTATGACCGCGATAACGATCTGGATATGTTTCTGGTCAATCACCGCTACGATTTTGAGAATAACAATTCGGTTATTCCCCGCAATCAGATTTCCTACGATAAATTCAGTTCGGATCATCTATACCAGAATAATGGTAACGGCTATTTCAGCAACGTGACCAAAGAATCCGGCATTATCAACTACGCATGGGGATTGAGCGCTGCGATCGGTGATTTTAATAACGATGGCTGGAACGATATCTATATCGCCAATGATTATGTTGAGCCGGATAATCTTTATATCAACCAACAAGATGGCACATTCGCCGAAAGTATTGCCAAATTGGTCAAACATACGTCTTATTACAGCATGGGTTCTGATTTCGCCGATATCAACAATGACGGTTTCGACGACCTCATCGTACTGGATATGGTTCCCGAAGACCATGTTCGCGCCAAACGGCTGATGGCACCCATGAGTACCGAAAATTTCTGGCGATTAATTGCCAGTGGGTTGCACTATCAATATATGTTGAACACGCTGCAACTAAACCAGGGTAATGGTTTGTACAGTGAGATTGCTCAACTGTCCGGAGTATCAAAAACCGACTGGAGCTGGGCACCGCTGTTTGCTGATTTTGATAATGATGGTTACCAGGACTTATTCATCACCAACGGTATAAAAAGGGACATCACTGATAATGATTTTTTTAATCAATTAAACAGCCTGAGCAAATCCAGCACCAAGCCGATAAAATTCAATGAAATCATTGCAAACATGCCAACGGCAAAACTACAAAATTATCTATATCGCAATCAAGGCAATCTGACATTTAGGCAGATCAATGAGCAAAGCCATTTAACTGACCTCAGCAACTCTAATGGTGCCGCCTATGCAGATCTGGATAACGATGGCGATTTGGATCTGGTGGTTAATAATCTGGATGAGAATGCCAGTCTATATCGTAATTCGACACCTAAGGGAACGGTTAATTTTCTAAAGATCCAATTAAAGGGACCTGGTCAGAATGCCTTAGGAATCGGTGCCCGGGTGAGCATCAGGTACGATTCTGGTAAACAAGTTAAGAATCAAAATTTGGGTCGCGGGTTTTTATCCTCAGTTAGCCCAATTCTTCACTTTGGCCTGGGACAGAAAAAAACAGTCAATTCGGTTTCAGTACGATGGTCTGACGGTAAAATCTCGACAGTCGATAAGGTTCGTATCAACGAGACCCTCGTTGTCGGCTACGAAGATTCTCAGCCACCCAGTATCAAGCACCCTGTCGGACAGAAATTATTGTCGGAAATCACTCATGAGACCGCTATTAATTATCAACATAAGGAGAATCCCTATAATGATTTTAAAAAAGAAGTCTTACTTCCCCACAAACAATCAGAACATGGACCCTTTATTTCGGTAGGAGACGTCAACGGCGATACCTTCGATGACTTTTTTATCGGCGGCGCCGCAGGTCGTCCTGGGGTATTGTTTTTACAAACTGCTGAACAACAATTTAACCCTGGAAATTCCCAACCATGGATTGCGGAAGCCGAATCTGAAGACCTCGGATCACTGTTTTTCGATGCCGACAACGATAAAGATCTCGATCTCTACGTGATCAGTGGCAGTAACGAATTCGACAAATCCAGCCACAAGTATCGGGATAGATTATATATCAATGACGGAGCGGCCAATTTCAGAAAATCTGATACGCTACCCAATGCTACAACGAGTGGTCAACGTGTTGTTCCCGGAGATTACGATCAAGATGGTGATGTCGATTTATTGATCGGTGGGCGCAGTGTGCCTGGCCAATACCCGCAAACGCCAAATAGCTTTCTGCTCAATAATGACCAGGGAAAGTTGACCGATGTCACTCAACAATTGATACCTGAACTAAGCACTATAGGCATGGTGACCGATGGCCAGTTTATAGATTTTGATAAAGATGGCGACCTCGATCTTATCCTGGTCGGTGAATGGATGCCAATAACGGTATTCGATAACCAGCAAGATCATTATGTCAATGTCACTAAACAGCTTGGCCTGAGTAATACTCACGGTTGGTGGCAAAGCATAGAATATGGAGATTTAGATCAGGATGGCGACCTTGATTTCGTCGCTGGAAATATCGGTGGTAACAACAAATTTCATCCCAGCCACGAAAACCCCTTAACTCTATACGCGAATGATTTTGACGGTAACGGTTCACTGGATATTGTTCTGGCAACCAAAAAACAAAAAAATGAATTACCGATCCGGGGACGCCAGTGTTCCGCGGAACAAATGCCGAATCTGGCAAACAAATTTCCGACCTTTAAGGCCTTTGCCGAAGCGGATCTCGCGACCATTTACGATCCCAATAAATTAGCCGAAGCTCAAATCTTAAAAGCAGATTTATTTGAAAGCGTTTTAGTCATTAATGAAAACAAAAAAGGTTTCCGCATTCAACCTTTAGCCAGTACCGCCCAAATTTCGCCTATTTCAGCGATCCTGGTAAAAGACTTCAACAACGATCACTATCCCGACATTTTATTCACTGGAAATATGTACGCTACCGAAGTCGAAACAGTTCGCTACGATGCCGGTATCGGCGGCCTGTTACTCGGAGATGGCAAATTGGGATTCGAAGCTGCTGCACCTGCCCTCAGTGGTTTTATAACACCCGGAAACGCCAGAGACCTGAAAACAATCAGACTCGCAGGTAACCAACAAGACTCTGTACTCGTTTCCAATAACAATGATCGAATACAGGTGTTTACACTTCAGAAATAAACTACCTGAGAAGCGCGTATTCGTAAAACAACGGTAAAAAAATATTCAAAAAATTATCAACCCCACATCAATTAAACGATCAAAAATCAATGAATAATGAAATATTTTTAATTGTTATACTGGTTTTTCCAGTGCTCATTTGGCCTGATCCCGCACACGCTCAACCAGGCTATGAAATAGGCAGCGTATATAATCTCAAGCGTTACCTGCCAGGTCACGACGATGATAAAGAAATTATTGTTTATCCACTGGGATGCAGTGTAAACACCATTGCGGATTCGACTTTGCAAGCATTTTTCCCGCAGGACCAGGGTTCGTTTTCTGAAGTGTTCGAAACAGCCTGTGTTCGTCATGATCTATGTTACCGGCATGGCCATTATACCTACGATTTTAGCAAGGATGATTGCGACCAGGAATTTGCAAACTTATTAACTGCTCAATGTTATAACCGGTTCCAGGAAACACAACTGAATCAATGCCAGTTCGTTGCAGATATCCTGATTCTGGCGGCAGAAAAATTTGGTCAGCTTTCATACCATTCCAAAGCGTTCTGGTTTACTGACTATGGTTACTATTACGAATATTTAGCAAACAGGAAAGGTCGCTATTCGTTGTTCTGGGCGTTGCTGAAGGAGAATCAGGCTACTACGGATAATTTACTTTCTACGCCAATGATTGACCTTGATAAACTGCGGCCCGTTAACCAAATAAAAAAGCCGCTGGTCGATTTTTTTGAAAAAAAAACAGATCTGCGTCAGTTACTATCCAGAATTAATACTTCGACGCAAGAATAATCCCAAATCACCTTTACTACTGCTTAAACCCTTGCCTGATCCAAGCCAAGACCCATCCCACGGAATAAAGGCTCGATACAACCAAGAGATAGGCAAAAAAAGCTTCACCAACGACGCTAATTTGATCCTTTATCAGATTATTTATCTTTTTCTGATACTTTTTATTTATTGATTCATAATCGATATTTGTGTATTTGCTTTGTAAAGCCTGTATCAGTGCCTGATCGGACAAATGATTATATTGATGACGGATCGACCAAGGGCCAAGACTCTGGTATTGAACGGCATACTCATGAGTTTTCCAGACAATTTGCTGAGACCAGTATTTAATCAGCTTTTCTTCTGTGGGCATCTCCAGGGTAATAAACATCAAGGGAAAAAAAAGCAAAATCACAGACACTACGGTCCAGATTCTTTTCCAGACATTTACTTTCATCGCCTGAGAGTTCTCATTGATTTCCATGTACAAATTTGTAGAGCTTAAGATTAGGAGCGAGGATTCAATAATATACGAATCTTGACTTGTCTTATTGTCCGTCTTCAGCGTTGTAGCAACAGTTGCGTAGCCCTGCTATGGGCCTGTTGCTACGCCTTGAAGACAAACAATAATCCTGCGTCAATCTTTCGCATATTATTAAAACCTCGCTCCTTAGAACAATTGATTGCTTATCGCGAGTTTCGTAGACTGCGGTCTATCCAAGTATATTCAAATGCTCTCCATACAGAGTAGTCACAAGGGTTGCAATACCTTTATCAAAACTCACCAAACAGCCATTATTATGTATCGCCAAAGAAAGTAAACAGGCATCAGTAATTTGTCGATAACCTATGATATTGGCGTCTTTAAAAATAACTGAATCCGTTAATGCGATAGAATCCGCCCAGAATAAATGATTGGGTAGCCGCGTGATCTGTTCAAGCAGATGCAACGCTTCTATTGGAGAAACGGCTTCCGACAATATTTTTGGATTTGATGACAGCCTGACAAAGCCGCTTTGGGTAATCGGACAGGTCGCCCAGCCACGCTTCTGTGCGCTGGCAAACCATTTATGCGCTTTCGAATGATGAATATGTGAGGGCCAGGCGAGCGCTATCAATACATTCAAATCCAAAAGAGTGGGTTTACCAGGCTTCATCGTCCAGTTTTTTCACATCTTCCGGCGTAATAACCGGAGAATTCTCGGATACGTTGAAAACAGGAAAATCATTTTTTAAATCATAAGAAAATGATCCTTGCAAACCTTTCCTGGCAAGATCAGAAACAGCTTTTCCCAATGTGCAATTATTTTGTTTTGCAAGATACCGCGCAGATTCGATGATATCTTCATCAAGTGAGAGGGTTGTACGCATGGACTGGTCTTTTTGTTAGCTGCTGAACCTAAGAGTTTGTCGATAATGATTTATTATAGATGTCGTGATGCATTGATGCAAAGATGTATGTTTTGCCTGTCGTCGTTCGTGTGTTACCGCGGAACCCTGATGCGTTATTTTTTCGTAACTGCTCGCCCCTCTATGGGTGATCTGTTCCGGAAGATGCCGTAAAATACATCCTTGCAGGCTTGGATTCGGCTTCCCTGCCGCATACACTTCCTCCACAGATCCCCCATAGATGGCTGTTTCGATTAGGGACAAGTAGTTAAATTTTTCTTTATTTTATTCTCGGAAGAGGCGTTGCCGAGCGGCATTATTGAAGCGTCCGCTCCGAGTGGACTGGTATTTTTTAGTCGCACGTTTTCTGGAGACAATACGCGCTTGGTAACGACATGGACCGGAACAATAACGCTGTCCTCGATCACACCGAGAACAACTAATGACCTGTGCATGGCAACGACAACACTGATAAAGACGACTGGATACTGACATCGACCAAAAAGCCGATGTCGCTTGGAGGGTTGTTCTAAATAGGGCATACTTAATCCGACATGCTTTTGCATGTTCATTTAGGTATGGCGTTTACTGAGACCATCAAATCAGAGGGGGCACCATACCCTGCTCACCGACTCTTCCTTTTATAACGGTTAGAATGAAATCTTTGCCAGTGTATTGATTATTACCGCGAAAAAATACACCTCGTTTAAATTGTTAATTGATGATTCTGGAAATTGGGGTAAATAAGGGATTTTTGAACTATTCGGCAAATAGCTGCGGGTTTGGGGTGGTGTTTACACGGGGAAATCGCCGATCATTTTGGGGTACATTTATCGACCCTGGGGCGGATTGTGAGAGCAGGAATGAAATAATAAGAGACCTGACCCCTTCGATTTTTTAAAATATGATTGACCCGTTACTCCTTTGTGTTTGTGCAGGGGTTGTGGGTGTTGTTGTGCGTAGGTTTTAAAACGTTGTTGCAGAATATTTTGCAGGGTGGCGTCCATGCCGGGAAAGATACCCATTTCTTCCCGCCTGTTCTGTGATTCTTATCTCAATTTCAACGATCATTCTGGACTTCGAGGTACCGCTTGAGGCCCTCCGCGAAGCGGTGTTTGTTCAACCATGAATTAAGCGGTTTATCCGCTTGAATGACAAGTTATAAAAACGTTAAAATTGTCGCAGACTTAATTTACCGCGATGCTTTATTTTTTCCACTGATTCCCTTTAGATAATAAGAGACTCATAAGGAATATTTAAACCATGATGTAAACGCTTTATCATAATAAGACTCAAGTCTCTTTTTCGGTTGAGTATTTCGGATACACGCCCCATGCTACCAATAAAAGGCTGTAAATCTTTTCGAGTTAAATTATTTTGCTCCATTAAAAACTTTATGGCTTCAACCGGTTCAGAGGCAGGAATGGGGTAATGCTCTTCCTCGTACTTTTCAATGAGTAAAGATAAAACTTCTAATTCATCACGTTCTGAAGTCTTGTTTTTAGCATCCCAAATTTGATTAACTCTTTCTAAAGCTTCATTTAACTGCTTATCATTTTTGATGAGTTTTAGTTTCATATTGTCACCTATATTTCTTCAATATTCTTAATCTTGTCATATTCTGCATGAGTTCCAACAAACCGAATTAACATCATTTGGGATTGATAATCTACTCTTGTGACAATTCGATATTTATTACCACAAATATTAAATACAACACGATTATTTTTCAGAATACTTGCATTTTTAAGGTTTTCCTTGATTTTATGAGGAGTAGTCCATTCGGCTTTTAATGAATAGTTATACCATTCTGTCATTGCCGTTTTTGCATCGGCATATTCTGGGCTACTTTCCCAAAAATACGGGTCAAGTATCATATTGACTGTTTTATCTGCTTACTTAGGTCTCGTGCAAACAAAAAATACGGGGCGCGGATTTGCTCAAAAATTCCGCCTTGCTTTCACATAGCCTGGCTCGATAGCCAACCTTCCTGTTACCTCTACATTATCCAATATTGAGGTTTTTAATAACCTTCTCCCTGAGTCTTTCAAGCGGTTTACTAATCCCCCATTAGAAGATCTAAAAGTTTTATCCTTCGTCAGGAAACAGATTACACATTATTCCTATTTCGCCGCCACATATGCCTGAATCGAATCCAGAATCTGGGCATGCAATTTCGGTGTTCCGGCGACAATATTACCGCTTTGAAGATACTGATCACCACCATGAAAATCGCTCACAATACCGCCAGCTTCCTGTATCAACAATACCCCGGCGGCCATATCCCACTCTCGCAAACCCATTTCCCAAAAACCATCAAATCGACCGGCAGCAACATAAGCCAGATCCAGTGCAGCAGCACCGGCTCTGCGTATTCCGGCAGTATCTTTGAATAACACACGAAACATATCCAGGTAGCTGTCCAACTGGCTTTGCGCTTTAAACGGGAAACCTGTTCCCAAAAGTGCCCCACTCAGCGTTATCTGCCGACTCACTCGAATCCGTCGATTATTCAATACGGCACCTGCACCACGAGTTGCTGTAAACATTTCCTGTTTTAGCGGGTCGTATATAATCGCTTGTTCTATTTTTCCTTTATGAACCAGCGCAATGGATACTGCAAACTGGGGGAATCCGTGAATAAAGTTGGTCGTTCCATCGAGTGGATCAATTATCCAGGTATATTCGTTACCTGCGTGCACACCGCTCTCTTCAGCGATTATGGCGTGTTCCGGAAACGCTTCAAGTATGATCCGTATAATTTCCCGCTCTGCACGCTGATCAACTTCCGTTACAAAGTCATTGCGCCCTTTTTCGTCAATATGAAGCGCTTCGACCTTATCCATCGAACGGCTGATGATTTCGCCCGCGGCGCGAGCGGCGCGAACGCCAATATTGAGCATTGGATGCATAGTAAAATATAGTAAAGGTTGTTTAAGTGCGATTCTGGAAAAAATCGAACACGGAGTTGCTTCGCTTCGAATACAAAACGATCAACCACAGTGGCAGTTTAGGCAGTAATAATTCCGATGCTCCTGTTTACTGAATATAGGATAACAAATATCTGGTAGAATTGCGGTTTTTTCATAGTGGCCTGGTCTTTGTCAGCAAACATTCGCATCGTTTTAGTTGGAACCACTCACCCCGGCAATATCGGTGGTGCAGCGCGGGCTATGAAAAACATGGGGCTCAATCGACTGTACCTGGTTGCACCCAAATATTTTCCAAGCGCGGACGCGACATCAAGAGCAGCCGGCGCAGACGATATACTCTGTCGCGCAGTCGTTTGCGAAACATTATCCGAAGCGATAGCCGATTGTCAGATTGTAATTGAGGCCAGCGCCCGATCCCGACGTATTTCATGGTCGGTTCTCATCCCCCGCGAATGTGCAGGCATCATTCAAACCGAGCCGGAATCCACCGCAATTGCCATCCTGTTTGGCAGGGAACATTCCGGATTGAGCAACTCGGAACTCGACTATTGCGACTATTGGCTAAAAATTCCCTGTAATTCGCAGTTCGCTTCGTTGAATCTGGCTGCAGCAGTACAGGTCGTTGCCTATGAAATTCTCTCTACCCACCAATGCGACAAAAATCACCAAAAGGAAACCCGATGTCAACTTGCGTCATCGAGTCAGTTAGAATCATTTTACATGCATTTGTATCAGGTCATGTCTGAACTCGGTTTTATCCACGAAGATAAATCGAAATCGATTATGCGGCGATTACGCCGTTTATTTACTCGAGCACAACTGGAAGTCAAAGAAGTCGATATACTCAGAGGTATATTAAGTGCTGCCCAGGGACGTAAGGTAGCCAAAAAAATTGAAACAATCGATCATTAGCTGGAATTCAAGATGTTTAGCGGAATAAAAGAACAAATTAATTGTGTATTTGAGCGTGACCCGGCCGCACAGAGTGTTTTTGAAATATTGATCGCGTACCCAGGCTTACATGCAATTATATTTCACCAATTCAGCCATTATTTGTGGCATAAAGGATTGCGTTGGCTGGGACGCTGGATCTCTCATTTATCGCGCTGGTTAACGGGTATTGAGATTCATCCGGGCGCTGAAATTGGCCGGAGATTATTTATCGATCACGGAATGGGTATCGTTATCGGGGAAACTGCGGTCATTGGTGATGATTGCACGCTTTATCATGGCGTTACCCTGGGCGGTACAACCTGGCAGAAAGGCAAGCGACATCCCACACTGGGCAATGGTGTGGTCATTGGTGCCGGAGCAAAGTTACTCGGACCAATCATCGTGGGGGATGGCGTGCGCATCGGTTCCAATTCAGTCGTTCTGAAAAATATTACTGAAGGGTCGACAGTGGTTGGTATTCCAGGGCATATTGTTTCCACAGAAGACAGACAAGTGGCTTCACACCGGGAAGAAATCGCCAATAAAATCGGTTTCGATGCCTACGGTGCAACAGCCGATATGCCAGACCCGGTTGCCAATGCGATCAATCAGATGCTGGATCATATCCATATAATGGAAAAGCAGATGGATACAATAAAGTGTGTCCTTATAAAGCAGGGTGTTGAGATTGATGAAATTCCAATGCCTAAACTATCGGATTGTGGAATAGAATCGGGTAGTGACGGTTGATTTCAGATGACGAACACTCCAGAAGTCGACATCAGAGTTTGTAACCGATGATTTATCTTGATAATAACGCTACTACGCAATTGGATGAACGTGTATTGGAGGTGATGCAGCCATTTTTCCGGAGTTTTTACGCTAATCCATCCAGCCTGCATAAACTAGGAAGACTTTCTCGCGGAGCCGTTGAAACCGCCCGCGAACAGGTTGCCGGATTAGTCGGCACCTCTCCTGCACAAGTAGTTTTCACATCAGGAGGCACTGAATCCAATAACCTGGCAATCAAGGGATTCTCTACCACCCGGCCGAATGGTAGAATCGTTATTGGAGCCACAGAACACGCTTCTTTGATCGAACCCGCGACAGCGTTGGAACAAGATGGATGGGCAATTGATCGACTTTCAGTTGATAGTGATGGAATTTTTGACACCGAGTCAGTCGAGAAATGCATCGGCAAACAACCTGTCCTTGCTTCCCTGATGCACGCAAATAATGAAACCGGCGTCATTCAGGATATATCTGCACTGGTAGACAGATTTCGCTGTTCTTCAATTCCGGTTCATAGTGATGCGGTACAGGCCATTGGCAAAATCCCTGTAAACTTTGAGCAAAGCGGATTGAACCTGATGTCCGTATCGGCACACAAAATTTTCGGGCCGAAAGGCGCCGGTGCGTTGATCGTAGACAAATCAATGGATTTACAGGCCATATTACACGGTGGCGGGCAGGAGAAAGGACTCAGGGGTGGAACCGAGAATGTTGCTGCGATTGTGGGCTTTGGTAAAGCTGCTGAGCTCGCACGCAGTGAAATGCAAACCCGTAGCGAGTTATTAATGAAACTACGGATCCAACTTGAACAAGGATTAGCAACTAACCCCGCGATAAGTATTTTCTCAAAAAATGTCGCGCGGTTACCCAATACAGTGATGTTTGGTGCGAATAATATCGATGGAGAAATGATGGTAATGGAGCTTGACCGTTCAGGAATTGCTGTATCCAGTGGCTCAGCCTGCAACAGTAAAGGTAACGAACCCAGCCCTGTATTATCCGCAATGGGTGTTACACCTGATTTGGCCAAGAGTGCCGTTCGAGTCAGCCTGGGTCCGGAAAATACAGCGCAGGAAATCGAACAATTCCTCGACGCAATAGTCCGATTAGTACCAAAAAACACTTTAGAAGAAAATATTTAGGTCCATTTTATGAGACACTGGTGTGCAGAGAGATTGGGACAGCCTATAGATTCTGCTACCATTTTGGTAATGATTCAGCGACGATCTGTCCGAAAGTACCGATCTATGATCGTTCGGATTTGTGCAGCAGGAACGTTACAGTAAAGCATAAATGGACTTATTCACACCTCGCGAACAATCAATGGCTTAATACCACTGGCCACAAAACCCGCTGGGTAGATGAACATATTTGTAATTACCCTGAGCATTTTGTGGTAACTTTTCATAAAGCGCTTACAACATATTAAATTTCGAGAAAAAACCATGTCGATACAAATGACTGAGAATGCAGCCAACCAGGTACGAACCCAGCTGGATAAAAGAGGCAAGGGACTGGGACTGCGGTTGAGTGTGAAAAAATCCGGGTGCTCTGGTTTTGCATACGTTATAGATTTTGCTGATGTAATCGATAAAGACGACCAGGTATTCGAAGATCACGGTGTAAAACTTATAGTCGATTCACTTGCTTTGGAATATCTTGATGGAACACAGGTCGATTATAAAAAAGAAGGAATCAACGCAGCATTTTGTTTTAATAATCCGAATGTGAAAAACAGTTGTGGATGTGGAGAAAGCTTTTCTGTTTAACCATAAAGCCCATAATGAATCACCGGCTATCATTTCTCAAATTGACTTAAAGTTTATTTAACTGATAATTGCTTGAAAAGCATTCAACCGTTACACTACGCGGTTTTTTGTGTGGAACCGCCGTTGATTATTACGGAAGTACGTGACTGTCTGCGTACTGCTAAGCGTAAATTTTGGCGCAGAATTAAACAATAACCCTGCGTTATTGTATTTCCTATACAAGGCAGCATGCTATATTAAGTGGAGTATTAGATGGCGATCGAACGCACTTTTTCAATTATTAAACCCGATGCAGTCGCTAAAAATGTTATCGGTGAAATCTATCGACGCTTCGAAAAGGCGGGATTAAAAATAGTAGCGTCAAGAATGCTGCATTTGACGCGAAAACAGGCGGAAGGATTTTACGCTGTCCATCGCGAACGTCCGTTTTTTAATGATTTGGTAGAATTTATGATTTCTGGCCCGGTAATGATCCAGGCACTGGAAGGCGAAAACGCAATTCTACTCAACCGCGAATTGATGGGCGCAACCAATCCATCTGATGCAGCAATTGGCACCATCCGTGCTGATTTTGCAGACAGTATCGACGAAAACGCAGTACACGGATCCGACGGGCCCGATACAGCCAAAGAAGAAATTGCTTTCTTTTTTTCTGACGATGAACTCTGTCCCAGAACGCGTTGAAGCCACCCCTAAGGGAAAACTGTCCGAGAACAATAATATTCCCGGCCAGGTAAATCTGCTTGATTTTGATCGCCTGGGAATGGAGGCGTTTTTTACCGACATTGGGGAAAAACGTTTTCGCGCAACCCAATTGATCAAATGGATTCATCAACAGGGCGTTGTTGAATTTGATCAAATGTCAAATTTCAGCAAATCGTTACGCACACGTCTCAGTGAACATTGCGCAATCCGTATTCCGAAAATAGTACACCAGCAATGCTCGAAAGATGGCACCAGAAAGTGGCTCTTGGAAATGACCTGCGGGAATCGGGTGGAAACTGTTTTCATCCCGGAAGCCGGACGCGGTACCTTGTGTATCTCATCCCAGGTGGGTTGTGCATTGGAATGTTCTTTTTGTTCCACCGCCCGGCAGGGATTTAACCGGAATCTCAGCGTTTCTGAAATTATTGGACAACTTTGGGTCGCGTTAGCTGAACTTGGGGACAGGCAAGCCGTAAGCAATGTAGTCATGATGGGGATGGGAGAACCCCTGTTGAATTTTAATAATGTAGTTGCTGCAATGAAGCTGATGATGGACGATTGCGCTTACGGTTTATCAAAGCGTCGAGTCACTCTGAGTACATCTGGAGTAGTACCCGCCATATACCGGCTTCGTGAATTGACCGATGCGGCGCTGGCAATTTCATTACATGCGCCCGATAATGAACTGCGTGATCAGTTGGTACCCATCAATAAAAAATACCCGCTGACTGAACTCATGGAGGCATGTAAACATTATGTGTCTGGTGTTAATCGTAAAAAAGTCACGATAGAATATGTTATGTTGGATGGAATAAACGATTCTCCGGCTCAGGCAAGAGCGCTGGGTAAATTATTGAGGGATGTGCCTTGCAAGATCAATCTAATCCCCTTCAACCCATTTCCCGGCACTCAATATCGATGTTCGAAAAAAGCGGCAATCAGACAGATTGGCGACATTTTGATGCGCGCAGGTTTGGTTACCACGACACGCAAGACCCGTGGCGATGATATCGATGCCGCGTGCGGACAATTAGTCGGAAAAGTACAGGATCGGACGAGTAGAACACGTTTGGCATCTGTGGAGACCTAATGCGATATCGGATCATATTCTTTGTAATATTCAGCATTGTTTTTTCGGGCTGTGCCTCTGTCAACCAGAAACAGCAAAAACCCATGGATATTCCTGTGCCTAGTCCAGCAGATGTCAATCGCAAGCTGGGTTTAGAATATTTCAAAAGAGGACAATTGGATGTCGCATTGGAAAAATTTAAACTTGCATTGCAGGCAGATAGCCGTAACAGTGAAACGCACCAGGCGATAGGTATTTTATATCAGCGATTAGAACAAACCGATCTGGCAGAACTTCACTTAGGCAAAGCCGTATCGTACCGACCTTCAAATGCGAGTGCGCAAGTTGATTATGGTAATTTTCTTTGTTCTGTTGGAAAATTTGCCGATGCAGATGGGCATTTCAATCAAGCACTGCATACGCCGCTGTATAGGCGACCGGAGAATGCGCTGCTTAACGCTGGCATTTGTGCCCATAAGGCTGGCAATATCGAAGCTGCAGAAGAATATCTGCGCAAAGCGCTGGATATTAAACCGAAATTATCGAGGGCGCTTCTTGGGATGGCAAAAGTAAGCCTTGCTCAGGATAAACCACTGTCGGGACGTGCATTTCTACAGCGATATTCCGGGGTCGCCAGGAATTCCCCGGAATCTCTGCAACTGGGTATAGAGATTGAAAAAGCATTGGGCGATGAACATGCGGCTTCACAATATCAGTCTCAATTAAAAGCAGAATTTCCTCGTTCAAAAGAAACCAAAGCTTTGTCCGATTAGCTTAAATTTCAATTTTGATCAGTCGGGATCGCATCTGATATTTCATTGCTGGGCTACGCAAAATACCCAATTCCACTGAATGTTATAATCACAAACTTCAAAGCAACAAAATGGCTGGAAAAATACAAGCAGTCCGTGGAATGCATGACATTCTACCGGAACAAATAGGTGTCTGGCAGCACATCGAATCAGAAATGCGTGGCATTTTTTCGGCCTATGGCTATCGAGAGATTCGACTACCCATTGTCGAAAAGACCAACTTATTTCGGCGCTCAATTGGTGAAGTCACCGATATTGTCGAAAAAGAGATGTATACCTTTGCAGATAGAAATGGAGATTCGCTAACACTTCGACCTGAAGGTACGGCAGGATGCTTGAGAGCCTGCATGGAACACGGATTGCTGCACAATCAGATTCATCGCTTGTGGTATATCGGGGCAATGTTTCGCCACGAACGACCTCAGAAAGGCCGTTACCGTCAATTTTATCAGGTTGGCGTTGAGACCTATGGAATGCGGGGACCGGATATCGATGCAGAATTGATCATGCTGACCGCGCGCATGTGGAGATTATTTGGAGTAAATAACAAACTGCAGCTACAACTCAATTCTCTGGGTTCAGGTACTGATCGTGCAAACTACAGGGAAAAACTGGTCGAATATTTTAGTGACCATCACAGCAAACTCGATGATGACAGCCAACGTCGCCTGCAAACCAATCCACTAAGAATTTTGGATTCAAAGAACCCCGAAATGTACGATGTGATTGCTGCTGCACCTCTGCTTTCTGATTACCTGAGCGAGGAATCTCAGTCTCATTTTTCAGGTTTATGCCGTATACTGGACAGTTTAGAAATCCCTTATCATCTAAATCCCAGACTGGTAAGAGGTTTGGATTATTATTGCGAAACTGTATTTGAATGGGTGACCGACGAGCTTGGCGCACAGGGAACTGTCTGTGCTGGCGGGCGTTATGACGGGCTTGTAGAACAATTAGGCGGCAAAACCAACACCGCGGTTGGTTTTGCAATGGGTATGGAACGTTTAGTCGAACTGGTTGCCGGTTCCAACCAGCTGGCGAACAAATATGAAACCGACATCTACATTGTCAGACTTGGAAACGAAGCAGAACTCGCCGCAATGGCACTTGCCGAAAAACTGCGCGACGCACTACCCAAGGTCCGCATAACTGTGCATTGTGGAGAAGGCGGATTTAAAAGCCAGTTTAAACGTGCAGATCGCTGCGGCGCTGCATTTGCGTTGATATTGGGTAATGATGAGATCGCCAATGGCGTCGTCGGCGTAAAACCGCTTCGTGTCGAAAGCGAACAACTTACTGTGGATCAAACATCGATTTGTAATTATATGAGCGATACATTGAAGATCGAAATGAGGAATAAATAGTGGAAATCTATGACAATGAAGAACAACAAATAGAAGCACTAAAAAAATGGTGGAAAGAAAATGGCCGCTCAATTATCGCAGGCGTTATTATTGGTGTTGGCTCAATAGTCGGTTGGAACGCCTGGCAAAGCTATAAAACCTCGCAAGCGAAACAAGCTTCAGACCTCTATCAGCAAATGCTTGCTGCAAGTAAAGAACAAAAAAAAGATTCTGTCATTAAGTTGAGTGAACAGATTAATACCAATTTTTCAGCAACACCCTACAAGGCTTTAGCAGATTTAATCCTAGCCAGACAAAAAGTCGAAAATGGTGACTTAGAGGGAGCTAAAACAGCCTTGGCAGAGGTTTATACCGCATCGCCTGACGAAGCCATAAAGCATATTGCGCGCATACGATTTCTACGATTACTTTTATCCGAAAATAAACACAAAGAAGCTCTAAAGCTTATTTCAAAATTTAATGTTAGCAGCTCCGGTTCATTTGAAGGGGAATATGCCGAACTTAAGGGCGATGCAAATGTTGGCATGAATCGACTAAGCGCAGCTAAACAGGCCTACCAACGAGCATTGGATCTTGGTCGAAAATCCAGATACCTGGGCCTGAAGAACGACGAGCTTGCAGACGCGGCCATACCTGAGTTGTCTGAATAAATGCCCATACGATTTCTGATTATTGTCTTGTCTGTACTCGCAACCTCGGGTTGCGGAGGTACTTTAGACGTATTATCTGAGTCTGTGGACAGCCTTAAGGATCAAGTATTCGAAAAAGACAATTCCGAACCACCGAACGAACTGATTGAAATAAACGCAGAAATAGAGCCAGAGATTGTCTGGACAAATAGTATTGGAGTCGGCAGTAACGACATGATACTAAAGTTAGTGCCCGTCATTGTTGACGAAAAAATTGTGGTTGCCGACAGCAATGGGTTGGTTAAAGCCATGGATTCAATATCTGGTGAAGTTTTGTGGGAAGTGGAATTGGAACAACCCATCTCTGCAGGCCCAGGTTCGGGTATTGGTCTAATTTTCCTGGGCACCAGCGATGCAAAAATAATTGCCTTAAATATTGAAGATGGCTCGGAACAGTGGCAACAAACAGTATCCAGCGAAGTATTATCAATCCCTCGGGCTCAGCGAAATGTTGTCGTAGTTCGAACCGTTGATGGCAAATTAACCGGTCTGGATGAATCCAATGGTTCGCAACTCTGGGCTTATGAACGCAGCGTACCACCGTTAAGCTTACGTGGAACAGGGACTCCAGCGATCGACGGCAACCTTATTATTGGTGGTTATGCCAGCGGAAAATTGGTCGCGCTGCAATTAGCCGATGGCAAGGTCGAATGGGAAAGTACCATTGCCAGACCAGAAGGACGCTCCGAACTCGAACGTCTGGTCGATCTGGATACTGATCCGCTTATCATTGATAATGTCATCTATCTGGGGAGTTTCCAAGGCGGTGTCTTTGGGGTTACTGTGCAAGATGGACAAGTCATTTGGGTACGAGACAATATATCTTCATTTTCTGGTTTATCATCAGACTGGCGGTACCTGTATCTTTGCGACGAAGCGAGCGATATTTGGGCACTTGATCAAAGAAACGGGGCTTCTTTGTGGAAGCAGGAAGAGCTCCACCGTCGTTCATTAAGTGCTCCAGTGGTATACAAGGATTATATTATCGTCGGCGATTTCGAAGGTTATTTGCATTTTTTGTCGCAATTCGACGGACACCAGGTCGCACGTATCAATATCGATGGTGAACCCATTATTTCCAGCCCACTGGTTTCAGACGATACACTTTATGTATACGATAAAGCCGGAACACTGGCCGCGATACAGGTCGAATAAACACTGTCTGCTCTAATGTTACCTGTCATTGCACTGGTTGGACGACCCAACGTCGGAAAATCAACCTTATTTAATTATCTGACCCGAACACGGGATGCGTTGGTTGCAGACTACCCCGGCCTGACTCGGGATCGTCAATACGGACAAGTCAAACGGGGTAACGATCAATGTATCGTTGTCGATACCGGAGGTATTGCAGAAGAATTTGATGGCGTTTTTAACGAAGCCATGCGCCAGGTGGACTACGCTATCACAGAGTCCGATCTGATTTTTTTTCTGGTGGATTCCCGTGAAGGACTCAATTCTTCGGATCAGGCCATTGCAACACAATTACGCAAAAGTGGTAAACCGATAATCCTGGTTGCTAATAAGATCGATGGTATTGACGCGAACCTGGCAACCACTGACTTTTATTCGTTGGCTTTAGGAGATCCTGTAAAAATTTCAGCATCCCACGGTCGAGGCGTAATGGAACTGTTGCAACGCTCAAGTATCCTTTTACCGGAAGCAATCGACCACCAGGAAGAAACCGACCGGCGTATTGGTATTGCCATTGTCGGCAGGCCGAATGTAGGCAAGTCAACTCTGATAAACCGCCTGCTTGGCGAAGATCGCGTGGTTGTCTACGACAGACCGGGTACGACCCGGGACAGTGTTTATATTCCTTTCGAACGAGACAACAAATACTATACACTAATCGATACTGCCGGCATGAGACGCCGCGCAAAAGTCTCTGAAAAAATCGAAAAATTCAGTGTAGTTAAATCATTACAGGCCATCGACAAGGCTAATGTAGTGATTTATTTAGTAGACGCCAGCGAAGGCGTAACCGATCAGGATGCCGGATTATTAGGTTTGGTTCTGGAAGCCGGGAGAGCGCTTGTGATCGGATTGAATAAGTGGGACGGACTCAGCCCTGAGCAACGCGAAAGAGTTAAACGCCAACTACATATAAAACTGCCGTTCCTGGAATACGCAGAAAAACACTTTATCTCAGCCCTGCATGGAACCGGGGTCGGTACATTATTCGATATTATTCCGCGCCTGTACTCTGCGTCTATGGTGGACATGTCAACGCCCAGACTGACAAAAATTCTTGTCGCAGCAGTAGAATCGCACCAACCACCGCTGGTACGGGGTCGGCGTATCAAGCTCAAATACGCGCATCAGGGCGGACACAACCCCCCTATCGTGGTAATACATGGCAACCAAACCAAAGAAGTTCCTGCATCGTATAAGCGTTATTTAGCAAATACATTTCGCAGCAAACTGGAGCTCAGCGGCGTACCCGTACGTCTGGAATTCAAATCGACCGAGAATCCGTTTCAGGGTCGACGCAACAAATTAACAGACCGACAGGTACGCAAACGCAAGCGACTGATTCGGCATGTTAAACGTCGTTGATAGCAAGTTTATTGGTCGTTATTTGTAGATAAGTTCCGGATCCGGGCTATTTTTTCAGATTTATGACCCGTGTGTACCTTACAGCGCCCTTCGTTCCAAATCCAATCGAGGTCATAATGAGACTTTCCACGCATCAATGCATACGATTAGATTTGAGTGTCCGTTCGGCAAATATAGCCAATGGACTTATTGCCAGCGACCATTCGAAAAATGTCGCCACGCCTGCGGTTGACAACCTAAGCAGATCAAAGTAGTTTCACTATCCAGCTAACAATTTTCTGTTCCCCTCTTTTTCCCAACTTAGTGTAGAACTGCATGTCGCTAAAATTCCTTGTACCCAACGCGTTCACTGCTATGTCCATGGTTCTTGGACTGACCAGTATGGTCTGTTCTGCAACAGGCAACCTCAGTCTTGCGGCATGGATGATTCTTTGGGGGGTACTGCTGGACAAACTGGATGGAGGAGCGGCTCGTTTGCTTAACGCCAGTTCTTCCTTCGGAGCAGAGATGGACAGTTTTGCTGACTTCGTAAGTTTCGGCATGGCACCAGCAGCATTAATTTATTTCCGCTTCACCAGTGATGGATTGTTTGCTGATCATAACGTACTACTGGGTATCATTTGCGCACTCTACGTGGTGGCCGCTTCGGCCCGTCTTGCCCGCTACAACGTAACCGAACCGCCCGGATCAAAAAACATGTTTTTCGGCATACCCTCAACGCTGTGTGGCGCCTTGGCTGCCAGCGGATATCTTTCCGCCGAGATTTATCTACCGAATAGCTCAATGTGGAACACCATGCCGGTTGCGCTGTTTGTAATGGCCATTCTAATGGTCAGCAATGTTCGATTGCCGAAGCTGCAGAAACGCAGAAACTTCAGCATCAATTCTCTCCAGATCATCAATCTGCTTGCTGTTTACATTGTTACTCCGATGATGTTGTTTCCAGAATACCTGTTTGTTCTTTCACTGGGATATCTGCTGATTGGTGTCTGCCTGGCATGGAATCAACCGGTTAGGGTTGATGAAACATCAGTGGAAGAATAACGCTTTTTGGGTCTTACCTGGAATGCACCGGTCGCGTGCTAAATTATCTGTGCGATGTATGTTGGGATAAAAACACCCGCGTCACCATTCAGCCAACCGATACACTAGGAAGCAGCGGGATCCCCTGGATAACGATGACCTTGCTCCCAATTTTATAGTGTCCTAACACTTACGCCAATGATGATGGGACAGAATATACAGGAAACTACGCCAGCACGCGGAATCTGAGAGTTGCCAAAGAACACCAAGAGGAGGACGTCTTATTCCACAAAAAGTGCGGCCAACGGCATAAACTGTTGCAAGGAACGAGCAAGCAGCTTTTAGCCTCCGTGTTTATGGCTAGTTTCGCTAGTACTCCATCACAGTTGTGTTGGGGGGGGTAGGTTATGTCGAGAAGTGGTCAGCTGCTAGGCGCACGAGCGCAGGACTAGTCGCACTCATTCAAGCGAGTGCAACAACGCAGATGGCTGCTTATCGGCTGATATACCCGTCAATAC
>Ga0114932_10000787_pt1 | contig 37409 bp, 32 predicted proteins | sample 2SBtaG_2_FD_87286 | JGI IMG/M metagenome (GOLD analysis project Ga0114932, IMG submission 87286) | Deep subsurface microbial communities from Kolumbo volcano to uncover new lineages of life (NeLLi) - 2SBTROV12_ACTIVE470 metaG | ecosystem: Environmental > Aquatic > Marine > Volcanic ...
TAGTGATTTAGGCCCGAATGACATAGATGACAGATTAATTAGCCGTTCTCAGATAACCTACCTAGAAGGTTATCTGTGGGATCGGGAGCAGGCCAAACAAGCTTTTCTAAAGGCTGCTAAATTATCTCATCAGGCTGGTCGTCTGACGGCACTTACCTTATCGGATTCATTTTGTGTTGATAGACACCGTGATTCTTTTCATAGCCTAATTAGGGACCACATTGATATTCTATTTGCCAATGAAGATGAAATAATTTCTTTATATGAGGTAGATAATTTTGATTCTGCAGTCAGGCTAGCGCGTACGGATTGTAAAATTTCGGCTTTAACACGCTCAGAGAAAGGTTCTGTAGTGATATCGGGTGATGACGTAATGGTTGTACCCTCAGTGAATGTATCTAATGTAGTTGATACCACTGGTGCTGGTGATCAATATGCGGCTGGTTTTCTTTATGGTTACACATCTGGCTGTGATCTTACTGTATGTGCTGAGATTGGCGGAATTGCTGCTGCTGAAGTTATATCTCATTTCGGGCCAAGGCCTGAATCTAGTCTTGCAGAACTCATTATGCAACGCACTACTGCGAATTAGTATTCCAAAACGTCTGTAAACGAATTCCATAAATAGGAATGTTTTTTGGCCTAGAAAGTTTCTGCCAATAGGCAAACCTCTGATACGAATCATGATAAAGGGGAAGTAAATAATAATTCCACATTAATACTCGGTCTAGTGCTCTGGCAGCAGTTACCAATTCTTCATTAGTATAGGCAGATTGTAGATTAGAGATTAATGAATTTATAACGGGGTCGGAAATTCCAGCCCAGTTTCTTCCCCCTGTTTGATTGGCTGTTATTGAACTCCAATAGTTTTGTTGTTCATTGCCCGGTGACAGTGTCACCCCCCAAAACCCGAACACCATATCAAAATCATAATCATTAATTATATTTTGAAATTGTGCTGATTCAACCAGGCGCACACTTGCTGATATGCCAAGTTTTTTTAGGTTTCTTGCGTAGGCTAAAGCTATCTTTTCGTTAGATCTTCTCCTAAGTGTAATTTCGATTTCAACAGGCACGCCATCTGTTCCAACCAAGGTTTTGTTTTTTATAATAAACCCTGATTTTTTTAAAAGTTTTACAGCTTTGCGGAGGTTTAATCTATCAGTTCCCGATCCATCAGTAGTCATTGGTTTAAAGGGGGTTGTAAATAACTCCTTAGGTAGCTTTTCACGCCAAGGATTAAGGAGAAGTATCTCGGCCTTGGATGGTAGACTATTTGGTGAGAGCTCAGAATTGTCAAACATACCTCTAGTTCTAGTATATGCTTGATGAAGTAACGCTCGGTTAATCCACTCAAAATCAAATGCGAGATTTAATGCTTTTCGAACATCAATATCAGAAAAGAATGACTTCCGAAGGTTAAAAACTAGCGCATTTAGTCCTGCGGGGGTTTTTTTGTCTACTGTTTCTCGAATAACATTACCTTTGTTGATTGCTGGAAAACTGTATTGTGTTGCCCAACGGGCGGCATTCAGTTCTCGCCTATAATCATAATCACCTGCTTTGAAAGCTTCTAATGCGACCGAGTCATCTCGGTAGTAAGTGAAATTAATGAAGTCAAAATTAAATCTTCCGTTATTAACAGGTAGATTTTTTCCCCAGTAGTTTTTATTCTGGTGAAAAGTGATACTACGTCCTGGAATAGCCTCTGATATTACATAGGGACCACTAGAAATGGGCTTATCAAGAGTGGTTTCAGAAAAATTTCTCTCTGACCACCAACTTTTTGACAAAACTGGAAGAAAACCAGCTATTAGAAGTGGTAATTCTCTATCCTTATTATCTGGAAAAATAAACTTTACTTTTCTTGGGCCAGTTTGAATTACTTCATTGATTCGTGACCATGTAGCGCGAGCATTGGGGCTACCCTTTTTTTTCAAGGTATTCCAACTGAATATCACATCTTCTACAGTGATTGGCTTGCCATCGGAAAAACGAGCTTCTTTTCTTAATTTGAATTCAACCCAATCTCGCTCGTTTGGTATCTCTATTGTTTCAGCTATTAGGCCATACAATGAAAAGGGTTCATCTTTACTACGACTTGTTAGAGTTTCGAAAAAATATCCATAGCTATGGTGAAGACCTGCGGCCGATTTTCCTTTAATTATATACGGGTTCAAGGTGTCATAAGTGCCAATAGCGTGCAGCCGAAGAGTTCCACCCTTTTTAGCATTGGGGTTTACATATTCAAAACTTGTAAAATTTTCTGGGTATTTAGGTTGACCATGCATGGCAATTGCATGGGTAGAAGATGCGCAAGCCTCATGGAAAAATACTTGGATTAAACATACAAAAAGAATAATCGCAGTAAATTTAAATATTATAGCCGTCTGCGTTAGCAAATACTTTGTTCTCACTAATGTTTAAATATATTTTTAGTTCTTTGTTAAACTTCATTCGTTAGTTCTAAGGCATATCCCGCCGATCGCACTGTTCGAATAAGGGATGGAGCACTTGGCTGGTTCAAAGCCATCCTCAGGCGTCGTATGTGCACGTCAACGGTTCGTGGTTCAATATCTGCTTCTAGCCCCCAAACGTGATCAAGTAATTGATCACGTGAAAATACTCTTTCGGGTTTTTCTAGGAGGAAGCGAAGCAAACGAAATTCAGTTGGTCCTAACAGAACTATTTTATCGTTCCGTGTAACTCTGTGGCTTGATAAATCCATATGAACATCAGCGTAAGTAAGTGCATCACTATTAAATATTGGCCTGGTGCGTCTCATAACCGCTTTTGTCCTGGCGACTAACTCGCTTGGAGAAAACGGTTTTGTTACGTAATCGTCAGCCCCCGATTCCAAACCACGTATCCTATCACTTTCTTCTCCTCTGGCGGTTAGCAGTATAATTGGTAGGTTGCGGGTTTCAGGATCACGTCTAATCCGACGACAAACTTCTATTCCTGATATGTAGGGGAGCATCCAATCTAATATTACCAGATCAGGTTTTGTCTCTGAAACAACTAATAATGCCTCTTCTCCATCACGAGCGACCTCGGTTCTAAAGGCAGCCTTCTCAAGATTATATTGAAGCATTTCAACAAGTGCGGGCTCATCTTCCACGATTAAAATATTTGGTTTTAGGTTAGCGTTTTTATTCATTACAAAGTCTCTTAGTCTATCAGATGTTTTCGGGTTCAACCACCGTAACGCTGGCTTCATCAGTTTTCGGGCGATTGTCATCAAGCAATACCCCATCGACTTGGTAAACAATCAGTTCAGCTATATTAGTGGTTAAGTCTCCTATGCGTTCCATATTTCTGGCAGCAAATAGTAGGTGCGTACAAGGTGTTATATTACGTGGGTCCTCCATCATATAAGTTAGTAGCTCGCGAAATAAGCTGTCATACATATCATCTACTTCTTCATCACGCAGCCAGACCTCTTTAGCTTTGCCAACATCTTTATTTGCGAATGCGTCAAGTACATCTTTAGTCATTTCACGTACCATATAACCCATTCGTGGAATGGTATATAGAGGCTTTACTGGAGGAATCTGATTAAGTGCGAGAGCACGTTTTGCCACATTTTTAGAATAGTCCCCAATTCTCTCAACTATAGGAGCTATTTTCAGGCCTGTTACTATATGTCTTAAATCACCAGCAACTGGCTGCCTTAAGGCCAATAACTTTATTGCCAATTCGTCTGCCTCGATATGTAATTGATCGATTTTATGATCATGCTCTATTGCCATTTCGGCGAGCGTGGCGTCACGTTTTTGTAGAGCTTGGATTGCTTGTTCTAACTGAGTTTCTGCTAGTCCACCTATCCGACTTATTAAATCACTTAATCGAGCCAGTTCTTCATCATAAGCGGTAACTATATGGCTGTGATCTGTAGGCATTTTATATTTTCCCCCTTACACAGTAAAAGTTTTTAGCCAAAGCGGCCCGTAATATAATCTTGTGTTCGTTGGTTTTCAGGGTTTGTAAAAATTCGTTCTGTATCACCCTCTTCCACAAGGATGCCCAAGTGGAAAAAAGCCGTTCTCTGGCTTACGCGTGCCGCTTGTTGCATCGAATGGGTGACAATTACAATTGTGTAATTTTGTCGAAGTTCATCCATTAACTCTTCGATTCTTGCGGTGGCTATGGGGTCCAGAGCTGAGCAAGGCTCATCCATGAGAATTACTTCAGGGTTTACAGCGATAGCTCTTGCGATGCATAGCCTTTGTTGTTGTCCACCAGAAAGGCTAGTACCTGGCTGATCAAGTCGATCTTTAACTTCTTCCCAGAGTCCTGCTCGGTGTAAACTGGCTTCAACTAAATCATTAAGTTCCGTTTTATTTTTTGTCATTCCATGTATACGAGGGCCATAGGCTACGTTCTCATAAATAGATTTAGGGAATGGGTTGGGTTTTTGAAAAACCATACCAACGCGCGCGCGCAACTGTACTACGTCGATATTTTTATCATATATGTCAGCGCCATCTAATAATATTTCTCCAGTTATACGGCAGCTGTCAATTGTATCATTCATTCTATTTAAACACCGAAGAAAGGTCGATTTTCCACATCCAGAAGGACCTATTAGGGCTGTAACCTCATTCGCGTATATGCTTAATGAAACTGATTCTAGTGCCTGTTTATCAGCATAAAAGACATCCACATTTGCGGCGGTCACTTTGTTAGGTAACTCAGACTTAATTTCAGCATTATCCATTAATTGGGTGGTTCCTCTATTTGTGTCTGCTTTAACTATGCCTCTTAGCTTAGAAGGTATGGTAACATTCATTTTATTACCATCTTTTTTCAAATTTTTTACGCAATATTACGGCCGCTAAATTCATTAAAATTAGAAATAGTAATAACACCATAATTGCTGCAGATGTTTTTTCTACAAAGGCGCGCTCCGGTGCATCAGCCCATAAATAAATTTGAACTGGTAGCACTGTGGATGGGTCAGACAGACCTCGGGGAATATCGACTATAAAAGCAACCATTCCAATCATTAGAAGGGGAGCGGTTTCTCCGAGCGCTCTTGCCATACCTATTATAGTTCCTGTTAATATTCCTGGCATCGCCAGAGGTAATACATGATGGCTGACTGCTTGTAGCCTAGATGCTCCCATTGCTAGTGCGGCCTCTTGAATTGATGGGGGAACGGCTTTCAAAGCGGCTCTGCCGGCTATTATGACAGTGGGCAGTGTCATTAGTGCTAGTACCGTTCCTCCTACGATAGGTGCTGATCTTGGCATTCCAAAAAAATTGAGAAATACTGCCAGTCCCAATAGTCCAAATACTATTGAAGGCACCGCTGCTAAATTGTTAATATTTACTTCTATAATATCCGTCCATCGGTTTTTAGGTGCGAACGACTCTAGATAGACAGCAGCCATCACCCCAATCGGAAATGACAACAAAAGTGTTACTATTAAGGTTAAAAACGATCCAACTACAGCACCACCAATTCCAGCTTGTTCAGGCTCACGGCTATCGCCAGCAGTGAATAAGGATGAGTTAAAGGCTAATCTTTCGCGGTTCTCATCTATGAGTTTATCAAACCATGCAATTTGATGGTTTTTAACTCTCCTGTCGGATTCGATTGTACTGCGTGATATTTTGCCTTTATTCAAGGAATCTATATCGGCAGATGATTTCACCCAGATGCGTTTAGTAGTGCCAATTATTGAGGGGTCATTTAATACTTTTTCACGTAATGTTAGGTCTGCGCCCCTGCTTATTAGTTTGGAAAGAGCCCTTTTCTGTTTGCGACCTTTAACTTCAGGAAATAATGTGAAGAGTGAATCACGCCAAAGTTTTCGGTAATTACCTTCTAAAAATGATTCTTTGGTGCGCGTCCCTTCTGGGTCTACGATGTTTGCGTCGAAGTTTATATCTAAGGCAATTTCGGTTTGTATAAAGGCGCTAGTTCCACTGGAAATAATACTACCAAGTAGAATGCCAAGTACACCAATAGCAAAGACAATTGCAGTAATTCCGTAAAGACGAAATCGAGTCTCTGCTCTATATCTTTTTTGAAGCCTTTTGGGGGATAAATCCGGTTTTGCTTCAGAGAGTTTAAATTTTGATGTATCACTCATATTCTTCTCTATATCGTCTGACTGCTATGAGTGCCAAAATATTAAGTGCCAGTGTTACCAAAAAGAGGACTAACCCTAAAGCGAATGCAGCTAAAGTTTTGGCGCTATCGAATTCTTGATCGCCTACTAGAAGTGTTACAATTTGAACTGTTACGGTTGTTACCGCCTCAAACGGATTGGCTGTGAGATTGGCTGCTAAACCTGCGGCCATTACAACTATCATTGTCTCACCGATAGCTCTGCTTATAGCCAGAAGAACAGCACCAACTATTCCATGTAAAGCGGCTGGCAGTACAACTTGGCGAACTGTTTCTGACTTTGTTGCTCCCAAGGCATATGCTCCGTCCCTAAGTGACTGTGGAACGGCATTAATAACATCATCGGAAAGTGATGAAACAAATGGTATAATCATAACGCCCATTACGAGGCCAGCCACTAAAGCGCTTTCTGAGGCGATGCCTATCCCAATTTGTTCACCAAAACCTCGAAATGCCGGGCCTATCGTTAGTGCAGCAAAAAATCCATAAACAACTGTGGGAATGCCTGCTAAAATTTCAAGTAGGGGCTTAACAACTGCCCGCACTTTTGGTGATGCATACTCAGCCATGTAAGTGGCTGACAAAAGTCCTACTGGAACTGATACTACCATCGCTATAAGAGTAATTAATAGGGTTCCGGCAAATATAGGTATTGCACCAAATGTTCCAGAGGCACCGACTTGATCGTCTCTAAGAGCGGTTTGTGGGCTCCAGGTAATCCCGAATAAAAACTCAAATGGTGATACAATGTTAAAAAACCTAATTGACTCGAATAATAAAGATAACACAATACCTATGGTGGTTATAATTGCGATAATGGAAGCAATAACTAATATAAACTGAATACATTTTTCTACTATCGGACGGGCTTTTAAATCCAATTGAATTTTATTAAAGGCAAAGGCCAATATACCAACGCACAGCGCTGTAATTAATATAGCCAAAGCAATCATACTTATTTTATGTAAATCGTTATATCTTTCAGCCGCAGAGATTAGCACGGGATTAGCGTTGCTTACATATTCGCTTTTTTGAGCTATATTTTTTATTTCATTTAATAATAAATTTAATTCCCCTGGGGGTAAACTTTTTAGGTCAGATGGTATCTCATTTAATAATAAGAACTCTACAATGTGAGGTTCTAGCCCTATCCATAAACCAAAAATACATAAGGATGGAATACCACAAAAAAGGGCTATATATGTACCATAGTAGCCAGGAAGAGAATGAGGTTTTTTCTTTTGTAACCCGGCTTTACGTAAAATATGAAAACGGCCGAATTGATAGGTTAACACTAAAAAAACAAGTAAAAAAGCTATTAGAATTAGAGGGCTCATTAGTCAGTTTCTTGTTTCAATCTATGTTAATAAAAACTTAAAGAATATTAGCCACGGTCATTATTTTAAGTAATCAGCGTGGCTAATATTAATTTATTACATGGATAGTGTATCCATTCCTCTAGCAGCCTTCATGGTTGCTTTACGTACATCGCTTGGTAAAGGAATTAGGCCCTTATCAACAAGGTAGCCATCGACACCCCAAGTACCTTCATTTGTGAACTCTTTTACAAATTCTTTAATACCAGGAATAACACCTAAGTGTTGTTGTTTCACATAAAAATACAGGGAACGTGAAATTGGGTATTGTCCCTCAGCGATTTTCTCAAATTCAGGACTAACCCCCTTTATGCTTGCGCCTTTTATTTTATCTGCATTTTGATCCAGGAAGCTGAAACCAAAGATGCCCAGGGCTTTGGGGTTGGCCACGAGTTTTTGAACAATCAAATTATCGTTCTCGCCTGCTTCAATAAAAGCGCCATCTTCACGTATGGTGTGTGCAACGGCTTTAAATTGCTTTTTATTGGATTTTCTCAAAGCTTTCAAAGAAGGAAACTTCTTTGCACCTCCTTCCATGGCTATTTCTACAAACGCATCACGTGTGCCACTGGTTGGTGGCGGACCTAAAACCTCAATTTTTATTTTTGGCAAGGAAGGATCAATATCACTCCACATTTTATACGGGTTGTCTATTAACTTACCATCTACAGGTACCTTTGCTGCCAGCGCTTGAAAAACTTGCTTGAGAGAAAAATTAACGTTCGGGCCACCTTTGGAATTACCAAGGACTATTCCATCAAAACCAATTTTTACCTCAGTTATGCCAATGCCATTTTTATTGCATTTATTAAACTCAGATTTTTTAATTCTTCTTGAGGCATTTGTTATATCTGGATGTGATTGACCAACCCCGGCACAAAAAAGTTTCATGCCACCGCCGGAGCCAGTACTCTCAACAATTGGGGTTTTAAATTTTGATGTCTTACCGAACTGCTCGGCTACTGTGGTGGAAAAAGGGAAAACCGTTGATGAGCCAACGATACGGATTTGGTCGCGTGCTTCCGCAGCACCAATAGTTACAAATAAAATTGCCGCTAAAAATGAAAGTGTTTTTAAATACACGATAGGATCTCCTATTGCTCTAGTCTAAGTTTCCTTGCACAAGAGCCACTTTCTAAGTGCCACTTTGCAAGTGGCGTGAACTTATGAAAGTTTGGAGTATCTTTTATGACAAAATTGTTACAGTTTTGTGACTTAGTTCTATTTCTAGTTGTTTTTGGAAAATAATAGCCATTTGAAAAAAATAGTAGCCATAATTGCGCCCAGAAATTGAGCTAAAATAAAAGCTGGCATATTTTCCGGAGCAATTCCGCTAAATGTGTTCGTAATTGTACGAGCTATGGTTACGGCTGGATTGGCGAATGATGTTGATGCTGTAAACCAATACCCAGCTGTTATAAATAGACCCACAGTCCAGGCTATTGCTTCAGGCTTCCAGCGAAGTGTTCCTAGTATTGTAGCAATTAAGCCGAAAGCGGCCACACACTCAGAAAACCACTGAGAGGGACCGCTTCTAATTTTTTCTGAAAACTGTATTAAGGGTTCTTCAAACATAAAATGTGCAGCAACGGTGCCCAGCAAGCCGCCAATTATTTGTACGGCCATATAGGCTAAAGCGGCTCCCACTTTTAAATCATTTCGTAAATAAAATATTAATGTTACGGCTGGATTAAAATGTGCGCCAGATACTGGACCAAATATTATTATTAGAACTACGAGTATACAACCTGTAGGTATGGTATTCCCCAATAATGATAAAGCGTCATTTCCACCAGATAGGTTCTCTGCCATAATGCCTGAGCCGACGACAGTCATAAGTAAAAACATTGTTCCAAAAAGCTCAGCGGCTAGTCGACGCCATATTTCATAATTGTTCACTGTATAATTACCTGGTTATTTTATGCCAATTTAACTATATTTTTTAATAAATTTATATCATTTTTATTTTTCAGAAATAAATTACAAAACATCAAAATACGATTAAACAACGTTTTGTATGCTGCTAAAAATGCCTCTTTAGAAGCTGATTCGTTAATCCCGTATTGAGCTGGATCTGGCACACTCCAGTGAGCTGAGATTGGATTGCCTGGCCAAATTGGGCAGACCTCACTTGCTGCGTTATCACATACCGTAATAATAAAATCCATTTTTGGTGAATCAGGTTTTGCGAACTCATCCCATGATTTTGATCTCAAATTTTCTGTTGGGTAATTTAGTTCTGATAAAAGATTAATTGCTCCGGGATTTATTTTTCCTGCGGGTATGCTACCAGCACTATATCCTCGCAAAAAACCATTGCCTTCGCGATTTAGTATTGATTCAGCTATTATGCTTCTAGCAGAATTAGCGGTGCATAAAAATAATATATTATATTGTTTTTCTTGAGCCATTTGTATCTCGGTAACTTAGTTAAATCTTTCAGCGGAAAAATATATTAAGTTTTTATTACTTTTTTATGACTAAGGCTCAAATAGTAAAAAAAAACGGCATCAAACGGATGCCGTTAAGGTGTCGGGGAAGATATTGATTAGAATTTAAAAATGTTACTTAAGATGACAACAGTTCCTTCATTATCTACTTCAGCGCTGGTGCCGTTTATGTTTTTTGCTTCAACAAAATTAATACTTGCTGCCACTGTATATCCAGGGGCAACTTTATATTGGCCGTCTAAAGAAATTATGTCGACGGTGGTATCACTTCCAGATCCTGAAGGCTGTGTTTTTTCACTGGCAAAGTAACCTGCACTAATTGCATAAGGTCCGTTTGCATATGATGCCCCTACAGACCAGTGTGAGCCAGAATTTTCGCCTAGGGCTATATTAGAGTTACTCTGGCCTTTGTCACCAAAATCAGCAAACCCAGCTGCAAAACCGAACCCATTGGATGTAACTGAACCGCCGATGCTAATTGTTGACAGGTCACCTTCTGTTTTAGCACCAGTTTTTGATTCACTTTCACCAAATTCATAAGTAGCTGATAATTTAACCTTCATTCCACTAAATTTACCACTGTAGTTGCCACCGACGCCCCATATGTTTTCATAATCACCATCATTATCTTTTTCTCCGAAGCTAGAACCGCTGGCTCCATCATCAGGGGTATGAGAAACACCAAACTGAAATCCATTCACTCTTGGGGAAAAATATGAAATTTTAGTTGCATCGCTGGTTTCATCAACTCCTGGCCCGTCTATCGTTCCACCAGAGCCAAAGTTGAAATAGTCGGCTACATCACCATCAAAACCAGCACGTCCGACTAGAACTTTATGACCACCAATTGCCATTTTATCTGTGACGTCGTCTTGGTCACCCATTACTACTTGCCCAAAATCACCTTTAAGGTAAGCATAAACTTCGTCAGCGGCCTTTGTATCGGTAGTATTAACATTTAATTCAACGGTGATACCGTATTTGATGCCATTATCTGATTTATTTGAGGCCGAAATTTTAAGCTCAGCTTCATCAACATTTAAAGCATATCCTCGCGTATAACCTTCTCTTATGTCTTGACTTTGCATGGCAAGGTGGTGGCGGAAAGTGCCCCCCATTTTTACAAACATAGAAGAACCTGCGCCTACTGAACCAGCTGAAGCTGCTCCGCTAAAAACAACCATTCCGGCAAGAATGGTACTCCCGAGTAGTGAACTCTTTAACATCTTGTTAATCTCCAAGTACGTGGTATCGGATAGATATGATAATGATTCTCATCAGCATATTATTTGAGATACGACAACCTTTTTTATATAAAAATATTTGGCCCACCATAGACCCTGTCATTAGGGGACAATTCCCCTTTCAAACAACTAATGGTGTTCTCTTAGAGGCGTTATGTTTCAGAATGGTTTCAGTAATGTTTCAAACCCATTACAGGCAGGATGTAGTAATAATATGTTACCAGTGTTGTTTTAATAACACATATAAACGTAAAACTTTATTATCTTGTTACTGAGTAAATTCATAAGTTGGTTTCTTCAGAGATCGGAAGGCTTACTGAAAAAGTACTTCCTTGTCCTTCGACGCTTTCTATCTTGAGTTTTCCCCGATGACGATTGACTATGTGTTTAACTATGGCCAAACCCAATCCTGTGCCTCCGAGTTCACGTGACCGTGCTGTATCTATTCTATAGAATCTCTCAGTTAAACGAGTAATATGTTCTCTAGGTATACCATTACTTTCGTCAATTACTGATATTGAGCACGCTTTAATATTACAATTAGAAGTTATTCTAACAATTGATTTTTTGTTGGCGTATTTAATGGAGTTTTCTATCAAGTTTTGAAATAACTGTAAGAGTTCGTCTGAATCTCCTATTATAGGACTGGTTATATTTCTAAGGTCGGCTTCAATGGTTATGCTTCTTTGTTTGGCTTGTGGGGCAAGCATATCTATTACGTTTTCTATCACTTTTCTTAGATCTACAGATTTGGCAGGATTATCATGTACATTCATTTCTATCCTGGATAAGGATAGTAAGTCATTAACAAGCCTCGCCATTCTATCTGATTGAGTTGCCATAAGTGATAGAAATCTCTCACGGGCATTTGGATCATTTTTTGCAGATTCTCTTAAGGTTTCAATAAACCCAATTAGTGATGTCAATGGTGTCCGTAGCTCATGGCTAACATTTGCAACAAAGTCTGCCCGAGATTCTTCATTTAGTTTTTGTGAGGTCACGTCGCGTAATAATAATAAAATAACAGCGTCATTTTCCTCCTTATCTGCTGCAGAAATCGCTTCAATACGAGCTTCAAAAGTCAGTTCTATTTTTTCTGCAAATTTAAACTCTATATCACGTGTTTTTGCCCCATCTAGCACATCTTGAACGGCTTCAAGAACGAGTGGTTGTCTAAGAATGGATGATATATCATTACCACGCAGATCAATATCTGGTTTATTCTCCGCTAACAAAGTTCTTGCGGCGGCATTGGCATACACAAGGCGAGCTTGATGATCCAGAGTGACTAGAGGGTCTGGAAGAGCGTCGAAAAGATTAGCAGCCGATAGCAGGCCTGCTTTTAGAGTTTTACGTTCGTTTATCCACTTTCTTTCAACTCTCAGCGTTGCTGATATCAGTTCACCAATCGGACCGCTGCCTGCGTCAAATGCAGTTTGCTTAATCTCCAACTCTTTTAAAACCAAGTCTTTTTCAACAAAGTTCTGTATTTTCTTTATTCTAAGAGTTTGCAGGGTTATAATTATTATACATGTAATAATTCCTATAAACCCTGCTATTATTGCTGAGCTAAAAGCTAATTCTTCTATTCCTACTAAAAAAATTAGTAATACCAAAATAGGTAAGGAAATAGTTGCAGTACCTGCTAGTATATGGGTTATTTTAGGTTTTTCCATTTTACGATACTAAGCAGCTTTATAAGTGTATGGTTAAACTTAGCATAAACATAATTTTCTCTGTTGCTTAAAATTTTTACCAACTTTTTGAAAAGATTCTTTCTGCAATGGATTTCTGGTTATATATTGTGAATTCACTATGTCTATACCTCTAAAAGATAAAAGAACCAACACTAGCCATTCCCAAAGTTCAGAGGGAGGAGAGTCTGTACCTAAAGACAAAAAAGGTACAACCCCGATGTTTGAGCAATGGCATAAAGCTAAATCAGATCACCCCGAGTGTTTGCTTTTTTTTCGTATGGGGGATTTCTATGAATTATTTTTTGAAGATGCAGTTGTGGCTTCTGAGGCGTTAGATATCGCCCTTACTAAAAGAGGTCATCAGGATGGAACGCCGGTACCTATGGCAGGAGTCCCAGTTCATGCAGCCGAACAGTATCTTCCTAAGTTAATTAAGGCGGGGCATCGAGTAGCAGTTTGTGAACAAGTCGAAGATCCCAAGCTTGCGAAAAAACGAGGATCGAAATCTATTGTACGTCGCGAAGTAGTTCGGATAGTAACGCCTGGGACCCTTAGCGAAGAAGTTTTATTAGACGCTAGACAGCATAATTATTTAGCTGCTGTAGGAATATCAGGCGGTGAGTTGGGCTTGTCGTGGTTGGACATGTCGACCAGCGAAATATGGATCCAGTCTTTGGGAAAGAATGACCATAATAATATTAACCTATCTTCAGCCTTAGCACGTGTTGCACCAGGAGAGTTATTACTGCCTGAAGGATTTACTGAAAATAATAATTTTTATAAATCTTTATCCCAACTTTGTGAGGTAATAACGCCATTACCCGACGCTCGCTTTGATTCTGTTAATGCGGAACGACGAATTAAAGATTATTATAGTCTAACAACCCTAGATTCTTTGGGCAATATTAACCGAGCAATGATGGCTGCTACTGGAGCGTTACTCGATTATTTGTTTATTACTCAGTTAGATAGCCAACCTCTTTTGTCTTCGCCAAAAATCTTGCCTCCTTTAGGAAGTGCGGGAGGGGTTATGGAAATTGACTTGGCAACGCGAAGAAACCTAGAGCTTACAAAAACACTCTCTGGAAATCGCAAGGGCTCTCTTCTTGAGGCTATTGACAAGACTTTAACGGGAGCTGGGGCCCGCCTACTGGCTGAACGCCTTACTACACCTTTGACAAATGTAATTGAAATATCATCACGCTTGAACTTAGTCTCTTCATTTGTCCAGTCTTCCAAGCTACGTGAAGATATTCGTATTTCTCTTCGTAAGTGCCCAGACATTGAGAGATCATTATCTCGTCTAAGTTTAGGGCGCGGGGGTCCTCGTGATCTATCGACATTGCGCGCCGGCTTAGAATCTGCAGGAGAAATAGTAATATTATTAGGAGAACATATTTCATCTTCTATCGGTTTGGGTGAATTAGTACATCTCCGTGATCAACTAGGAGATCACCATAAAATAGTTGAAAATTTAGAGCTGGCTTTAAATGATTCTTTACCAATACATACACGTGATGGAGGCTTTATTGCACCAGGTTACTCTGAGATTTTAGATGAACAAATACAACTTCGTGATGCCAGCCGCAAAACGATTGCAAACTTACAACAACGTTTTGCGGATCAAACAGAAATAAGCACACTGAAAATTAGACATAATAATGTTCTTGGATATTTTATAGAAGTTACTGCCGCTCAGGCTGAGAAACTAATGGAGGATGGGAAAGCCAACCTTGCGGAGCAACACGGCCTACTACATCGTCAAACCATGTCTAATGCCGTGAGATTTACAAATGTAGAATTATCAGAATTAGAGGAGCAGATTTCAAAAGCTGCTGAAAGAGCACTGGTAATTGAGTTAGATATTTATGCAAAAATTGTAAACGAAATTCTTTCGTGTTCAAATTTTATAATAATGGCAGCAAGAGCTTTGGCTTCAATAGACGTTGCGACTGGTTTAGCTGATTTGGCTATTAATAATAATTATTGTTGCCCAAAAGTACAAGATAACAAAGATTTCAATATTATTGAGGGACGGCACCCAGTAGTTGAGTCATCTCTTTACGAGGGTATGGGCTCTTTCATCCCTAATAACTGCAATCTGACCGATGAGCCTAAGAACGGCAGGTTATGGCTGTTAACTGGTCCAAATATGGCTGGTAAGAGCACATTTCTGAGACAAAATGCATTAATTATGTTGATGGCACAGATCGGCTCTTATGTGCCCGCAAGTGAGGCAGTAATTGGGGTGGTTGATAGACTTTTTAGCAGAGTTGGGGCAGCTGATGATTTGGCGCAAGGGAGGTCAACCTTTATGGTTGAGATGGTTGAGACAGCAGCCATCCTTAACCAAGCTAGCGATCGAAGTTTAGTAATATTAGACGAAATTGGACGTGGTACCGCGACCTTCGATGGGCTTTCTATTGCTTGGGCCACCATAGAACAACTACATAATTTAAATAGATGCAGAACATTGTTTGCTACTCACTTTCATGAGCTAACGGATCTCTCTAAGCGCCTTGAAAACCTAGTTTGTCGTACTATGCGTGTTAAGGAATGGAAGGGTGACGTAGTATTTATGCATGAAGTGGTGGAAGGAAATGCCGATCGTTCCTATGGTATTCACGTCGGAAGATTGGCTGGTCTACCAGATGATGTTTTAAAGCGAGCGGAAGAAGTATTAAAGCTTCTAGAGAGCGGTGAGCAGCGTATATCGTTAAGCCGGTTAGTGGATGATCTACCATTGTTTAAAACCACTACTTCTCCCAGCAACGATAAAAAAGAACAAGAAGATCCAATATACACATTACTTAAAAGTGTTTCTGCCGATGAATTAACCCCCCGTGATGCTCTTGAGCTTATATATCGTCTAAAAGCTGCATTAGATGTCTAAATTTTTATTGCGCTTATTAGCTCTTGCTGGTTTCGGGGCTGTTGAACAAGTTATGCGCCATCATAGTTTTAGTATTTATTTGATAGGCCACATACCTAGCGTTATCGGTGTATGGGTAACTCGTGTTGCAATCGGTTGGCTGGCGTGGGAACTAACAGGTTCTGCTTTTTGGTTGGGAGCAATCGCAGCTGCTGATTCTCTACCAGTTCTATTGTTGGGGCCTTTTGGTGGCGTTCTCGCCGATCGTTTTGATCGCCGAAAAATAAGCGTCGCTACACAAGCGGCACTATGTGTTGTTTCGTTAATATTGGCAGTCTTGACGTTTTCGGGGCTGATAACTATCTGGTTGCTATTCTTTTTAGCTTTATTTCGTGGAATGACTTTTGGTTTCTGGCAGCCAGTTCGTTTATCTCTCATGCCAAATTTAGTTCCTAGGGAAGAAATTCCGATAGCAATTGCTTTAAATTCTAGTATTTTCAATACAGCTCAATTTATAGGCCCTGCCTTAGCTAGTGGCCTATTAACCTTAGGTGGTCCGGGTTTAGCATTTTCATTCACGGTGTTTGCTGCTGGTATTATGGTTTGGGCATTACTAGCTATTAATGTACCTACTTCAGTAGATTTTAGACATGAGCGAGCCAGCATATTTACTGATATGTTAGAGGGAATGCGTTATGGGCTTACCCACCCTGGTATAGCGCCGATGCTCTTGCTATTATTACTTCTAGGCATAGGAATACGTCCATTAACTGAACTAATGCCAGGATTTGCCGATATTGTTTACGGACTTGGCGTTGGCGGTTATTCTATGATGGTTTCTTCCGTCGGCGTTGGAGCAATGTGCGGGGCAATATGGATGCTTCGCCAGGGGAATCGCGGTGGAATAACTAGAATTGCTCTGATGTCAGGTATTTTTGGCGGAGGAGCCGCATTACTTTTTGCATTAATTAGTTGGTTGCCACTCGCTTTAATATGTTTATCTATACTAGGATTTAGTATGACGAGTTGTGGTATAGCAACACAACAACTTATCCAACTTTCAGTGCCAGATAAAATGCGTGGGCGGGTTTTAAGTTTGTTTGGTATGGTATTTCGCTCAGGACCGGCATTAGGGGCATTGCTTATGGGTTGGGTAGCTGATTCAACGGGTTTGTCATGGCCAGTTGCAATAGGTGCCGCGATAGGGCTTTTGGCATACGCCATAGGTAATTCTAGAAGATTACGTTTGCAGAGCTTATTGGAGGAACCGAAAGATTTATAATAATTTGCATTGATGTATACTATATCAATGGGGTGCAATTAAATGTTAAGTGTACTAATTTTTGGTCTGTATTATTTGGTTGTGAGCTTAGAAAGAGCTGCAAAAGTAATTCATAATTTTCATTAATGGCTTATTTATGACCGAAACAAAACTTCATCGTAAAATTATTAACCGTGCTCTTCTATATGAAGAGATCTCGACGTTGCGAGCTGCCGCGGGGAATGAATCGGAGCGTCGAAAGACTGTTTTGAATAAGTTACGTGATGCCTTGAATTGTGGTCGGAAAGAAATTCGCACGCAGTTCGACAGTTCTAGATCAAATGGAATAAAAACAGCAGAAAACCTGTCCTTTCTATTCGATCAGCTAATACGTATTTCATATGATATTGCTGAGGAGGAATATCCCTCTGCAAATCCTACTAGTGCTGATCGTCTATCGATAGTAGCAGTGGGCGGGTATGGCAGAAGAGAGTTGGCTCCGTTTTCAGATATAGATTTACTTTTTTTATTTCCATACAAACAAACGCCCCGTGGCGAACAAATAGTCGAGTATATTTTGTATCTACTGTGGGATCTAGGAATTAAAGTCGGTCACTCTACTCGCTCTACAGACGATTGTGTGCGACTGGCCAGGCAAGACCTTACTATTAAAACAGCACTTCTTGAGGCGCGTTATTTGTGGGGTGATCAGGAACTTTTTTTAAGTTTTCGTAAGAGTTTTCAGGACCGTATAGTTGCTGGTAGTGCCCTTGATTTTGTGGAAGGTAAATTAGCAGAAAGAGACTTTAGGCATAAAAAACTTGGAGATAGTAGGTATCTTGTTGAGCCTAATGTAAAGGACGGTAAGGGCGGTTTACGAGATCTTCAAACTTTGTTTTGGATTGCAAAATACACATATCAAGCAAGTACAGTAGGCGATCTTGTATCTAATAGGGTGCTGTCGGAAGTGGAGGCAAAAAACTTTGCTAAGGACCATAACTTTCTCTGGACAGTCCGATTCCATCTCCATTATTTGGCAGGGCGGTCTGAAGATCGCTTAACTTTTGATTTGCAGTCTAAATTGGCTAAACGAATGAATTATTCTGATCGCGCAGGAGCTAGTGGTGTAGAACGGTTTATGAAACACTACTACCTTGTAGCTAAAGACATTGGAGATCTAACTCGTATTTTTTGTGCCTCTATTGAAGCTGATAGCGTTAGGAAACCTTTTATTAAAATGCCACGTTTTGGTTTGCCACGAGATCTCCAAGGTTTCAGTCTGGATCGCGACCGTTTAACGGTTAGTGATGATAAGATGTTTGAAAGAGAACCTTTGTCTATGATACGGCTTTTTTACGTTGGACAGCAGCAAGGGTTGGACATACATCCGCATGCGTTACGTCTAATGACGCAAAACTTACGCAAATTAGATACTAAGCTGCAGAAAGACCCAGAAGCTAACCGATTATTCATAGAAATAATGACTTCCCAGAATGAACCTGAAATAGCGTTAACACGCATGAGTGAAGCTGGGGTATTAGGAAGATTTTTACCTGACTTTGGTAGAGTAGTTGGTCAGACCCAGCATGACATGTACCACGTATATACAGTTGATGAACATACTATCCAGGCTATTGGTTTGTTGGCGTCAATAGAAAGGGGAGAAAGACGCACAGAACATCCCCTGGTAAGTGAGGTCCTACCCATGGTTGGATCACGTAAGGCATTGTATGTATCTGTTCTTTTACATGATATAGCTAAAGGGCGGGGGGGTAATCATTCAGAAATAGGAGCTCAGGTTGCAAGGAAGGTTTGTCCTCGGCTAGGCCTTAATTCTGAGGAAACTGAAACAGTTGAATGGCTGGTGAAGCAGCACTTGTCTTTTAGTAATGTTGCTCAGAAACGGGATTTGTCAGATAGCAAAACTATTAGTGATTTTGCCAATTTGGTTCAGTCGCTTGAACGTTTAAGGTTATTGCTCTGTCTTACTGTAGTTGATATGCGCGCGACTGGGCCGACTGTATGGAATAATTGGAAAGCTGAATTGCTTCGTGAACTTTATTATTCTACTGCGGATGTTTTATCTGGCAGTCAATTAAACCATACCGATAATAGGCGTGTTGATATTGCTAAGGAGTCCCTTCGCGCACGTCTAAATGATTGGTCAGAAAAAGATATAGAGGTTCACCTAAGTAGGGGTTATCCTGGATATTGGTTGACATTTGATGTTGATACTTTGGTAAGGCAGGCTTATTTGATGCGTGCCGCGGAAGTTTCAGGGAAGCTTTTATCTATTGAGAGTCGGGTTGTTAATGACCTCGATGTCACAGAAGTAACAATATATACCCAGGACCATCCGGGATTATTTTCTTTGATTGCTGGAGCATTTGCGGCAGTCGGTGCCAATGTTGTTGATGCAAAAATATTTACTACTCCCCAAGGTATGGCGTTGGATGTTTTCCGATTGCAAGATTTCAATGATCGAGCGTTTGATGAGCCCTCAGCATTAAGTCGTATGGAATTGCAAGTTGAAAAGTCTATTGCCGGTGAGACAAAGCTTGGTGAAATTCAGACTGAACATATGTTTATAGCCGCACGAACTCGTGTCTTTACCGTGGCACCTCGAGTTATCATTGATAATCAAGCAAGTGCTACCCATACGGTAATCGAAATTAACGGGCGAGATCGTCCTGGATTTTTATTCTCTGTTACAAGAGTTTTATACTCTCTATCGCTACAAATATCATCATCTAAAATATCTACTTATGGAGAGCGAGCAGTAGATGTTTTTTATGTTAAAGACGGTTTTGGGATGAAGGTAACACACAAAGGTAGATCAAAAAAAATACATGATGAATTGCTTAGGGCAATACACGATTCTGATGATGGTAATCCCCCGCAAAAGGCGGCAGCTGAATAGTAATTAGTAAAAATATATCTGCCTTGCCTTTCCCTGGCCCTAATTTACCTTTATTAGCCTTGATATGGCCCTTTTTAGATCGATCGCTACAATTGGTAGTTGGACCATGGGAAGCCGGGTACTTGGTTTTGTTCGCGATATTCTAATCGCAAGCATGCTTGGTGCAGGACAGGTTACAGACGCTTTTTTTGTGGCCCTTCAGCTACCTAATATTTTTCGACGGCTATTTGCTGAGGGTGCATTTAATTCTGCTTTCATACCAATACTTACAGGAGAGCTAAATGACCATGGCCGCCTGAAAGCTCGAGAATTTGCAGGGCAAGTATTAGGGTTCATGTTATTATTATTAATTATAATAAGTGTTTTGGTGGAAATATATATGCCGGAAGTCATTAGCTTAATTGCTGGTGGTTTTAGTGAAAACCCAGAGACATTTAGTCTTGCTGTAGATTGCGCTCGTTTAACTTTCCCCTATTTATTTTTTGTCTCTATTGCCGCTATGTTTAGCGGCATTCTTAACACCTTTGAACGCTTTGTTGCAGCTGCAGCCGCGCCACTTATATTGAATGTATTCTTAATATTAGCGCTTATGGGTGTTGAGATGGGATGGTTCATTAAGCCTGGTCAGACGCTAAGCTGGGCAGTTTTAATTGCTGGCTTCGGTCAGTTGGGCTGGTTATCAATCGCTTGTTTGCGAGCAGGTCTTTTTCCCCGGATGCCACGACTAACTCTTAGCCCTAAGGTGCGTCGATTATTTATACTAATGTTGCCTGGTATACTCGGGGCGGGAGTATATCAGATAAACATCCTAGTTGGAGTTCGTTTAGCTACTGAGCTACCTGAGGGCTCTGTATCGTTTTTGTATTTTGCAGATAGAGTTAGTCAATTACCATTGGGAGTTGTCGGTGCGGCGATCGGAGTTGCTTTACTACCCTTACTAACACGGCAATTAAAATCTGGTGATACCGAGGCTGCGTGTCTTAGCCAAAATCGAGCAATTGAATATTCTTTGATTTTGACGTTGCCGGCTATGGCTGCGTTGATAGTTTTGCCCACCCCCATTATTACTGTTTTATTTCAACGGGGGGAGTTTGGGGGTGATGCAACCAATGCGACGGCGGCTGCCCTAGTTGCATTTGCCATTGGTATGCCGGCTTATGTATTGATTAAAGCTCTAGCACCTGGTTTTTTTGCCAGAGAGGATACTTCAACACCTGTTAAAATTGCCATCTTTGCATGTGTGTTAAATGTTTTTTTGGCTATAACATTAATGTCTTTTTTGGAACATGTAGGTATAGCTTTGGCAGCGGCAATATCGGCATGGATAAATGCTTTAAGTCTTGCATTCTTGCTATACCGTCGCGGGATGCTGAGGCCGGATAAGCGACTATTTTTTCGTGCGGCCGGTTCTTGCCTTGCCTCGATAGCTATGGCGATAGCTTTATGGAAGATTTCTAGTTGGCTATTTTATTGGCTTTCTTCGGGTTCTTATCAGGGAATTATTGCATTGGCCTTTCTCGTTATTTTTGGGGTTTTTGTTTATGCCCTGTTACTACAAATTTTGGGTGTTATGCGTTGGAATGAAATGCGCTCTATGCTCAGCAAGAAACGAAGTTAACTTGACGGCAGGCTTTTCTGAAGCGATAAGCAGCGGATATTAATAGATATTTTACCTTAGGGGTTTAGTCCCCAAGGAGTAAATTATGAAACGTCGTGTTTTTTCTGGAGTTCAACCTACGGGTGATCTTCACCTGGGTAATTACCTTGGAGCTATTCGTAACTTTGTTCGTTTGCAAAATGATTCCGAATGCCTTTACTGTGTGGTTGATTTGCATGCTGTTACAGTTTGGCAGGAGCCTATGAAGCTAGCTGCAAATACTCGGGAAGTTGCAGCAGCATTTCTTGCCGCCGGTATTAACCCAACAAATAGCATTATATTTAACCAAAGCCAGGTATCAGCCCATGCTGAACTTGCCTGGGTATTTAATTGTGTATCTCGGGTGGGGTGGTTAAATCGGATGACTCAATTTAAGGAAAAGGCAGGTAAACGTCGTGAAAATGCCTCAACTGGGCTATATGTTTATCCGAACTTAATGGCTGCAGATATTTTAACTTATAAAGCAACCCATGTGCCGGTAGGAGAAGACCAAAAACAACATTTAGAGTTAACACGAGATATTGCCATTAAATTTAATAATGATTTTGGTATAGATTTTTTTCCTATTGTTGAGCCGCTGATTTTTGGTGAAGCCACTCGAGTCATGAGTTTGCGCGATGGTACTAATAAAATGTCTAAGTCTGACCCTTCTGATTACTCACGTATAAATCTTACAGATAGCCCAGATGCCATTGCGCAGAAAATTCGTAAAGCCAAAACTGATCCAGAAGCTTTGCCGGGGCCCGCTGCTTTGATTAATGAGGGGAAAGAAATTGATCCTGATCAGGAAAAGGCACGACCAGAAGCTTTTAATCTTTTGTCGATATATGCCGCTCTTTCAGAACAATCTTTGGTGTCAGTACTAGGGCAGTTCGAGGGAGCACAGTTTAGCAGTTTTAAAAACAAACTTGTTGATTTATCGGTTGAGAAGCTAGGCCCTATTGGAAATGAGATGCAAAGGCTTATGGCTGATCCGGGCTACGTTGATGGTGTATTGAAAGATGGAGCGATGAGGGCTAATACTATTGCCGAGCCGATTCTTAAGGAGGCTCATAAAATACTTGGATTTCTAAGTCCTTAAGGTTGCGTATTGAAGATGATTTAAGAAATTACTATATGTGTGTTAGTTTTTGATTATTTGGCTATGCTTTTCTATCTATACTATAGATGTTATACTGTCTTTTAGGTTTAGCGTTTTATATTGATATGAAAACCAGCTCAGGAGAGGATAAGACGTGTTTATACAGACCGAAGAAACTCCAAACCCTGCGACTTTAAAGTTTTTGCCAGGTAAAGAAGTTATTGCTGCGGGTACCGCAGACTATCCTAATGTAGAGGCAGCTGTAGATTCTCCTTTGGCTATACGGTTGTTTGGTGTGCCCAATGTTTCAGGAGTGTTTTTAGGAGCAGACTTTATAACGGTTACAAAATCAGCGGATATTGATTGGCAGGTTTTGAAACCGTCTGTCTTGGGCGCTATAATGGAGCATTTCACCTCAGGAGAGCCCGTGATTAATGAGATAGTTGGGTCGGTTCATGCTAGCGGAGAAGGAGACAATGAAAACATTGTGTCACAGATAGTTGAGCTTCTTGATACTCGGGTTCGTCCAGCGGTTGCAATGGATGGCGGAGATATAGTATTTCATGGGTTTGAGGAGGGGGTTGTCTACCTTCACATGCAGGGAGCGTGTTCAGGTTGTCCGAGCTCGACGGTTACGCTTAAAATGGGTATTGAAAACCTATTGCGTCACTACGTGCCAGAGGTTCAGGAAGTGCAAGCCGTTCCTTAAGAAACGGCGTGTTTAGGGGGGGGTGTATGCAGATCGTTAGTAGACGGTTTTGCTAAGCTTCTATATTAAATCACGAATAGATGATTAACTAGGTAAGCTTAAAAATAAGATTTGTGATGAATAGATTTAAGAATTACCAGCTTGCAGCTGCAGGTTTTGTAACTGTGGTTGCCATAGTAGTTTATGGTGCGGCGACTGCTTTTTCTACTGACCTTAATAAGGTAATGGAAAAGAAATCTGCTGACCTCAGTATTGCTGTATCTGATGTTCAGCAGTTAGCTATAAGTAATATTGAAGAAGATAAAACATCAATTAGGCTTATTAATACAGTAGAGCAGCTTAGAGATAGATTCAGCGCTGCTTCTTTTGAACTTTGGGCAGTTCGAAACGGCAAACAAAGTGTTCCAAGGTTATTTGCGGATACTCTTCCAGCAGACCTTAAATTGGTTTCAGAGGTTAGCGAATTAAAACAAACTTTTTTCAGAACCCTATTGCCACTCATTTTAAAAGTGAATGAGGAAATTCTGGCGGATCGTGTAAAATTAGAGCTGCTTCAAAGCACGCTGCTGGCTGGCCAAGAGATAAATGATGTACAAAGCAAATGGTTGTATAATCTTTCAAAAAGTTACGATGTAACCCCAGGTAATATAACTGAATTACTTAATCGGGTTGATGCTGTATCACCTGCCCTTGCTCTTGCCCAAGCAGCGCAGGAAAGTGGGTGGGGTCGATCAAGGTTTGCAATAAAGGGGAATGCTTTGTTTGGTCAAAGAACTTGGGATAAGGGCTTTGGTATGGTTCCTAAGAGGCGCAGCGGTAAGTATGAGGTAAAATCATTTCCTTCTCTAATCGATAGTGTACGTAGTTATGCTCGAAACTTAAACATTCACCCTGCTTATAGAGATTTTAGACTTCTTCGTGCAGATATGAGAGTGAAAAACTTAGTATTAAATCCTTATCATTTAGTTGGAACCTTGCAAGCTTATTCAGAACATCGCGATGTTTATGTTCAAACTATTAGAAAAATTTTACGAGCTGATCGTTTAGAAGAGTTAGAAACAACACAGCTTGAAAGTAGATCAGTTAGGGTTGAACCTAGTCTATCCTCAGCTAGCTAGTACGAAATTTTTATAGTGTTTTCGGAACATAATACAGCATACCAAACCATCTCCAACTTCCACTAGGAGTTGGCGCGGTACAGTTTATCCGGGCCCTTCCCGGACGAAATCTATGAGCCAGGCGAACTTCAACACGTGGCCCAAGACGTTGCATTAGCAATTTACCCTGGTTTCCTGAATAGCAAGTTATGTTTTTAATATGTTCTGCTTCTTTTTTTAAAGTGAAACCAAATAGCGGAGGGTTTTCTTCCAATGTTGGGTTTAACGGAGATAAATCGGTATAATTTATTCCTAATACATTTGATATTAATCTAAATCTTTTTATCCCACCAAAACTCTCATTTAAAGCAAAACGTGGCATGTAATATTTATCAGAGGAGGCATTTAGGGCTCCTGAGTGCTGGCCAAACGCGTGCGTGAACCCAGCTTCTTTTACAATATTTTGAACTTTTATGCTGGCTTCACCGAATGGATAAGCAAATAAAGAAGGTTTAACTCCGGTTTCATTCTTAAACCGGGTATTTGATGTTTGAATGTCTTCTCTATTTCGGTCCGTCTGGTTTGCCGACATATGCAGATGGGAAGCCGTTTGACTTCCAATGGTAACACCGGAAGCTTGCAACTCACGGACTTGCTCCCAGTTCATATACCCATCGAACTTGCGATCTATTGCGTCTGTTGCGATAAACAATGTGAAAGGAAAATTTGCTCGTCTTAGGCGGGGCCATGCTTCTTTGTAAACTGATAAATACGCATCATCAATTGTAATTCCTATCGTTTTATCTGGAAGTGGCTGGTCTTCATTAATTGCGGACAGAATATCAGGAATAGGAAGGACTGAGTAGCCACCGAATTGAAGTTCTTCAATATGTGCTTCGAACTGATCAATTCCTATATTTGTTGATGGATGCACACTTTCACCAAATCGATGATACATTAATATTACAGCTGACTCCCCAGCTTGTGCCGAATGCAAGGTAGAAAGCATTATTAGGAAAGAACACCCAATTTTAGCTATAAGGCGATTCACACTAATTTTATTCACTAAACTAATTCTCCATCATACTCTTTTCTAAATCTTTATCATGAATAAGCGGATAATTGCGAGCATCAAATAATTGATAATGCCACCATTCATTATTATAAAAATCCCAACCAGCAGTTGTCATGATACCTAATAAAAAGAAACGATTGCGCTGCGCTTCCAGAGATATATTTATCGCTCCGTGATGAGATAAATTTGTAAACTCATCAAATGTAGTGCCCATATTCAACAATTTACCAGATTTATCTGATAAACTTAAGTCAATAGCAACTCCTCTACTATGGGGCGAGCCATTAGCGGGGTGGGCTAAGAAGTCGGGATCTGGCGTATGACGCCACAGCATCCATTGAGCTTCAGTCGGGCGCAAACAATCAAAAATTCTTATTCGCAAATCAAATTGTTTCACTAGCTCTATAGCTTTCTCAAGCTTTTTTGCTGCGTCTTGGTGAAGATAACAATGTGATGAAGCATATATTGGTTTTCCTGTAAAATTTTGATTTGTAGCATAAGTCAAACCTATATCGACGTCATATACATCAGGGGTTATTTCAATGATCGACACGTAAACTCACTTTCTACTTGGCTATAATATTTTATTAAGCGATGTTAGATATTAACTGTAATAATCATAAGCAGTACTTACAATGCTGACTTTCAAAACCAGCGTGTGTTTAATAGGATATATTTAATGAAAAAGGTTAAGCCACCAACAATATTGGCGCTTGATTCCGCTGGGGGAGCTTGTTCCGCTGCTTTGTTTATTAATGGAGAAGTATCTCGTCGAGAATGGGTTGCAATATCGCGAGGCCATGCTGAAATTTTGATGCCTATGATTTCATCGGTAATGATCGGTTATAGTTATTCTGACTTGGATGCGATTGCAGTTACTGTTGGGCCGGGTTCTTACACTGGTTTAAGGATTGGCATAGCAGTAGCTCGAGGCCTTGCTTTGGCAGCTAAATTAAAAATTATAAGCGTTAGTAGCTTTAAAGCTATTGCTCGAGGTGCATTAATTACAGATGAAATTAATGGACCAATTCTTGTTGCTCTTGATACGAAGAGGGACGATTTGTATATTCAAACCCTAGATAATAATTTGGTTCCATTAACTCCACCGGCCTGCATGAACCCGGAAGAAGTAGTTTTGGCTTTTCCTGAAGTATGGTTTTTGGAGTATCCTGTAGTTATAGTTGGGGACGCGGTAAGTCGACTGGTGCCTGTCTTGCCAAAAAACCACAATTTTATTGTAAGTGAAGGCAGTGGATTGGCTGATGCAGCTATCGTAGCGGCTGAAGCAGCAGAAAATATTTTACTTGGGTCAAGTGTTATGGATCAATCTCCTCCTAGGCCAGTTTACATTAGGTCTCCTGATGTTTCTCCGCCGCAAGTCAACTCGTGATATTTATCGGAGAGTTTAGTTGGAGGTAGATAAAAAACTTTTTAATGTTGAGGCATTAGTTGGCTCATCGACAATATATACACAACTTTCGGAAATGCATAAAATTTGCTTTGGTTTATCCCCTAAGAGGAGGTGGTCATCAAATGTGTTTTCTTCACTTTTTAAGGCGCCGGGAAGCGTCGGATTTATTGCCTTAGATTTAAATGGGGAGGCAATTGGATTCTTATTAGCCCGCATTACTATTGATGAGGGTGAATTAATAACTTTATGTGTTTTGCCGTCAGCTCGTCGTGAAGGGGTGGCTACTGAGCTATTCACAGAGTTTAAACTTTTACTAAAGACACCTAACCGTATCTTTCTAGAAGTGTCGGTTGATAATACCCCTGCGCAAAAACTTTATCAGTCACTGGGTTTTAGTGAAGTGGGAAGAAGAGAGGGTTATTATCAATCAAATAATGGAAAATCTGATGCCTTGATTCTGATGTATGGTTTATAATAATAAAATGCTTAGTGTTAAATTAAAGATTTACATGATATAAACGTGTATATTTTGTAAAAATTAAATATTTAAATATAACGCCACTTATTGTGAATAACGTGCAAAATTAATATAGGTTTTTGCACTAAGTTAAAGAGGCTAAAGAATGAATAGCGAAAGCGATTCTGACGATCTGCTGAAGTTAACAGTAGAAATAATTTCTGCACATGTGTCTAACAATACATTGCCTGCGTCTGAATTACCGCAATTGATTTCGCAAGTACATTCCAGTTTGTCTGATACGGGAAAGTCGGTGGGTTCTAGAGAACGCCCAACCCCGGCCGTTTCTATAAAAAAATCGGTTACTCCCGACTATTTAGTGTGTTTGGAAGATGGTAAAAAGCTAAAAATGCTTAAACGCCATTTAAAAACCGCTTATGATCTTACGCCAAGCCAATATCGTGAACGCTGGGGGTTGGCGGCAGATTACCCTATGGTCGCACCAAATTATGCAAAACGCCGCAGCAATCTGGCAAAAGAGATAGGCCTTGGCAAACGTGGGAACATCCATAAATAGTTGTACTTGACCAAATAGGGAAGTTTTTTTAACCATTGGTCGATAATTTTAATAAGTTGAAGTATATTATTGATAGAAAATTATTTTTGATAAGTTTCTATGCCGAATTACCGGTATGATAAATATTGTATATGTGAGGGAACATGCAGTCGAGAATTGAGCAGATATGCTCAGAAAAAGGTCTGAGGATGACCGACCAACGCCGAACAATAGCCCAAGTTCTTTCGGATAGTATGGATCATCCCGATGTTGATCTTCTCTATCAGAGAGCTATAACACTGGATCCGAATATTTCAATTGCAACTGTTTATAGAACAGTGCGTTTATTCGAAGAGGCAAATATTTTAGAAAAACATGATTTTGGTGATGGCCGGGCTCGTTATGAGGAGGCTTCAAATAATCATCATGACCACTTAATAAATATTAAAAATGGTGAAGTTATTGAATTTTATAATGATGAAATTGAGCGTATGAAAATAAAAATAGCTAAAGAGCTTGGCTATGACCTAGTTGACCATAGATTAGAGCTATATGCTACTCCTACATCTGTAAAGGAACCGTCAGGCGACGATGGTGAAATTCAGTGATTTCTGCTCATAATACATTATCTGTCTAGGCAATTGTAGTATTTGTTGTCTATAAGCCCTAATAGAATAATAGAGAGCAATTATGCCCGACCTTGATGCTGCTTTAGATGCTCTGCGAACTGGCACGGTGAGTATGCGTTTAGCTAGGACAGCAGCTGATATAGATGCGGCACAAGCACTTCGTTACAGAGTTTTCTATGAAGAAATGCAGGCAAAAGCATCTGAAGAAGCAGCAAGACTTAGAAGAGATGTGGATCCTTTTGATGAGGTGTGTGACCATTTATTGGTAACTGACCATTCTATGGGTGATGGGGCTGAGAGTGTAGTTGCTACTTACAGATTATTGAGGGGCGCCGTCGCTGCTTCCTACGGAAGTTTTTACACTGCGAGTGAATATGATATAACAAATCTCTATGGATTACCCGGCGAAATGTTAGAACTAGGGCGTTCGTGTGTGGATGCTAGAAGCCGTAATAGACCAACAATGCAGTTACTTTGGCGGGGTATAGCAACTTACGTCTTTCATCATAATATTTCAGTAATGTTTGGGTGTGCGAGTTTGCAGGGCACGGATCCTAAATCTTTAGCCATTCCTTTAAGCTATCTTCACCACTTTCATTTGGCACCGCCTGGTTTGCGTACAAAGGCATTACCCAATCTTTATGTCGACATGAATTTTTGTTCGCCTGAAGAGCTTGACAAAAGGAGAGCTCTCGCTAGCCTTCCTCCATTGATTAAGGGTTATCTAAGGCTGGGAGGGTTTGTAGGGGATGGTGCGGTTGTCGATGAACAGTTTAATACAACAGACGTTTGTATAATAGTTAAGACAGATTTAGTTACGGATAAATACTACCGGCATTATATACGAACTGCTTCTGAGGCAGGAAATACAGACGAGATTGAGCGTGATTAGGGACATAAAAAAATCATGGCTTCACCGATTATAACAACCGCTAGAACATCTTTATCAACCTCTCTTATTAGAGTTTCACTCTATACCTTACTAACTTTGTTTCTTATCCCTATACAAGTTGTGGGTCTGTTATTACGCCTTCCCATCTCTAAGAGCTTGCCCATGTGGTATCACCGGATGTGCTGTCGTATTCTAGGTATTCGAATTGAGGTTTTTGGACGCCGATCTCGCACCCGGCCCACACTTTTTATTGCAAATCACGCATCGTATTTGGATATAGCAATTTATGGAGCTTTAATTCAAGGCTCTTTCGTTGCTAAAGCGGAGGTACAGAATTGGCCAATATTTGGTTTTCTAGCAAAATTGCAAAACTCCGTCTTTGTTGATCGTAAGGTTCGTACATCACGCTTACAAGCCAATTCAATTTTAAATCGTCTTGAAAAAGGCGACAGTATTATATTATTTCCTGAGGGTACTAGCGGTGATGGTAATAGGGTGCTTCCATTTAAAAGCGCTCTATTCGCAGTAGCAAACATAACACCTAAAGGGCAACCACTTGTTTTACAGCCGGTTTCGCTTACATATTCTCGTCTTGATGGCGTACCTATTGGCCGTCATTTAAGGCCCTTATTTGCTTGGTATGGTGATGTTGATATGTTTTCTCACGCTAGCAGGCTTATTGGCCTAGGTCGTTTGACAGTTACTGTTAGCTTTCATGAGCCCATAACAATAGAAGAGTTTTCGTCTCGTAAAGAACTTGCGACTTATTGTTTTAATAAAATTAGTCATGGGCATGCTGAGGCTCTAGCTGGAAGGCTGCAACCATTAGCAGGCAAGGCTGGAAGATGGGATTGGATAAGCTGGCGTCCTCGACCAAGGTTGCGCGATATACGAAGTAGACGACGGGCTCCAGGTATTAAGGCGGGCATCGAAGGTCGCCGCCGACTTGACTCACGTTGAATGACAGCTTAGGTGTGATTTTAATATGAGAAATAAGTGTTTAGTGCCAAGCTTGAAGGTTTGCCGGGTTGCAATGAATGCCGCATTTGACGCATGGTGTAATTCCTGTGACTAGAAAGCTTTTTATTAAGACATATGGATGCCAAATGAATGTTTATGACTCCGCAAGAATGGCGGATGTCTTGGCTCCCTTGGGCTATGTGTCTAGTTCTGGGCCTGATGGCGCAGACATGGTCATATTAAATACCTGCCATATTCGTGAAAGGGCTAGTGAGAAAGTTTACTCAGAGTTAGGCCGCCTTAGAAAAATCAAGAAAGCCCGTACGGGCTCTAACAATAAAATGGTTATTGCTGTTGCGGGTTGTGTTGCACAAGCTGAAGGTGAAGAAATTTTGCGCCGTGCGCCTTATGTTGACATTGTTCTTGGCCCGCAGACCTATCATCGACTTCCTGAAATGGTGGCACTTGCTACTAGGGCAAGCGATAAGAGAAATGGAAATGGAAATGGTATTCTTGATACCGAATTCCCAGTCTCAAGTAAATTTGATCATTTACCTGTTGAGAATTCTTCACAAGGTATATCTGCTTTTTTATCCGTCCAGGAGGGGTGTGACAAGTTTTGTACTTTCTGTGTAGTACCGTACACACGGGGCGTTGAATTTTCTAGGCCTATTGAGCAGGTTTTTGAGGAAGCTCAACGTCTGGTTAAAAAGGGGGCTAGGGAAATTACTCTACTGGGACAAAATGTTAATGCTTATCACGGTAAAAATGAAACGGGATCAGAAGTTGGACTTAGTTATCTCATTGAACGTTTATCGGAAATTACGGGCCTGGATAGATTGCGGTATACAACAAGCCATCCCAGAGATATGGATGAAAGTTTAATTAATTCCCATGGTAAGGTGGGTACTTTGATGCCATACCTTCATTTGCCGGTTCAATCCGGAAGTGACCGAATACTTGCCGCGATGAATAGACGGCATACAGCAGAGGAATACCGAAATATAATACATTCTCTTCGAAAGGCGAGGCCTGATATTGCTTTAAGCTCAGACTTTATTGTTGGTTTTCCTGGAGAAACTGAAGCAGATTTTGAGGCAACTATAGCTCTAATAAAGGAAATTAAATTTTCACAGGCTTATTCATTCAAATATAGTATACGGCCTGGAACGCCGGCAGGTATGTTAAATGACCAGGTTGACGATTCGGTAAAAAATGAACGTTTGGCTTACTTGCAAAGTGTTTTACTAGAACAACAGAACGATTATAACTCTTCAAAAATAGGAAAAGAACTCCCCGTGTTATTTGAACGTCAAGGTCGTCATAAGGGACAATTAATTGGTCGCAGCCCTTATAATCAATCCGTATCTGTCAATGACGCACCTGCAGATCTTATTGGTACTATAAGGAATGTTAAAATTGAATCAAACCTGTCGCACAGTCTTGGCGGTAAAGTTTTAGAACACGGTGGATTAGGATCGTCGGCCGTTAACGGAAATTCTTTATGAGTACTTCAGAGGTTTACACTGAACCAAAAGGCAAAATACAGTTTGATGATAATTCTCTTTTGCCAGCTTTATTTGGTAATCACGATGAGCATCTTTTACAAATAGAACAACTATTAGATGTTAGGTTGCGGTATCGAGGAAATAACCTTGAAATATTAGGTCCAACGACTTCATGTGAAATTGCGGATAAAGCTATAGTTTCATTATACACTCGTTTAAAAAACGACTTAGAAGTAGGCTCTGGAGAGGTTATGGCTGCTGTTAGGATTGCATCAGGGCAAGATAATACTGCTGGAAATCTGCAGCTACGCACGCGAAAACGTACAATTATGCCTAGGTCGCCGAATCAAGCTGATTATATAAGAGCACTTGAGGAATATGATCTAGTTTTTGGTTTGGGCCCTGCTGGAACAGGAAAGACATATCTTGCGGTAGCTGTAGCCGTTACCTATCTTCTTCAAGGAAAAATTGATCGAATAATATTGTCACGACCGGCAGTTGAGGCTGGCGAAAGACTGGGCTACTTGCCCGGCGACCTACAGGATAAAATTGATCCTTATTTACGCCCCCTTTATGATGCTCTTCATGATATGTTACCAGGGGATCAGGTAATCCGAAGGATGGGAAGTGGTGAGATCGAGGTGGCCCCTCTTGCATTTATGCGCGGCCGCACCTTAGATCATGCTTTTGTTATACTTGATGAGGCACAAAATACTTCTGTTATGCAGATGAAAATGTTTTTAACCCGTTTAGGAGAAAAATCGAGGATGGTGATTACTGGTGACATGAGTCAAATTGATTTACCAGCTGGAACACGTTCGGGCTTAGGGGATGCTTTGCAAGTATTGGATGGAGTTGCAGGGATTGGTATGGTTAACTTTACGGAAAAAGATGTGGTGCGACACTCTCTGGTTATGCGTATAGTACGTGCTTATGATTCTCGTGATAATAGAAGAAGCTGAAATAAAACTTTGATTCATCAATTTACTCGCCCGAATGATATTATTGCTGTCGACGTTGTTGCCGAAGAATGGGCAACCAGCTTTCCTGATGAGGGTCTACTAAAAAAACTTGTTATCTCTGCGGCTAAATCAGCACTATCAACGGCAGGCCCAGCTCGTTCTGTTGAGGTAAGTATACTGCTAACTAATGATGATGAAATTAGGGTATTGAATCAGAATTATAGAGATAAAGATATGCCAACTAACGTATTATCTTTTGCAATTTCTAATTCATCTACTCCAAGCCACCTAAGTCCTGCCCAACCGACAGATTTGCCAAAACTTTTGGGAGATGTTGTTGTTGCCTATGAAACTTGCTCTAAAGAAGCTTCTGCGCAATCACGGCTTATGGAAGATTATCTATGCCATATGATTATCCATGGCACACTACATTTACTTGGGCACGATCACGATAACGAAGAGGAGGCAATTATAATGGAGAATTTTGAAAGAAAGAGCCTTACTCCTCTAGGCATAACAGATCCATATATTAATATATGTAAATAGAAAGGAATACTCTAGCTGATGGCGGACCTTCCCCGTGCTGAAAAACCAGATGAAGTTACCGATAAGCTCATAAACATACCCCTTCTAGGGTTTATATTTAAGCGGCTCAGATTAATGTCAAACGGCCGCAATGATGAGGCTACGGTGCGCGAGCATATAGAAGAATTAATTGAGGAGGTTGACGATGACTCTAAACAGATTGGGGCTGATCAAGGTGAGTTAATTGTTAATATATTAAAACTCCATGAGTTAACAGCCGAAGACGTGATGGTGCCCCGAGCGGATATTGTGGCCGCAGATGTTAACTGTAAATTCGATGACCTAGTGAACCTTATGGCGGAAGGTTCACATTCACGCGTACCTGTTTATAGGGAGCAACTTGATAATGTCACTGGCTTTGTTCACATAAAAGATGTTCTGGTGGCTGTTCACAGTAAACGGGTTATACAAGTTAATGATATATTGCGTGATATTTTATTTGCAGCTCCTTCTATCCGTGTTCTAGACCTCTTATTAGAAATGCGAGCGAAACGTACGCATATTGCTATTGTCGTTGACGAGTTTGGAGGGGTCGATGGCTTAGTAACGATAGAGGACTTAGTAGAAGAAATAGTTGGTGAAATAGAAGATGAGCATGATACTGGAGGGCCTAGTATTATTAAACGCCCTGACGGAAGTATTCTTGCAGATGCTAGAAATGAAATTGAAGATTTAGAGGAATTGATAGGAGTTTTTGCTACTGAAGAAGAGCGAAAAGAAATTGATACATTAGGTGGAATTGTTTTTAGCCTAATTGATCGTGTTCCACAGCGGAATGAGGTTATAACTCATCCTTCGGGACTTGAGTTCGAGATAGTTGAAGCTGATACCCGACGAGTTAAAAAACTGTATGTTAGAGATTTGCGGGATAAAACAAATCTATAATAAATAATATTCCATATTGGGTATTGTAAAACTATAGTAAAATACGATGTTTACGTATCTCTATATTTTGTTTTCAAATCTAGGCATTTGGCATTGTTTTGTCCTTTCAGCAATACTAGGTGCTTTATCTGCATTTGCCTTGCCCCCCTGGTCTTTTCTGCCGTTAATAATTCCTGCATTCACTGGCTTTTTGTGGCTAATAGATACTGCAGAAAAATCTCCATATCCATTAAGTAGATCAGCGATAACAGCCTGGTTTTTTGGTTTCGGGCATTTCTTTGTTGGTATGCACTGGATAGCAGAACCATTTCTGGTAGATGCTACTCGTCATAGTTGGTTAATACCTTTTGTTTTATTAGGCTTGTCTGGTGGCCTAGCTATTTTTATAGCAATTACAGTTGTGCTTCTTACTTTTTGTAATCGAATTTTTCTTCTATCCCCTATAGCAAGAGTACTTTTGTTTTCTGTTATTTGGGTGTTTATTGAATGGGTGCGTAGTTGGCTGTTTACTGGATTTCCTTGGAATTTTATTGGGTATATTTGGTCAACGAAAATAGAAGTTATGCAGATGGCTGCATTTGTAGGGGTTCTAGGCATAAGTTTGTTGACGGTTATAGCAGCAGGAATGCCTGCCATTCTTGGTATCAGAGGCGGTTATAAGAACATTTTTATCGTTTTGCTATTTACCATATTTTTGCCCTCTACTTTGTGGTGTGCTGGTGCATTGCGCTTAGGGGGTGCTCCAGATTATCATAGTAGTGATAGACTTAATATGGTCCCAGAAGTAAATTTACGAATAGTGCAAGCAAATATTCCCCAAAATAAAAAGTGGAAGCCACAATATCAGGAAAGTAACCTGCAAAGACATGTTTTGCTGAGTGAAGATGAGTTGTTAAGTCTTCCGACCCATGTGATTTGGCCTGAAGCAACAGTTCCTCCTATTAAAGTGTATGGTGATTATGTGCGTTTAGTAGCCAAAAACTTTATATCACCTGGAGGGGCTTTAATAACGGGTGCGGTGCGTCGCGGTGGAGCAACAGACCAAGACTTTTGGAATTCCGTATTATTTATAAATGATTTAGGGAAAAATATTGCCCTTTATGATAAAAGCGATTTGGTTCCCTTTGGAGAATATGTCCCATTTCGCAGTATTTTGCCCATCGATAAGCTAGTTCCTGGGCATGGTGACTTTATCTCTGGAACCAGTCGTAAAACCATAAAGATACCGGGTTTGCCGCCGGTAAGTCCGTTGATTTGTTATGAAGGAATATTTTCTGGTCGTACATACATATCTGATGATCGACCCGATTGGTTATTAAGTCTAACTAATGATGCTTGGTTTGGCAGTTATGCTGGGCCTCAACAGCATTTTGCTATTACTATTTTTCGTTCAATAGAAGAAGGCTTACCTCTTGTTCGTGCAGCTAACACTGGTATTTCAGCTATAGTTGATCCTTACGGTAGAATAATAAAGATGTTAGATGTTGGTGTTGAAGGGGTAATAAATTCGGGGCTTCCACGCGCACTTAAGAAGCAGACATTATACGCCAAGTGGGGCAATGCAACCTCTGCTGGATTAATTGGGCTGGTGATAATATTGATAATATTGCTTCACGTTTTAGATATAAGGTTTATCAAGACCGACGGTGAGGCCACTTGACAAAATAACCTTGTTTTTTCACAAACGTTCAATACTACAGGGTACTAATTTGAGTTATAAAGATGCACTAAAACTTTAATGCAATAGTTTAAAAAACTAAATAATAATAGTGAACTTAATCAACAGGGAGTAAATAACTTGTCTAAAAGTGATTATCTTTTTACCAGCGAGTCGGTTTCCGAAGGTCATCCGGACAAGGTTTGCGACCGCATTTCAGATGAGTTGGTAGACAGTTTTTTATCAGTAGACCCGTTTAGTCGTGTGGCTATAGAAACATTAACGACTACTAATCGGGTGGTTATGGCTGGAGAAGTACGTGGGCCTGGCTCTATAAATTCTGATAAAATGATATCTATTGCTCGTGATGCTGTGAGAGATATCGGTTATGAACAAGAAGGGTTTCATTGGGAAAAAATGATAGTTGATTGTTTTGTGCATTCTCAATCATCAGATATTGCTATGGGGGTAGATGCTGATGGTAATAAAGACGAGGGGGCGGGTGATCAAGGCCTTATGTTTGGGTACGCTTGTAAAGAAACACCAGTACTTATGCCTGCCCCAATCTTTTATGCACACGCAATTCTTAAATCTCTTTCTAAGGCACGTCACTTAGGTAAAGAGCCTGCTCTTGGGCCTGATTCTAAGAGCCAAATAACCCTGCGTTATGAAAACGGAATACCTGTTTGTGCAGAGTCGGTAGTTGTATCAACACAACATTCAGATTTGCTCGGTCAAGAAGAAGTGCGTGAGATTGTTAGACCTTACGTTCTTCAAATTCTGCCTGATGGCTGGATGTGCGAGGAGAACAACTTCTATGTGAATCCAACGGGCCGATTTGTTATAGGTGGCCCTGATGGTGATTCTGGTTTAACAGGCCGCAAAATAATTGTTGATACTTATGGTGGTGCAGCTCCTCATGGAGGAGGTGCATTTTCTGGTAAAGACCCTACTAAGGTTGATAGGTCAGCTGCCTATGCAACCAGATATCTTGCAAAAAATGTAGTTGCAGCGGGTTTAGCAGATAAATGTACTATTCAGATAGCTTATGCAATTGGGGTCTCTCATCCTTTATCAGTCTATGTAGATACTCATGGTACCGGACAAGTGGAAGAAGGCAAGCTTTCAAATGTGTTAAGAGAAGTCATGGATTTGACACCGAGAGGCATACGTGAACATCTTGGGCTTAGTAAACCTATATACGCTAGAACTGCTGCTTATGGACATTTCGGTAGGAAGTCGGAAAACGATGGAGGTTTTTCTTGGGAAAAGACTGATTTATCTGAAGAACTTGCCAGTGCATTCTAGGGTTTTAGTCTTATTTAAAAA
>Ga0114932_10000789_pt1 | contig 37355 bp, 39 predicted proteins | sample 2SBtaG_2_FD_87286 | JGI IMG/M metagenome (GOLD analysis project Ga0114932, IMG submission 87286) | Deep subsurface microbial communities from Kolumbo volcano to uncover new lineages of life (NeLLi) - 2SBTROV12_ACTIVE470 metaG | ecosystem: Environmental > Aquatic > Marine > Volcanic ...
AGATTTATTACTATGGGAGGAGCCTCTGCAACAGACACAATAGAGTATGTCACCATAGCCAGTACAGGCAATGCCACAGATTTTGGCGATCTCACTGCAACATTAGAAGAAGGTCATGTAGGTGTTATATCTAGTTCCACAAGGGGTATACTGGCAGGAGGTAAAAAAGGTGGTAGTAGGGCTAACGTAATCGAATATTTGACCATTGCTAGTACAGGAAATGGTAGAGATTTTGGAGATATGACCGCTTCAAGAAATTTATTAGCAGGTGCATCTTCTACAACTAGAGGATTAATGATTGGTGGAGATACTGGATCAGGAACAGGAAGCAACGTAATTGATTATATAACAATTCAAAGCATGGGTAATGCGACAGACTTTGGTGATACTAGTGGAAATAGAACGACTAGCGCAGGTCTTGCATCTTCTACAAAAGCAATAGTTGGTGGTGGTAATAACAATGGATCTCAAACAAATATTATTGAATCAGTTACAATAGCATCCACTGGTAACGCTTCTGATTTTGGAGATCTATTAACAGTAAATACATTTCTTTCAGCAGGTTGTGCTGGTCAAGCATCAGTCCAACCAAATCTTTTACCATCTTTACCATCATCAGGTAACACTGGTTTATATACTTATGCAATCGATTCATTCTTACAATCAATAGATATAGCTTCTCTAGGAAACGGTGTGGCATTTGGTGATATAAGTTATGTATATGTAAATGGAACGTATGGTGCAGCTTCAAGTTCTACTAGATGTTGCTTTGGTGGTGGAGCCTTTACTCCTCCTGGAGGTAGTTTTGCTAGGCAAAATGTAATTGATTTATCCATATTTGCTACAAGAGGTTTAGGTACAGATTTTGGTGACTTAACGACAGCAAGGCAAACAACAGGTGGATCTAATAGTACAAGAGGAATGTATGTAGGAGGACAACCAAGTTCTTATACAAATGTCGTTGACTATATAACTATTGCTAGTGCTAGTAACGCCACAGATTTTGGAGACTTGTCTGCCAATGTAGGTTTTCCTGCTGTTTCTGGAAACACAACAAGACTTCTTTCTTTAGGTGGTAGAACTAGTACCTATATAAATACAATAGAATATTTTACAATATCGTCTACTGGTAATGCAACAGATTTTGGTGATCTTACGCAAGGTATAGGATTTAATGCAGCAACATCAAGTAGCACTAGAGTTGTAAATTGTGGAGGAACTGATGGTAGTTACACTAATGTTATGGATTATGTGACAACGGCTTCAACTGGAAACGCCACAGATTTCGGAGATCTCACTGTTGCAATAGGTCAGGGTGGTTGTTTCGGTAATAAAACTACAGGTATATGGGCTGGTGGATATGTTGGAGACGGCAGTAGCACTGTAAGCACAATGATGAATTTTACAATAGCCTCAACAGGTAATGCCTCAAATTTTGGCGATCTAATAGCTAGTGCATATACAACAGGAGCAGCACAATCTAATGGACATGGAGGCATATCGTAATGACTGAAAGATATTTAGGCTCCATAATAACTGCAACCCCAGTTGAACCATCAGAGGGTTTTGAGAACAGTTTAGCATCTGGTGTGTGGCATTTACGTGATCCACTAATATTTGGTCAGGCAGGTGATTGGCCTACTGCTGGAAATACGACTAGTGTTGGTTTATTTATGGCTGGTTATGTTGGAACTGCTCCAGTAAACATAGTTGATAAAATAGTTCCAGAAACAACAGGTAATGCCACTGACTTTGGAGACACTTCTAATAATACATATCATGGTGCTGGTTTTAGTTCTGATACGAGATCGATTGTTGCTGGAGGATATGGTTCTTCAGCAGCATTGAATGTAATAGAATACTTTACTTTTGCCAGTGCTGGTAATGCTACAGATTTTGGGGATCTAAATTTTACAGCATACGCTAGTACAGGTTTTTCAAACAATGCTAGAGGAATAGATGTATTGGGATACACTGCCTCTCCTTCTGCTGGATATTCGAATGTTCTTGAGTATGTAACGATAGCATCTACAGGTAACGCGACAGATTTTGGTGATACATCAATAGCACAAAGAGGAAATGCAGGTGCATTAGCTAGTACAACTAGGGGTGTTATTGGTGGTGGGTATAATGGGGGAGCCAAAACAAATGTTATCGACTATGTAACGATAGCATCTACAGGTAACGCGACAGATTTCGGTGACTTAACTGAAGCAAGATTTAATCCAGCAGGAGCAGGTAGTAATACAAGAGGTATTTTTGCTGGTTCTGGAAGTGGAACTTATGGAAATGTTATAGACTATATTACTATTGATTCAACAGGAAATGCTACTGATTTTGGCGATACGTTAGAAGTTCGTGATGGTTTAGCTGGTTTAGCTACCTCTACAAAAGCAATATATGGAGGTGGTAGAAATGACTCAGGAGGTAGTACTATAATACAACAAGTTACGATAGCTACTACAGGTGATGCAACAGATTTCGGTGATTTAACTGCTGCTAAAAGTTTTGCTATGGGTGCTGGTTCTGGTGCTGATGCAGTACAAAGTTAAATATTTGACAATAACAAAGGAGTTAATTTGTATGAGTAAAAAAATAAATCAAGTAGCAGTTCAACAAGAGTTGAATATAAGCCTGCCTGCTAATGTTAAACCAGAATACAAAACCATGTTGGCAAACATAAAAGAAAAAATGCCTGCTGTTGCAGAGGCCACATCTAACTTCCACAAATCACACTCACAGTTTATGGGTGTTACTTTAGATGTAACCGCTATTACACCGATTCGTAGTATTAAACATACATTGGCTGAAGTGGATCGTACTAGAGGTGCATTGCAGGAAGCCTTTATTAATATGAAAAAGAAAGAAGTAGAGCTTAAACAGAAAGAACGTGAGTTAGAAGAATGCACAGATGACCTAGACAAAGAAATGTTGGAAGTAGAAATACTGGAAATACAGGGTAATCTAACAAATGGTCAAAATAGTGTGCAAGGTGCTATTCGTAAAATGAATTTTTTTACTAATCAATATGAGAAATTAATGGAGCATCTAGGTAAAGATGAACTTACCGAAGAAGATTACGAATTAGAAGAAGCACGATACCATATAATGACTTGTATGAAACAGGCATTAAACAGTGCTAGACCTAGAGGCGGTCAGATAGATGAGGGTAATTTAATATATCTATTTGATCTAGGTATTAATGCAGCACAGGCACAAGCTGAAGTGTTTGCATATCTTCAGTGGGAGAATAAAGTTCTTAGCGAAGGTAAAGCCCCTGAACATGAAGCAACTGTTAAATGGTTGGAAGGTTGTGCAGACAAATGGGCAGGGTGTCCAGCTAAGTTTGCAAACAGCCGTGGTTTTGATATATATGATCCTAGTTCTGTAACAAACACACGTAGGTTAGAAGCAGCTGAATAAGGAGGCAATTATGGCTTACAAAGTATGTAAATATCGATTGAATGCAGATGGTACAATACCAGATTTTTTACATTTTGGACATGATCCAATGGGTATGCACGGAGTGTATCTGGTAGTAGACAGTGATACTGCTTCTCCTAGAGATAATGTTATGATTGGCATTGTTAAAGACGGTGGTAGTGGAGACTTTGAAGAAATTGCAAGTAAAAATGCTCTTCAAACATATTTAACTTCGGTATCGGGTGATTGGACTGATCCTGATCCAGACGATCCAGAAAAAACCGTAGCATTTGATAATGCAGCTCATGCTAAACGAGTATGGGATGCCTTAGACGCTTGTAATGCTACCTTGTAAAGTGTTTAAATATGCCTTTGACCAAATTAACTTTTCGTCCAGGAATTAACAAAGAAACTACTTCTTATTCTAACGAGGGTGGTTGGTTTGATTCAGACAAAGTGCGTTTTAGAGCAGGTTTTCCTGAAAAAATAGGCGGTTGGCTCAAAAAAGCAGCAGATGCGTTTCTTGGTTCTGCACGAGTATTGCATAATTGGACTACATTAGATGGTGGAACTTTTATCGGTATAGGCACACATTTAAAATATTACCTTTTGGCAGGACAAACATTTTTTGATATTACCCCTGTTCGTTCAACTGTAACAGGAGAAGCTACATTTGCCGCAACTAATGGCTCTTCTACTATAACTGTTACAGATAGCGGTCACGGAGCAATGCTAAATGATTTTGTTACTTTTACTTCTGCTGCTTCTTTAGGGGGAAATATTACTGCTGCGGTATTAAACCAAGAATATCAAATTACTTCTGTTCCTGATAGTAACACTTTTACAATACAAGCTAGAGCAGCGTCGACATCTATACAATCTATTACAACAACAAGTGGTTTAAACCCCTCCCTTGTAACAGCGAGTGGGAGTGATTCAGGTAATGGCGGTGGATCAACTGTTGCGGCATATCAAGTAAATGTAGGTCTTGATGTTGCCGTTCCAGGAGTTGGCTGGAACGCAGGAGCATGGGGCAGAGGCACTTGGAACTCTGATGCAGATATAGCAGTAAGCACAAACAATTTAAGAATTTGGTCACACGATAACTTTGGTGAAGATTTACTATTAAATATTAGAGATGGGCAAATTGCATATTGGGATAAATCAGGGGGAACAGCAGCTAGAGCTGTTTTACTAAATTCACTGTCTGGGTCTACCTCAGCTCCTACGATAGCTAAACAGGTTTTAGTTTCCGATGTTGATAGACATGTGATTGCATTTGGTTGTGACGCTGCTGATAGTATTGGCACTCAAGACCCTTTGCTTATCAGGTTTGCAGATCAAGGCAGTTTGACAGATTGGGCTTCTACGGCTACAAATACCGCAGGTGATTTAAAACTTGGTGTTGGTTCTGAAATAATTAGAGCAGTCGAAACACGCCAACAAATCCTTGTGTTTACAGAAACCAGCGTACATGCGATGCAGTTTATTGGGCCTCCTTTTACTTTTGGATTAAGTACAATAGCAGATAATACAACTATCGCAGGGCCATTAACAGTAATTTCAGTACAAGATACTGTGTATTGGATGGGTAAAAATGAGTTTTATATGTATACAGGCACGATTCAAAGGATGCCTTGTAGTGTACGAGACCATGTGTTTTCTGACTTAAACTGGAATCAAGGCAGAAAAATAGTTTCTGGATTAAACTCCTCTTTTGCAGAAATTTGGTGGTTTTATCCTTCAGAAACAAGCGATGAAAACGATAAGTATGTTGTCTACAATTACGAACAGCAAATTTGGTATACAGGTTCGTTAGCTAGAACAGCTTGGTTAGATAGGGGTATAGAAGCATACCCTGTAAGTGTAGGTACAGACCATTATGTATATGACCACGAAAAAGGTTTTGATGATGGCAGCACAGATCCAGCTTCGGCTCTTGATGCACATATAGAGTCAAGTCAATTTGATATAGGTGATGGTGATCAATTTACCTTTGTTCATCGTCTTATACCCGATATTACGTTTAGAAACTCTACAAATAGTTCACCTTCTGCTTTATTTACTTTGCAAACTAGAGTAAGTCCTGGAAGTGCTTATACACAAAATGACCCTAGTACAATCACACAGACAGTAGCAGAAAGCACCACTACTGTAGAGCAGTTTACAGATTTAGTGCATGTAAGATTACGAGGCAGGTCATTTGCTTTAAAGGTTTCTTCTTCTGATTTAGCAGCAGGCTGGAGGCTAGGCTCGCCAAGGGTAGATATAAGACCAGATGGGCGTAGGTAATGGCTAGGTTATTACCTCCACCACAATTTCCTGTTGCTCCTGCAGAGTACAAAAAAGAATATGCGGATGCTGTAGTAAGTATTTTTAGTGTTTTTTTACAACAGTTTTTGAGTCCTGGAGAAGGTAGAAATACAAATTTAACACTTACTACGTTACAACAAGATGGATTTGGTTTAGAAACAGGAGCTCTTTTTCAAAGGGATGGGTTTGTTAAAATAGTAACAATTGACCATTCTGATGTTAGGGGTCTTTCTGCAACAGGAGATGTAGGCTCGGTTTCGGTGACGATAGGATGAAAGTAGGTTGCGAAAAAGTTTTCTTGACTGTATGCTTCTTGAAGCGTAGTCAGGAATCGCTCCCTGCATAGATGTAAACGATTTAGGATATCGCAATATGCAAGGAATTGAATCTTTAGGTTATGAGGTTAAAGACCAACCGTTAGTTCCTGATGGTGGTATGCAACAACTTAAAGGTGCTGCCGATTTACTTGCAGAGTTTGGCAGAAACGGCGATACGTATGTAGTCCACGCAGCTGAGGGTGAAACAGTTCTTCCGTTAGAGGTTCTAGAAAATAACCCTAAACTTAAGAGTATGATATACCAACAAATGGAAGAGCTTGGGTTACAGCCAGAGCGATATGTTGTTGGTAATGAGATGAACTCATTAAATCCTGTTACAGGACAACCTGAGTTTTTCTTTAAAAAGTTATTTAAGAAAATTAAAAAAATAGGCAAAAAAGTTATCAATATTGCTAAAAAGGTAGCTCCTATTGTTTTGCCGATTGTTGCTCCTTTTTTATTACCTGCTATGCCTCTTTTCCTTACCGCAGGTATTGGCAGTTTGGCAGGTAATTTGATTGCAGGTAATGATTTTCAAACATCGTTGAAGAATGCAGTTATTGCAGGTGGTTTGGCAGGAGCTGGTTCTGCTTTATCTGCAGGTAGTTTGAGCGGTTTTACAGCTTCACCTGAAAGTATGGGTATTCCTGCAAAATTAGGTGAGTTTTTTGGTCAAGCCCCTACTCCTACCCCTGTTTCAGCAATCGGTGCTGAAGCTTTAGGCGTTCCTGCAGGAGAGTTTGGTGGTTCGGCTTTTGGGGTATCATCTAGTTCTCCAATTACAACCCAAGTATTTGCAGATGCTGGATTAGGGATAAGCGGCATGGAGGGTATTACTTTAGATACAGGGTTAGGTAACATAGCTAATCAAGTGGCTAGTGTTGATCCTAATTTAGCAGGGATAGGTGTTGAAGCAGGGCCAGTAGTTCCGTCAGCAGGAAAGGCTGGAGCGATTTTAACAAACCAAGCAACTGCTAGATCTGGGCCTGAATTAGCAAATTTCCAAAGTATAATGGATCAAGCTCAGTTTGGTTCTATCCCACCTGCCGGAACTAATGTATCACCACCTTTCGGAAGTTCGAGTGGTATGAATGCACCACTTATGCCTGATGCTCAATATGCACAAGGAACAACCCCTGCTAATGTAGGAACGAGTTATGATCCAGCGAGTGTTCCTGCTCCTTCATTTTTAGATGACCCATTACAAGGTATACAAAATTTATATGGTAAATACTTATCGCCAAGTCGTCCTGGAGTTGGCCCAGATGCAGGTATATTGACTAAGTATGGCCCATTATTAGCGGTTGGTGGAGCAGGGGTATTAGCAGCAGATGCTTTATTTCCTGCAGAACAAGATGAATTAGATAAAACAGCATTTGAAAAAACAGGGCAAGATCTATTAGAAGAAGATATCGCTTCTGGTAGGTTCCAATATGGTTTTAATCCACGTTTATTTTACGGTTCAAACCCTTACTACCAGCGGTTTACCCGAGCTCGGCAGGGCGGTGAAATAGAAGGTCCTGGAACAGGGACAAGTGATTCTATACCTGCTATGTTAAGTGATGGTGAGTTTGTAATGACAGCAAAAGCTGTAAGAGGTGCAGGTAGTAATGACCGTGAAAAAGGTGCAAGGCGAATGTATGCAATGATGCGACAATTTGAAAAAGAAGCGGCAGCATAATCATGGCAGTAGAAGAACAAACTATTATCCAAAGAGAAGCCCCTGAGGTTGAAGCCTTAAAATTAGGTTTAATAAACGCAGCCAAGGGTCTTGTTGAAACAGCTCCTACAGGTGGGTTGCCTCAAACACAGTTTGCTGCTTATGACCCATTCCAAGACCAAGCAAGAACTTTAGCTACCTCTGCTATTGGCTCATATGCTCCCTATTTAACAGACGCATTTGCAGGTAACCAAGAGGCACAAAACAGACTGCAAAACCAAGTAACGGCATCATACAAAGATGCTCTCTCAAGTTATAGTGATGCAGATAGAGATACGTTACTGCAAGCGATGGGTAATAGGATTACCTCTGCAATAGGCACTCCTGGAGGAACAAGTGGGATCCTTGGAGCTATAGCTGCAGGAAATAGAGATGTAACCACTGGTCAAACAGCATTGGGTACTACGACAGGTAATATTCGTAGAAATATATTTGGTACTCCAGGACAAGCTGGAACAGGTGCTTTAAGTGCAATTGATGCACAACGGCTAGGTATAGACCAAGGAGTTACTCGTGCATCTACATCTGATGCAGAGCGAGCAAGATTAGCTCAAGTAGAAGCTGTTACAAAAGCTCGTGAAGCAGGAACTTTCGGCAAGACACAAGCACAAGCAGCTATAAATGCTTTAGCAGGAACAGGCGGAACTTTTGATCCTTCTGCTACTGTTTCTAAGTTTTTTAACCCATACGAAACAAATGTTGTAGATAGAAGTTTAGCTGATTTACAAAGAGCTAGTGATATCGCGGGTTTACGTGAAGATGCACAGGCAGCACAAGCAGGTGCTTTTGGTGGGTCACGGGCAGGTATTGTACAAGCAGAACGCGATAGAAACTTGTTAGATGCCCAAGCAAGGATTGCTGCACAACTCAGGCAACAAGGCTATGGGCAAGCTCTACAACAATCACAACAAGCGTTTGAAGCAGGGCAAGGTAGACAGCAACAATTAGCACAACTTACAGGACAATTAGGTCAGGCAGGAGCAGGTACACAGTTAAGTGCAGAGCAGTTAGCCCAACAGGGGGCTTTGAGTTCTGGACAACTTGGATTAAGTGCATCACAAGCGGCAGCGGATCTTGCTCTACGAGGAGGACAGTTAGGATTAAGTGCAGAGCAACAGGCCGCAGAAAATGCTAGACAACGTGCTACACTTGGTTTACAAGGTGCTTCGCAAGCAGGTTCACTTGCTAGTGAGGCAGCTAGGTTAGGATTAAGTGAAGCTGAATTAAGAGCTAATACGTTACTTGGCGGAGCGCAACTCGGGATGCAGGGAGCGCAAGGTTTACAAAGTGTTGCTAACGATATAGGTCGTCAAGCGGCCCAACGTGCAGCACTTGCTGAGTTGCAATCTGGGTTGCAACGACAAGACGTTGATATGATGGGTCAGTTAGGTGGACAACGATACCAGACAGAACAAGCTAAACTAGATGCCCAACAACAAGATCAATTAGCTGAAGTGTACGAGCCATACCAACGGTTAGGTTTTTACAGTGATATATTAAGAGGAGCTCCATCTACACAAATGAGTATTTCACAGGCTTCTTCTCCTAACCCTTCTTTACTTAACCAAGTTGTCGGCGGTGCGGCTACAGGGATAGGTTTAGCAGGGGCTGCTAATAAAATATTTTAGGAAAAATTATGAACCCTCTCAATAGACCAATGTTCGTTGCTAAATTTAACAGAGGCGGTTATATATCTCCTGCATTACGTTATATGGCACAAAACCCAGATGTATTTAATGCTTCTACCGCAAATGCGAGAGCAAGAGAGCTGACTGGTTTAGCAAGCCAAGCTCAAGTAGAGCGCGATGCAGCTTTGCATTATGCCATGCACGGACAAGGAGAAGGAAGAGAGTGGGGAGGCCGTACATTTTTAGGTGGTTTGTTAGAGCCAAGGTTGGGAGATACTTTTGGTTTATCACCAGAGCGTAAGGCAGAATTAGAACAAGAACGCGATGCAATGGCTAATCCAACAGCTACAGTAATCGCCCCACCAACTAATAATGAATTAGTGCCATTAGTGCCTATTGAGGACCATTCCCATCAAGGAGAAAATTTTGCAGAAGGAGGAGAAGTAACTATGGATAATAATGGAAACCCTACTTCGGGGTCTCAATCAAATGCTTTAGTGCAAGGTTATCTTGCAGCGAACCCAGATGTGTTAGATCATGCTACTCGGGTTGCACGATCACAGGGCGTTGCTCCTGGAGCAGAGTTTCAGAGAATTGTAGAAAACACTGCAAGGGAACATTATCGTGATTTTGGTGTGCGTGAAGGCAGGAAAATAGCAGGATTTCCTTCTTTAGGTAACCCTCTAATGTTAGATGAAGTAAGAAGGTTGCTACCTCCTCGAACAAGGGAAACACCATCAGAAGGGATAGCTTCTATTCCTCTTCCACCTATTGACCCACGGATGCTTGCTTTTGCTAATATATTAGCAAACACGCGAGATATGTACGATCCAGGAACTGAAGGTGGTTTAAGACCAGAGTTTTATACTGGTGCGTCCACAGTTGAGGATATGGGAAAGTTCACATCCGGCATTAACCCACGTTTATATGATAGGTTGATAGACCGTGGCTATGGGGAGTGGAACGAGGACAAGGCTCCGGGTCGCGTTGATGAGGTAATACGGTATGCGTACAACCCGAACCGCAGTGGCGAGACTATGTTTGGGGTAGCTGGAGGCGATGAAGGACTAATGCGAGCATATGACCAATTAGGCTTAACAGGAGGAGGTAATACATATGCAGATAGGCAAATACAAAGTCTTTTTGATGCAGTGAGGCAAGCTCCTGGATCTAGTATAAATCCAGATAACACTGGCGGGGCAGGTGAAATTAGTTTAGGAGGCCCTACCGGAACAGGTTATGATAGTGTTCAACAAATGATTGCTGATATACCTAACTGGTCACAACAACTCGCGGTTGTTCCTTCACCAACCCCATTAGGGATTTTAAATTCATTGTATAATATGTACACAGGGGATATTAATAGAAACCCATATGATACAAGTGATGCAACAGGTACTCGTCCAGATAGAAGTGTACCCTCGCCAATGGAGTTTGGCACTCCCCCCGAATCTCAGATGCTCGCAAACCGTAAATTTAGCATAGGTATGAGAAATCCCGGATTTGGCACTCCCGACGATGCTATGGGTCCGTTTGGTGGATTTGGATCTGGAGGAGGCGGAGAATAATGATGAATAAAATGATGATGCAACCGATGACCCCTGCCTCAGAAAACTCGGGCATTGCTTCAGGTATGATGAGTGAAGGCGCTCCACCTGAGGGAGTGGAGACCATGCGAGCAATGGCCTCTCAGATGGAGCAGGTATATAATAAACTAGATAGTTCTGAAAATATAGAAGATGTTATTAATGCAATGCGAGGAGACGATTTACCGTTGTCAGAACGGTATAGTGAGTTAGCTGAGTTAGTTGGCCCTGCCGATGCAAAGAAAACGCCTGAATCTGTGCTTACTGTATTACAGCCAACATTCCAAATATTACAATCAGTACCAGATGGTGGTATTGCATCAGCCCCGATGGGAGGTGTGGAAGGTTCCGAGGGAAATTTTAGTCAGCCCTCTGCCACATCACCAACTGATCAGGCAGAGGCTGTTCTAGCAATGTCGCGTGGTGAACAACCAGTAGGCATGAGGTTAGGTGGTATGCCGATGCCTTTTAGACAGAATTATCCTACACCACGCACCTTTCCTCCAGGGAAAACTTTAGAAAACGTAAGAAATATGGGAGGAATAGGAGTCACTGCCCAAGACAAATTTCCTACTCTACCTGATTACTCTTTACCTAAAGTTAATGCTCCTGTTTATAGAAGTTTGCAACCAGCAGATCTTACAAGAAATTTAGGTATGTTTCAAAATATAAACGTGCCTTTTTTAACTGGAGAAACAAGCCCACAAAAGGTTTTTGAAGAAAGACAAAAACTACTTGCAGAATTTGCACCTAAAAAAGAAACCGCAGAAGATATACTTGCAAGGCGTAGGGAGTTTATGGGTGAAACAGATGCAGATGATGCAGAAGTACAAACATATTTAGCTTTAGCTCGTGCAGGCTCAGAACTTGCCCAAACTCCAGGATCTTTACTTACAGGATTAACAACGGCAGCGGGGCCTTTCGCTGAAAGTTTAAGTAAAATTGCAGCAACTAAAAGTGCAAGAGAGCGTGAAGCAAAAGGTGCAGCTTTTGATTTATCTCAACAACAAGAAGAAAAGCTAAGACAATTTAACCAGAGTATAGCTGTAGGGGCAATAGATGCAGCAGAGGGTAATGAAAAAGATTTTAGACAAGCTAAAAACAAAATCAAAGGAGATTTAATTTCAGCAGGGATTCTAAACGCACAAAAAGAAGTAGAACTTTCTAATAAAGCTGCAACTATTAATTACTCACAAGAACTACAAAATCAATCTACTTTTGGTCGATATAGTGAAATATATGCAAGGGTAAATCCAGAGACAAATAAAGTTGAAACAGTAATGTTCTATCCAGGAGCAGAGCCTTATTACATGGATTTAGATAAAGGCTACGTTAAAGGTGTGCCTCCAAAAGGATATACTAAAGTAAAAGAATCAGAAGCTGATGATTTATTGTCTCAAGGTAAATTATCAGGTTTAAGTTTACGAATGATTAAAAATGGTAAACGCACTTTTGCAATGGTACGAAATCCAAATTATAAAACTGGTGATGATAGTCCTCCTTTTATTGCAAGAGAGGCATTAATGTTAGGTGAAAAAACATATCTTCCTACAGGAGATAATAGTTTTCAAGTATTAACTCCAGGAACATTTTTCACCGTAAAAGACCCAAAAACTATGACTGAAGTAGATGAGTTGGGCCGCACCGTATTTAAAGACCAACAAGGCAGAACAATCAAAGTATTTAATCCAGTTCTAGGCTCAGTTGATATAATGGGATCGGCTACTGGCAAAAACGGCCCTGCTTTTTCTGGAGAAATAACTGCTGAAAACCAAGAAGAATTATCTAATAGGTATGGCACAGATTTGAGTGGCTCTATTGGAAAAAATGTAGTCCTTGGCAACCCTAACTTTACACGAGTTGCAAAACCTCCTCTACCTTATCAAGTACAAATGATTCCTGATGGTGAGGGTGGGTTTAAAGAAGGTGGCTACATTCTCAGTAATCCACAAAAATCAGATACACAAGAAACATTAAAAGCTACTGGTGAACTGATGGGTCAATTAAGAGAGCTTGGTAGATCAGAGTTTTTTGAAACATTAGGTATCCAAGGAGGTATAAAACAATTCCTTTCGGAAAATGTTGCTGGATTACTTGGCGAAAAATTAGGTCAAATAGTTAGAAATCCTGGAGGCTCTGAAGCCGATCAAATGAGGCGTCAATTATCAAGAGCAATTAAACAAGCTCTAGCTTTATCTAAACGATATCCTGTTACAGAAATGCAACAATTAAATGGTCTGATTAATGAAGCTGGAGAGATTACAACTGACCCAATTAACGCTCTAAAAAGGTTTCAAACTTTTTACCACGCAGTTCAAAGAGATTACTTAAACTCTGCACACGTTTTAGATAGACTAAATAATCCTTATGTTAATGTAAGACAACAACCAATGGGTAACAAAGATGATCCGTTAGATGCAACTGCTACAATTAGAACAAGTGAAGGTCAGCTTCTAAACCCTGATTTAATTACAGCAGCTAGGATTGCTTCCTCAGGTAGAAAGTTAGAAGGATTGTTTATGAAAATGACTAGAGGACAAGCAAAAGCTATGGGGCTACCACAAAATGTTTGGAAGTTAAAAGATGGTTCATTGGACAGCACTATTCTTGTTAAGTTAAAAACAATCAAAGACCAACAAGGTAACTCTACTATCGGGGCAGATACGACCAGCAGAGGAACAGGTCAAGGAGGCAAGTTCAAAAGATGAACATTTTTGAGCTCAATAAAAAAGTAAATGAAGCAGGTACACAAGAAAGTATAGGTGTAACTGAATTACAAGAAATGGGTGTTGATGCTTCTCTCATACCTGATCCTGTAGAAGGTGCCTCACTTGGTTTTGAAGGTGAAGCACAACCTTCTAGGGTAACTGGTTTAGGTGATGGTTTAGAGCCTGTATTTGGCGATAGTCTTTTAACAACAGCGATAACAGGTTTTAACAGAGGGTTATCTAATTTAGTTGACCCTGTCATATATAATGCTGCTGTCGCTTTTAGAAAAATAGGGGAACAAGCAGGCCTCCCATTTTTAGCTAACATAAAACCAGATAGAAACGAGATGGCTCGTGTATTTGCATCGGGTGATTTTGAAACACAAAATATTATGAGTAATGTATTAGGCATACCTATTCAATATGGGGAGGGTGCTGATATTGGTGTATCACCAGAAGAAGGATTAGCAAGTGAGTTTGTATATGGGGCAGGTAAATTTCTTGGAGAGGGCGCTCCTGTCGCAGCTGGATTACAAACGGCTGCTAATGTTGCCGCTAAATCTGGGACTTTGTTAACTCCCACAACTACAGCACCTACTTATGTAGCCCCTGAGGGAGGAACAGCATTACAAAGATTAGGTCAAACAGTTGATGAAGCTATAACTCCAGGACAAACAACAACTAATGTTATGAGTGACATATTGCAAATGCAAGCACGAGCTCCTGGAACGGTAGCCGCGACAGAGGCAGGCATCAGTAGTTTAGCAGGTGGTGTTCAAGAAACAACAGAAAGTCCCATATTAGGTATTACCGCAGCTTTGTCTCCGCTTGCGCTCCCAGGAATCCTCAGAAAAATGCCATCATATACAGTGATAAATTGGTTCAGCAAAAGAACTCCTGGAAAAATAGGTGATTTAAGGGATGTTGCTACAGGTGCAAAAAGTGCAACTGAAGGAGAAGGTGGGCAATTTTTAGTTAATAAAGCCCAAAGGATGATACAAGAACAATTAAACCTTAACCCAGAACAGTCAAAAGCTGCTGTTGAACGGTTCGGAGAAATTGTAGCTAAAATACCAGAACTTGAAACAATGGCTCCTGGACAAGTATTTGATAACCAAGCATTAATAAAAACTTTCCAAGATGCTGTATTAGATGCACCAAATGACCAAATACCTGCTCTTAATGCTTTGTTAGAAGGCTACGTAAGTGGAGCCACACGGTTTAAAGGTACAATAGGTGTAGAGGGTACAGATACTGGAGTAACTGGCAGTAATATTTTAGTAATGGATAGTGCTAGAAAAACATTTGATTTAGGAGTAGAAACACAAGCAAGTAAGATAACTGATGAAGAAGCCTTCCTAACACAACAAGCAAGAGAGATAGAACGCACAGGTTCGCAAAGACAAACAGAAAGGTTAAAGCTGCAAGCATCACTTGCTAAAAGAGTAGAGGACGCTAAAGAAGCAGTAGAAAAAGAAAAAATAAGGTTAGGTTTAGTACAAGAAAGAAGACCTAGGACTGGTGAATTTACTGGCGCTCCGATCGGCTCAGAAATACAAGGTCCTACAAAAATTCGTGCTAGAGAAAAAGTATTAACTAGGCCAGATGATTTAGTTGAACCAGAGGCGGTATTAGCATTACAAAAAAGAGTGCAACAAGAAATTCTGCCACGCGCAGGAACAGAAGCCGCAGGATTTGAAAAGTTACCCGCAAGTATTAGATCACTTGTGCAATGGGATTCAAGCAAAGATTATTCTTTCCGTGATTGGCTGTTAGCAAGAGATGAAATTAGTAATGCAATCAGTAAAGGTGCTGTTGTAGGAGATACACAGCTTCCTCTACTTATGCAGTATAGAGACATGCTTGATGATTTTGCCATAGATGGTTTTGCAAAACTCGGCCCTAAATACAAAGAGTTTATAGATTTTGCTAAAACAAATTTGTACGACCCTTTTGAACGTTCTTTAATTATGGGTGTTACAAGGAAAGACCAAAAAGCAGATCGGTTTATTACCCAAGGGGAACAGATTACAAAAACATTTTTAAAACAAGAACCCGAAATATTACGAAGGTTTGTTGGTACTGTTGGTACAGATGCCCCAGAAATAAATGATTTAAAAAATGTTTTGTTAGATGATTTATATGATTCTGCTTACGTTGGAACCAACGGCAAATGGGATGATGCAAAAATTAATACATGGATGGGTGATAATAGAAATTATTTAGAAGAGCTTCCTGGAATAGGTGATAATAATTTTTTCCAAGATTTAACAAATACACAGCGATTATTACAACAATCATTATTACGTAGGAAACAAGCAACACAACGTAAAGAGGAAATACAAAAAAGTTTATTGGGTAAGTTTTTTGAAAAAGAAACAAAACAAGGTACTTTACAACCAGAAGAAGATTTTCTGACACAATTAGTAATGAGACCCACAAAAGAAGGTGGGCAACGGACTATGTTAAAAACTAGGAATGATTTTCTTGCCTCAGAAGAGGGGAAATCACTAGGAAAAACTGGTGCGGAAAATATTTTCAGAAGAACTATATTTGAAAAATTAGATGAACAAATGAAAATTATGCAAGACCCAGAAAAATTTAAAGGGTGGCTGCAACAAGATAAAAACACACAATTACTAAAAGATGCAGGTTTTTCTGACTCACATATGAAAGACCTGTACTTATTAGCTGATGCTTCTGAGCGTATTAATACAATACCTATTTTAGAGTTTAAGGGTTTAAACAATAATGGGATTGTTTCTCGTATTGCAGAAGCTCTTGGCACATCACCTGCTGCTGTTTCTACTAGGGTGCTTGCTGTAAAAGAGAACAGGATCTCCCCAAGAACAGCTTTTATCTATTTAGCAAGTAGGGCTATAGGAGCGCAAAACGAAATACGAATGAATGCACTTATGCGCGAAGCAATTACAGACCCACAGTTAGCAAAAATGCTTACAACAGAATTACCTGAGACAAACCCTGTAGGACGTATTCCAGGACCAATACAGCGTAAAGTAAATAATTATCTAGTTGGTTCTGGTATAGAGGCAGTAGAGGAAATAAACCAAGAAATGGAAAGGGCTACACCGCTTGCTACTTTCCCTAATTCGGGACAGTCTTTTGGTGTAAACCCAGAAACAAATCAGAACATTGAGACAACACCCATTGCTCCTGCATCCCCACCACCATCAATGGACTTTAGTCAAGTCGCTCCTCCGCCTCCTATCGCGCCCACAGGGGGAAGCCAAGTAAAAGTTTCTTCGTTGTTTCCATTTGATCCTTTGTCTGCCGCCATACAAGAACGACAGCAACAAAAGCAAGGGCAAGGTATCGGTTCGTTAATGGGTTAAAGTAGGAACGGTTGTGTATAGCTACTCATTTGTTGTTTAGATATATTGTAATATTCCTCAACTAACTCAATACCTGTAAATTTCATACCAAATTGTTTGCAGACAACACCTGTTGTCCCTGTCCCCATAAATGGGTCAAGTACATTTTGGTTTGGATGACAAAACGAACGTAAAATAAACTCTACTGCTCTAGGGTGCATGACTGCTCGGTGTTGTTCTTTGTAAGGATTCTCTGAATATACAGGTGTACAGAAATGATTTTTTGTGTACGTATCATTACCTTTTAATGCCGTGTTATTATTACTCAATACTAAAACATACTCGTAAGCATTAGTAACTGCATCACCGCCTGCTGGAGTTGGATTAGATTTATTCCAGATAATTGTTTCTATTATTTGCTCTGCAAAATGTCCAAACAATTTATAGAGTTCAACACGATTGTAAAAGTTTTTCTGCACGTTATAGAAAACATTACCTTTACAAACTCGTAAACATTGTTCTATAGATTCTACAAGGAAATCAAAGTAATCATCATAAATATCTGTAAATGAAGCATACTTATCATCCCTTTTTCTATTGTAAGGGGGGGAGGTAAACACTGTGTCAAACTGTTCATTTTCAAAAGTTTTAATTACAACAGTGCTGTCCCCTAAAATTAAATTATCCACTCTTTATACCCTTCAGCTAATACCTTAGTGCTTATATCTATTTTACTTCGTAAGGCTTTGATAACTTTTTGGTCTACTGTACCTTCTGTTGTAATGTCTACATATGTGACTTTATTTGTTTGCCCGATACGATGCGCTCTATCTTCACTTTGCAACCGCACTTCTAAGTCGTATCCGTTACTGTAGTATATAACGGTGTTTGCTTCAGTAAGTGTAAGCCCATAACCTCCTGTTCTTGGTTGCCCTACAAAAAACCGTAATGGGTTATCAGGGTCTTGGAACCGTTCTACAATTAACTGTCTTTCTTCCGCAGGGGTATTACCATAAAACAATTCTACTGAATCAATACCGTATGTTTTTATAAGTTCTTGCCGAATTAACTCTAAATCGTAAGTAAAATTACCCCAGATAATAACTTTACCATCTGTTTCTTCTAATACAGATAACAGCTCAGGCAGTTTATTATTTGATACATTTATTGTTCGCCCATCTTCTAATTTAGCAAAGCCAGAACAAACTTGTTGTAGCCGTAGTATTTGAGTAAGCACGGTAGAAGCAGACATAATACCTTCGTTTTCTATAACAGACATAGCGTTCTTTTTCATTTGATCATAAAGAACACGTTGCTCTTTAGTCAATTCTACACTGCGTTGTGTATACACTTTATCAGGTAAATCTAAACAATCTTCTTTACGTACTCTAAACGAAAAAGGCTCTATAATACCGTTTAACTCTTCTAAGTTTTGGTAGCCTACAATGTGATTAAAAGAGTGCGCTCCCATTGTTTTACGTACCATCTTAGCGTAGCGGTTTTGGAATGTCCAAAACGAAGAGTGTCCTAGTACGTAGTGTTCTAAAAACTCACATTGTGTAAATAAATCTAATGGTGATTTAGTAACAGGGGAACCAGTAAGTATCCTACGGTATGGGGCGTTTCTTGATATTTTTATAAGGTTTTTAGTTCTGTTAGCTGTTCTAGATTTAATAGTGGTGCTTTCATCTACAGCAAGCATTGTTCTATGGCACAGTATAAATTGTGAGGCAGACCATACTCCTCTGCTACTGGACAATGCTTCTACATTCATTAGAAATATTTGCAGTTTATCCGACGGTTCATTTAACGTGGCTAATTCTGCTTGTTTCTTTTTAGTTTTTTGTGGTGACCATACAACAATGTTTGCTTCAATATGGTCAGGTAAATGAGTGGGTAATTCTTTACGTTCCCAATTTCTGTATACACCTTTAGGTGCGATAATAAGGGCAGAATCTATTTTGCCTTTATCATACAGCATGGCAATCGTATCTATAAGCACTTTAGATTTGCCTGTTCCCATATCCATAAACAGTGCAAAAAAGTTTTTATCCCACGATTTTTCCAACGCATCTAACTGATGCTTGTATGGTTGATATTTAAATTTGTAACGCATTTTACCCTCTTTCTATTGGGAATAGTTACATTTTAAATGTAAATAAAAGCACGAGCAATAAAAGGTTTATCAAACAACTTTGCTATATAGTACCGAAAAACGAATAACGATGAATTTAAATTTCAACATTTTCCGATATACGATATACAATATACAACTTTCTCGGTACGCGCGACGTTTTTGGATTTATTTTTTCTAGGGTTTCTTTGGGTTTTGCTCCTATTATAGCAAAGTCCGTGTAACCTTGAGATATTTTATTTTTTATTGATATAAAAACGCTAGTGCCAATTATAATATATGCTAGTATGCACCATTACCTAGTTGCATGTGGAGAAAGGCATGACCGTATACATAGTACAAGAGATGCGTGGCCGTGATTTAAGTGATGCGGTTACGTTTGGCGATATAGAAGTTCTGATACCTGCATCTGAACAGGCAAGTTTTTCTACTCAGCCATTAATAAGACAATTAACTCGTAAGCTGAGCAAGTTCACAGATGACGATTACCTATTACTTTCTGGTGATCCTGTAATAATTGGGTTAGCTGCGAGTATTGCATCACGGCATAATATGGGCCGCTACAAAATGCTGAAGTGGGATAGGCTAGAAAACAAGTATTACCCACTAGAGGCAAACTTTAACTAATAGAAAGGGTTTACTATGGACTTTGAGGATGTAGCCACCGATTTAAAAACGGTGGATGAACAGGGTTTAAGTTTAGTCAGCAAACTAGCTAATCTACAACTAACAATAGAACAGCGTATTGCACAGTTAGAAGAAGACCTTAAACAAGCAAAGCGTGATTTACGTGAAATAGCAGAGGAACAATTACCTTCTGCTATGGCTGAGCATAGTATTAGCGAGCTTGTATTAGAAGACGGGTCACGTGTAAGCGTGGGTAAATTCTACAGTGCTTCTATAAGTAAAGATAAAGCAGATGAAGCATTTATATGGTTAATAGATAACGACTTTGGTGATTTAATTAAAAACCAAGTAGCAACGACGTTTGTTCGTGGACAAGAAGAACAAGCTAAACAGTTTGCAGATGACTTAATACACAGGGGCATGGCAGTGAACACAAAGAAGTGGGTGGAGCCTATGACGCTGAAAGCATTTGTAAAAGACCAATTTGAACAAGGCAATAATGTTCCTGCCGATTTGTTTGGGTTGTATATAGGTGAGAAAACAAAAATAAGTAAAGCAAAGAAAGGATAAAAAATGTCGCAAGTTGTAAAAAAAGAGGCTAATGAGGTAGCTGTATACGAAGGTTTTGAACAGTTTCAAGGTGAAGGTTTTAGTGAGGTAAAAACAGAAGACCTTGCTATTCCGTTTCTACGTGTACTTGCTGATGTAAGCCCACAAGTTAAAAAGCGTGATGGTGCTTATGTTGAAGGTGCTGAAGCAGGTATGATATTTAATACTGTGCTGAACGAAGTGTACGAAGCAGAAAAGGAAGGTATTTATGTAATACCATGCCATTACAATCGCCGTTACGTAGAGTGGCGTGGTAGGGAAGAAGGTGGCGGATATGTAGGTTCTTACACACCTGATGACCCTATTGTTAAAACGGTTACTCGCAGTGACCAAGGGCAAGACCTGCTACCTAATGGTAATCAGCTTACTAATACGGCACAGTTTTATGTGTTAATGTTGCATCCCGAATTAGGCCCACAAAAAGCCCTGATGACTATGGCATCTACACAATTAAAGAAAGGCCGTAAGTGGTTGACGCAAGCACAATCGCTAACTGGACAAGGAAAAAATGGTTTGTATACGTTGCCGTTAATGTCGCAGATATACAAGATTACAAGTGTACCAGAGCAAAACGATAAAGGTAGTTGGTACGGTTGGGAAATAGCTAGGGAACGTGCTTTAGACTTATCGGATAATATGGATAAGGGGTTTTTTGAAATGGCAGTTGCTTTTGCTAAATCTGTTAAGGCAGGTGATATAGAGCTGAATGATGGCTCTAACCATGTTGGCACAGAACCAGATGATAATGTGCCATTCTAATCTATAAGTTTACCACCTACAGGACTGGGAGTTGATCGCCCTGTTCTGCGGAGGCTACTACTTAGGTTTCTAAACCCTTCCTAAGTAAGTAGCCTCCACCCTTTTATTGGAGTGAACTATGGATTTAGCACAAGAATTTTTTGCGCTGTTTAAGGGCAGTGATATTGCACACGGCACATATGAAGTAAAAAATAACCGAGCTATTGATGGTAAGAAACAAGGCATAGCAAAGGTTATAAAAGAGCCAACCAAAGTTGAGATGTGGGAAGAACATTTAAACGGAGGCATAGGGCTAGGCATCATACCAATTAGAAGCGATAATATGTGTCAGTGGGGTGCAATAGATATTGACCAATATGATGTTAGTCATAAAAAGCTAATTACTGTTTTAAAGGAAAATAAAATTCCTGCTGTTGTTGGCAGGACTAAAAGTGGCGGAGCGCATGTTTGGATGTTCCTATCAGAACTGATAGAAGCAGAAGAAATGCAACGTAGGGTTACTGAACTAAGCGCGGCTCTAGGTTTTTCTGGCAGTGAAATATTTCCTAAACAAACAACTATACTTAAAGATAGAGGTGATACAGGTAACTTTTTGAATATGCCATACCACGGTGGAAACAAAACAACTCGGTATGGGTTTGATGAAAATGGTGAAGCACTAAACCCTATAGCTTTTATAGAGTACGCAAAAAACTTTATATTGACTCCTGCAAAATTTCGTAAGTTAAATTTAAGCTTCGGTACACAAGAAGGTATTATAGAGGAGGGGCCTCCTTGCTTACAGCATTTATGCAGTAAAGGATTTAGCGAAGGCTCACGAAATAATGCTCTGTTTAATTTAGGTGTGTATGCAAGGCTGTTTGATGAAGATAAGTGGGAGCAGTTAGTACAAAGGTACAATATAGATTATCTATCACCACCACTAAGCCATAGTGAAGTAGGTAATACTATACGACAGTTAAAGAAAAAAGATTACTTCTATAAATGTGAAGACCAACCTATCAAACCTTTTTGTGATAAAGAGTTATGTAAAACTAGGAAGTTTGGTGTTGGGCCTAATGGTATTGCGGCTGATATGTCAAGCCTTACTAAAATAGATGGCGACCCACCTATTTGGATATTGAACGTAAACAATAAACGATTAGAGCTAACTACTACTGGATTAACAAGCCAAGCACAGTTTCAAAAAGAATGTGTATCGCAAATTAATATGTTTCCTGTAGCTATGAATCAACGAGCATGGCAAACAAGAATACAAATGTTATTGGATAATGTAACTATTGTAGAGGTGCCACCTGACGCTACGTTTAAAGGTGAGTTTGAAGATTTGCTTCATGCTTTTGCTTGTGAAAGAGCCAAGGGTGAGGAGCGCGAAGATATATTACAGGGGGTTGCTGTTTGGCTGGATGATAGGGTTTATTTCCAAGTAAAAGATTTAAAAAAGCACTTGTCTGTTAATGATTTCAACCACTACACTTCCAACCGTGTTACGTTGCGATTGCGTGATTTAAATGCTGAAAAAATGTTTTGGCGTGTCAGGGGTAAGGGTGTACATGTGTGGTCGTTAGAACAATCGTACTTTGAAACAGATGAATCAGAAATTGAGTTACCTGCACTACCTGCATCACAAGAAATATTATAATGCACATCGTATTAGGGCCTCCAGGAACAGGTAAGACAACAAAGCTACTTAGCTTAGTAGAATCTTACCTTGAGTCAGGTGTACCGCCAGATCGTATAGGATACTTTGCGTTTACACGTAGAGCCGCACAAGAGGCTATTGATAGGGCTTGTTTAAAATTTAATTTTAATAAAAAAGAGTTGCCTTACTTTCGCACCTTACACAGTCTAGCTTTTCAGCAAGCAGGGCTAACCCATTCACAGGTGATTACACCAGAAAAGTACCAAGAAATAGCAGAGTGGTTAAAGATTGGTAAGTTTTTTATAGGCGGTGTGACAGAACAAGGCCCATACAAAGATTTTGGTTACGGTGATAAATTTTTAGAAATTATTAATATGGCTAGAATATTACGTGAGCCATTAAGAAAAATATATAATCAAAGTATTGTGCCTCTTAAAACAGACTGGGCTAGAGTAGATTATGTTGCGAGAGGATTAGAACACTGGAAAGAGGCATATGGATTGTTTGATTATACAGGTATGTTGGAACTGTTTTTACATAGGGATCTATGCCCTAAATTAGAAGTTGTATTTATAGATGAAGCACAAGATTTATCACCTATCCAGTGGGAAATGGTAAGGCGATTAGAAGAAAGAAGTAAAATTTGTTACGTTGCAGGTGATGATGACCAAGCAATATTTAGATATGCAGGTGCAGATGTGGAGCAGTTTGTAGGGTTAGAGGGTGATGTTACCTTGCTAGATAAAAGTTATCGCATCCCTTCTTTACATCATGATTTAAGTATTCAAGTAATACATAAAATTGTGGGGCGTCGCGAAAAACCATTTACAGCAAAAGAAAATAAAGGTGAAATATTTTGGCACAGACATTCTGAGGAAGTAGATCTATCAAATAAAGATTGGTTACTACTGAGCAGAACAACTAAAGGTGCTGAGCAAATAGAAGAAGAGGTAAGAAAAAGAGGACACTTGTATATATACAATGGCTCTAGAAGTTTAGACAGTAAGGTAATAGATGCGGTTAGGTTTTGGGAAGCACTTAGAAAAGGAGAACGTATAACCGCCGATCAAGTTAGATTAATTTATAAATACATGCTGTTGAATAAACAAATTGTTTATGGTTATAAAACTATGCCAGATGGCGAAGATGGCACGTTGTACAGTATTGAGGATTTACAGCAATCACATGGATTATTACATGCAGATCCATGGGATCAAGGACTAGGTAAAATATCACAGCGTGATAAGGTGTATTTAAGAGCTTGTTTGCGGAAGGGTGAAAAGTTAGACCAAACACCTAGAATTAGGATTTCTACAATCCACTCTGCAAAAGGTGCAGAGGCAACTAATGTAATGTTACTTACTGATGTAATGCGTAGGCCATACTCTATGTGGAGAAAAATAAATACATATGATGAAGATGAAGCGCGAGTGTTTTACGTTGGTTTAACAAGAGCTAAAGAGCAGTTACATCTAGTACATCCCATGTTTAGTCAAGGGTACGCTCTCCCTTATTAGAACAAATAAGATAAACTAATACTTTCTCAAGATAAATGGTTACAATATAGTAAGCATATTAACAGCTTAAATAGAAAGGTAAGCTATATGAAAGTACGTTACTTTAATAAAGAACAGCTTGTTGCAGTTAACGAAAACGCAATAAAAGCTGAAAGAAATAGGTCACTTAACCGTGACATGTTACAGGATGCACTTAACACTGTACCAGATGATGCTATGCTTCCTGTTTGTTTTGACATGCCACATAACGATGTTGAAATGCGTATACAAGTCGCATTCAGCCCTTTGCATTCAGGTTGGATAGATATTAGTTTTGAAGAATTCAATTCCTTGCCTATTGCAGAGATATCAGACAGCGATGTGCCAGAAGAATACCACACCGCTGAACCTTCAATCCACTAACCAAAGAAAGGGTTAAATTATGGCTCACCAAGTAGAAACAATGGCTTATGCAGGAGAAGTTCCTTGGCATGGGTTAGGAGTACAGGTAGATAATAGTATGTCTCCTGAAGAAATGCTTATCGCCGCTAAGTTAGATTGGACGGTAAGTAAACGGCCTGATTACACGGTAGATAAACCAAATGTTTGGAATATTATCGACCCAACAGGCGAAGCAAACTTTATAAGGTGTGAAGGTGATTACCACCTTGTAAGGGATAGTGATAATAAAATAATGGGTAAATGTGGTGATAGCTACGTACCCTTCCAAAACTCAGAAGTTATGGACTTCTTTAAAAAGTTTACCGATGCAGGGCAAATGACTATGGAAACCGCAGGTAGCTTAAAAGAGGGCAAGGACATTTGGGGTTTGGCAAAACTTAGTGATGAGTTTAGCCTTGCAGGAGGTGACCATATTAAAGGTTACTTACTGCTGAACAACAGCCATCAGGTAGGTAAAGCATTAACTATTATGTTTACACCTATACGAGTTGTCTGTAACAACACACTTACAATGGCTTTAAACGATAACCAAAACAGGTTTAGAGTATTGCACTTACAAATGTTTGATGAGGAGATACACAAAGCCGCAGAGGTTGCTCTGGGGATTAGTGGTAACCAAATGAAACTGTTTAAAGAGCAAGCTGAATTTTTGGCAAGTAAACCTGCTAAATCGTTTGATCTAGATAACTGGATTGCCGAGCTGTTCCAGCCCAACTTATTAATAGAGAGGGCTAAAGCAGATGACCTTAATGTGTTACCTGCTCTGCATGAGGAGTTTAGCAATACCGCAGACCTAGTGTACCAAGCAGTAGAGACTAGTCCTGGACATGATATGTCTTCCGCCAAGGGTACATGGTGGGGAGCATTGAATGCTGTTACCCATGTTGTTGACCACCAAAAGCGTTCCCAAATAGAGGGTAATGCTTTGCACTCGGCATGGTTTGGTTCAGGAGCGCAAACAAAGCGTAAGGCTCTAACCAAAGCGTTGGAATACGCAGGAAGTTGATAAACTAGCATTTGTCAAACCAGTGTGCATAATTTATTATGTACACTGGTACTTCTTCTAAGAAAGGAAGAAAAATGTTTTACGCAATATGTGATGGAGTTCCAGGAAGCAGTGGGCCTCCTTTTTTATTTTATAAAGCAGAAACCCTTGGGGACTTTCATAATTGCCCATACATAAGCGAGACTTCTCTTATCTTCGATGGTAATGAAAACGTACACCGCTTGAATTACCTATTTACAAAAGATGAGATACGTGGCGTTTGTGAGCCATATAATAGATTCCCATCTGCAGAAAACTTTTGGGTAATCGTACATGATAAAGCTAAACACTGGAAACCAATGGATTATTACGAAGAGGAAACAAAAATGAACAGGTTTGTAAAAGGCCGTACTTCAAGCGTTGAGGTAGTTACAGAGCAACCAGATGTAGACCCACACACTAGAATAACATTAGAGCTAGATGAAATGGAAAACGAAAAAACAATTGAAGCTATTAAAAAAATAATAGATGTGAAACCAGAATTAGTAACCCTTCTGCGATGGGGTAATGAAGCCAAAATTGTTAAGTTAATGGAAGAGCCTCCAATAAAGAAAGGTACCAACCGTTATCGTAATATGCAGGTTGTTTTAGCTTCCAAAACAGTAGGTGAAGCGATAACAGCCCTACGTAAGTTAGACCCTGCTCCAGGAGGACAAACAGATATTAAGATTGCCTTAAAAGCTGGTGCAATAGAATTAAGAGAGCCAACCACAGGAGATAGTTAAATGATAGGGGAAAACGTAGAAAGGTTTTTCTATTGGATAAATGAAAGACACGCTATATACCAGCGGAGAAACATGGGGTTACCAAGGTCTGAGTGGACAGATGACCCCATTCTCCAAAAGTATAAGTTTACAAACCCTTTCCGTGAAAACGATAGGGTTACTGTATGGATGCGCGAGAACTGGACTAAGCCAAACGATAATAAACCTAATGCTGAAATAATTTTCAACTGTTGTTTATTTAGGATGGTAGGTACCAGTGAGTTTGCTGAAGAACATGGTTGGGTTGACTTTAGTACAGATTGGGATAGTGAGCATACCAAAAGTCTTATAAAAAACAGGATAGCTGAAGGTAAGCGTACTTTTACTGGTGCGTATATCATTACAAACCAAGGACTGAAACTACCTAAAGCAGAAGTTGTTGTTGACCATTTTCTTAAACCAATATACCATGCTTCTGAGCATATTGCTGTTTCTGCAGGGTTTTCACAATCTTTACAAAAAACACATGAAAAGTTAGCTGAGTATAGGGGTTGGGGAGGCGGTGGGTTTATGGCTTATGAAGTTGTAACCGATCTTAATTATACTCCTGTTTTGAACAATGCTACCGATCGGTTTACATGGGCTAATGCTGGTCCTGGAGCCAAGCGTGGTTTGAATAGGATTTTAGGTAACCCACTTAAAAAGAGCATGAACCAAAAGGTAGCTAACGAAGGTATGCAAGATTTATTGCAAATGACTAAAGAGGTGTATCCGTTTAATGGTTACCTTTTAGGAGAGCATATACCTATTGATCAAGTAGATATGCGTACAATAGAGCATAGCTTATGTGAGTGGGATAAATATGAACGTGTACTGCATGGGCAGGGTAGGCCTCGCAGTACGTTTACACCTAGCAGTGAACAATTACCTTTAGGATTTATACAATGAAAATATTAATGACACTTTATCAAATACAGGATTATGGCGGTATAATTAACCATGTTGAGTTTTTAGCAAAAGGGTTAAAAGAGTTAGGGCATGAGGTAGACCTTTGTATGCTTGTCCCCAAACACATAACTAAAAAACGCTTTAAACCGATAGGAGGTATGTTTGAAAAAGCTGGCACAGGCTACAGTCACCATCAAGCTAAAGGTTGGCCTAACATACCAAAAATATTCTATTTAAATGATAGCGTAAGGCAACGGTTTAGGGAAAACTGTAGTAAGTATGATGCTGTACTTTGGCACATCCCTGTACCCACACTTAATAAAGATAATAAAGGTATAAGTGAGTGGGTAGAGCTATATGATAATGGTTCTAAAAACATAGCTATTATACATGATGGTAATTTACCTAAGTTGTACCCTCATTTATTATTAGTTTCTAAATGGTTTCACTCAGCGGTATGTGTGCATGAAAGTGCTTTTCATTCAGCTAGGTATCATTTAGATATACCAAGAAAAATGATCGTAAACCCTTTTGATCTAAGCGGTATGGTTACTGAATTAGATTGGGAACGTAGAGAGGGGTTTGCCGCGATACAAGTATTTAAAGCGTGGAAACGAGTTGATACACTTATTCGTGCCATACCCTACATCGATGAGTATGATTCAAACCCTCTTAGGAAAGTGACTAAGTGTATTGGTGGTGCAGGTATTGAGTACAGGTATATGACCAGTAAAGAAAAGTGTAAGCCAAAGTATTTTGATACAGACGGTAATAAAATTTGGGATGTCGCACTTGCAAATGGTATGGAGTATGTAGGCACTATTCCAAACAGCCATGTACTTGAAATATTAAAAGACCGTAAATTACAGATAGACCCCAGTTGGTCTAAAAAGTATTCTGAGTACGGAGCGCATTTTAACAGAACAACCGTAGAGGCAATGATTATGGGTGCTGTACCAGTGGCTACCGATTTAGGTATGAAGAACAGCCAGATATTTTATGGCGGTAAAAATTTTATAGAAGTTCCGCATACAGCCACACCGGAAGAGTTTGCAGAAATAATTAATCAGGGCATGAACGATGAATTTGTATGGAAAAATATACGTGAAAATAATATTGGCCTGTTAAAACAATTTGAAATGAAAACTGTAGCACAAGAGTATATTGATTTGATTTCACACTCTAAGCAAAAACTTGAAAACACTTGTTTCACGGAAACCCAAAGCCCTGTTGAAACATTTCAGTACCTTATTGAAACTTATAATGATCGTATAATCAAAAGCTACTTAAAAGAACCTGCAAAGGTCGCATGTGATAAAAACTTAGCGTTTTTCAATATACCGCCCCATTTTAACGCCCATACAGGCGTTCAACTTAGCTTTTAGTAGTAAACCCCCCTTACAACACTTAGAGAGCTCAGAAAGGCTTTAAATGCAGTATATAAACGCAAGAAACGTAAGTGAGGCATTGTACCTTGCTATACAAGCACTGAAAGTAACAGGTGTAGAAGTAGAAACACGCAATGGTAAAGCATTAGAGTTTCCCCACCCTGTAGTAACTTCTTACAGCCATAGTAGAGAAAGAGTGCTGTTTTACCCTGATCGTGATGCCAACCCCTTCTTCCACTTAATGGAATCGTTTTGGATGTTGGCAGGTAAAAACGATGTTGATTGGATATCTAAGTATAATGGCAGAATTAATAATTATAGTGATGATGGTATAACTTTCCACGGTGCATATGGATATAGGTGGAGACACTGGTTCGGTTTTGATCAACTAGAAACAGCTATCCAACGTCTACTTAGTTATGAAAACGATCGTCGCACTGTTGTTGGTATGTGGGATCCAACAGAAGATTTTTCTACAGGCAATGATGGTAAAGATTACCCTTGCAATACACAGATTATGTTTTGGGTACGTGACGATACTTTAAACATGACGGTATGTAATAGAAGTAATGATATGATATGGGGGGCGTATGGTGCTAATGCTGTCCATATGTCTGTACTACTTGAATACATGGCGGCAAGAGTAGACTGTGCGGTAGGCACGTATTATCAGTTTAGTAATAACCTACATGCTTACGAAAATACGCTTGAAAAAGTAATAAACATAAAACCAGATTACGATCCTTATTTACATTTAGGTGATAACGGCCATTACAACCCTAAACCATTAGTTGATGAACCTGCTTGTTTTGATAAAGAGCTTATGTGTTGGATGAATAATGAACCATGCTCTTTTACTAACTCGTATTTTGAAGAAGTGCTTACACCTATGGATTTTTCATGGAAGGCTTGGAAAGTAAAAGATATAGATGACGCTGTACACCATGCAGAGAACATTCAAGAATCAGCATGGCGTAAGGCTTGTGTAGAGTGGCTAACTAGGAGATGGTAAAATGAAACAGGAATTTAGTGATATAATAGTTAAAGTAAATGAAATAGCACATGAAGATGTGCAACGGTTGCACGAAGCAGAAAAGAGTTATGGCAATAGTTGGAAGCAACGTGGGGGTGTCGGGGCTTTTATGATGTTAGCACGTAAATGGGATAGGATAGAAAACCAAACCCAACGAGAAAAGTATGATATATTTGAAACTATCCGCATCGACAGTAGAGAAGAAGGTGTGATAGATGATATACGTGACCTTAGGAGATACCTATTATTAGTAGAAGCAGAAATGTTAGGGTATGACAAGTAGCACTGAACCCATGGACAGAGAAGTAGAGGCTGTTTGTGAATGTGGGCAGTACATAAAGGTAGTTACCTTCCGCAACCTCAAAAACAAATGGCCTCGCTGTAAATGTAAATTAGCTATGAAAGTGAAAAGTAATGCAGTTTCCTCTGTTTAAACCGCCTGTTGAGTGGGTTATGCCAGATGGCTACCCTGATTTAAGTGAAGCAAAAGAAGTTGCTATAGATTTAGAAACACGAGACCCAAACTTAACAACGATGGGTTCGGGTTGGCCGAGAAAAGATGGACATATAATCGGCATTGCTGTTGCTGTACAGGGTGACCAGTGGTATTTTCCCATACGGCACGATATAGGGCCTAATTTAGACCCTAAAATGACAATGAACTGGTTACGAGATGTATGCTCGATTGATCGCGATTATATTTTCCATAATGCTCCTTACGATGTTGGGTGGCTGCTCGCAGAAGGTGTGCATATCATGGGACGCATTATCGACACAATGGTTATTGCGCCACTGTTAGATGAAAACAGATTTAGTTATGCGTTAAACGCTATTGGTCGTGATTACCTGCAAGAACGTAAATCAGAAAAAGAGTTGCGTGAAGCTGCCGATGCGTTTGGTATAAATGCTAAAAGTGAAATGTATAAACTCCCTGCCACTTACGTAGGACTGTATGCAGAACAAGATGCTTCATTAACACTACGGCTATGGAATTTTTTTAAATCCCTTATTATAAAAGAAGATATACAGGATATTGTTGAGCTAGAGTTAAAAGTTCTTAAAACAATAATACCTATGAGAGAACGTGGTGTAAGGGTAGATTTAAATAAAGCTGAAGTAATACAAAATGATTTACTTCAAAAAGAACAAGAATTACTTGCAGAAGTTAAAAGACAAACAGGTGTTGAAGTAGAAATATGGGCGGCAGAAAGTGTAGCAAAAGCTTTTGACGCATTAGGTCTTACATACAGTAAAACAGAACGCACACAAGCCCCATCGTTTACTAAAGGGTTTCTTGCTAACCACCCACACAAAATACCACAAATGATTGTAGAAGCTAGAGAGTACCAAAAAGCAAGAGGTACGTTTATTGAAACAATTTTAAAACATCAACAAAATGGTAGGATTCATGCAGAGTTGCATCCATTACGTAGTGATGATGGAGGTACAGTTACAGGTCGGTTTAGTTACAGCAACCCTAATCTACAACAAATACCAGCGCGTCACCCAAAAATAGGCCCACTGATAAGAAGTTTATTTCTACCTGAAGAAGGAAGTTTGTGGGGTGCGTTTGATTACTCAAGCCAAGAACCACGTATCGTTGTGCATTATAGTAAGTTGATGGGTTTTAAAGGGGCAGATGCGTTTGCCGAACAATACAATATTGACCCACGTACAGATTTCCACCAGATGGCAGCAGATATAGTGGGTGTCCCACGTAAACAAGCTAAAGATATTAACTTGGGCTTATTCTATGGCATGGGTTCTAAAAAACTGGCGGCAAGTTTAGGTTTAGAGATAGATGATGCTAACGAACTATTTGCCATGTACCATAACTCGGTGCCATTTGTGCGAGAGCTTAGTAATTACGCTGTTAATCGTGCTAGTAATAAAGGAGTTATCCGCACCGTGTTAGGTAGAAGGTGCAGGTTTGATAAATGGGAGCCTACTAAGTACGGCAGTTGGAAACCCATGAATTACCAAGAAGCATACAATGAACATGGTCCAGCGATTCGCAGGGCTTTTACTTATAAAGCATTGAACAAATTAATTCAGGGCAGTGCCGCAGACCAGACTAAAGCTGCGATGGTTGCTTTAGCTGAAGAAGGGCTGTTGCCCATGATACAAGTACATGATGAATTAGATGTCTCCGTAGAAAGTGAAGACCAAGCTAAGAAAATTACGGAGATTATGGAAACCTGCGTTAAGCTAGAAGTTCCTTCCGTAGTTGATGCAGAGTTTGGGCCTAATTGGGGGGAAGCAAAACAAACTTTTACGGAGAAACCATGGACACGAGGATTAAGAGGAAAACATACCGAAATGCTAACCTGAAACACCTGTACGAAAAAATAAAAGGCGGTCATGTTACGCGATACCACACACGCCCAGAGCTGACAAACGGACAAAACGTAGCGGCTCACACTTGGCGAGCAATGGTTATACTCCATACACTTTGGCCTGAGGCAAGTAAAAACTGTCTACTACATATGATGTACCATGATGTAGCAGAAATAGCTGTAGGCGACCTACCTGCTACAACAAAATGGAATTACTCAGAAGTACACTCTATACTAAAACGTATAGAAAATGATTTTGAACGCTCTATTGGTATTGGTGACATGTTTATACCGATCACCATAGAAGAAACAAAAGCATGTGATGCCGCAGATAAGCTAGAACTCGTCTTACATTGTTACGAATTAATTACCCAAGGCAATAAAGCTGCTGAGGATGTAATGAATAGAGGAATAAAATACCTGCAAGAAAAGTACCCTTACGAAAAGCAAGTAAACAGGGCATTAAAAATGATTATACGTTTACATAAAAAGAGTAAAAAAACATAGTCCTCTATGTTTTGTAGGTTATACTACCATAATAAACAATACACCATAGAAAGGATTTATTATGGCAAGCCCAAGAAACAAAAACGTAGGCGTTAGTTTTGAACTGTATGAACAGTTACAACGTCTACAACAATACCTTGAAGTTAGCTTTGGGTTTAAACCTAGTTTTACTCAAGTTATTGCGTATTTAGTAAACGAACACGAACATCTTGACGAAAGGCCGTAGCATTAACATCTTTTTATTAGATTACGATGTTACGCAGTGCGCTCAGTACCATTGCGATAAACATATTGTTAAAATGCCTTTAGAAACAACGCAGATGCTTTCTACTGTACATTGGCGTTATGAAAACAAAGGGCCGTATTTACCTGTCCACGAAAAACATCCGTGTACTTTATGGGCAGGACAAACTGTAGAAAATTATGTTTGGCTATGGAGACTAGGGATTGCCTTATGTAAAGAGTACACATACAGGTATGAAAAAGTCCACTCTTGCGAAAGAGTTCTTGCCATTTTACGGTGTCCCCCTATATTGCTGAAAGCAAGGGGTACAACAAAACATCCACAAGCGATGCCAGACGAATATAAATGTAGTGATTCCTTACAAGCGTATCACAACTATTATATAAACGAAAAAGCGAGGATTTGTTCATGGAAAAAAAGGGAAACACCACCATTTATGGCGGTGTAGCAGACAATGTGCTACCATTCGTGTCAAGACCAACGATTAACGATAAACAAAAATATGCAGATGCGGTTATGCAACAAGAGAAAAAGCTATCAGGAGAATTTCTAGAAAAAGAGGTAGATGTTTTAGTTTGCTCTTTATGTGGCAGTAATCAATTTTTTCTTGTAGATGATAAGAATCGCACAGTAGGGTGTTCTCATTGTGGGTACTTAACATCAACACATTGGATATTACCAGATGGGCAGTGAGTTTGATGTATTTGATCTTATTAATACTGGGATTGCAGTTTTTGCAGTTCTCTCAGGTATGGTATACGCAATCATCAAAACAAAAATAGATGTTGAACATCTAACTAAAAAAGTAGAAACATTGTTTAATCTTTTCAATGAGATGCGAAATACTGATCGCGAAAAGTAAAGAATATTTTTTACTTAACAATGACTTTTTTATATGTACAATACACATAATAACAACATAACCTGTAGAAAGTGAGGTTACTATGACACACAGGATTATAATTGGTGAGGACTTCCCTCATTACACAAATGATGACTTACGTCAATTTTACTGTAATGCGAAAGCAACTTACGGTCGTTGTCTCGGCCATACTAAGGCTGAGATGAACAAAGAAGCATATGAACATTATGCGTACGAACTTACTAACAGAGAAACTGATGTGCCTACCGCAGAAGAAGTAGATGAGTACGGCCAATTTAATGGACAAGGCTCATGGTAAAAAAAGATAATGGTTATATGCAAAAGGCGAAAAGTAAACATTCGTCTTCTCGTCGTGACAAGTATGATCAACTACTTGACGATATGAGTACAGAAGACGGTATACCCTTTGAAGCGCTGCTTAGACCTCATGCGTGGGAAAAGCAGGGTAATCAATGGAGGCGTAAACGAGGAGATAGGTAATGCTTGAAACAATTACTTGTTTAGCAATAGCTATTTACTTTGAAGCAAGAGGTGAACCTGACGTGGGTCAGGTAGCTGTAGGTAATGTTATACTAAACAGAACTAGAGACCCACGGTTTCCAAACGATGTGTGTAGTGTCATCACGCAAGGCCCTACACACAAATGGAACCAGCAATATCCCATAAAACACAAATGTCAATTTAGTTTTTACTGCGATGGTAAAAGCGATGAACCTAAAAATAATAAATCATTTAGAAAAGCTGTTTACATTGCGAGAGAACTCGTAATTGGCAAACAAGATTACAGCGGCGGAGCATTATTTTATCATGCTGTATATGTTTACCCAGAGTGGGCTTCAAAAATGAAGCAAACAGTAAGGATAAATAAACACATCTTTTACACAGAGAGGTAAGCAATGCAACCAGAAGAGTGGGCTAAAAAGTACGAAGAAGAAAACAGAGTAAACCAATCATGGAAAATTTACTCACAGCAAATTGATGGGGCTATAGAAGAATTGGAAAATAGAAATGACGATCTACTTAATAATATCGGGCCTGATACCAGTGATGTACTTCCTGGGAGTTATCTTAGAAAACATGTAGCATTTAACCTGCGATACATTATGCGGTTAGAAAAACGTATTAAAGAGTTAGAAGAAAGGCTAAAGGAGCATTCCCTATGGTAAATTTAATGGGCGTAAGAGCTAAAGTCAACGATTTGTTACGATTAGCTGAAACTGAACATGAGCTAGAAAAAACTATTAATCTAATACCAAACGGTTTATACACACAGAGCCACAAAATAGGTGAACTATCATCAACTCTAGCTGTTATCTGTTTACATGTGCCACAAGCACGTGAAAAATTAGACAAAATGGTTACTCAAAAAGAACAGTTTGTTGCGAAATTACAGAAAAAGCGGTAACTTATGGGCATCTTGTGGGTATATCTCATAAAATTAAAAAGAGAGGAGCATCCCCCTACTATGCAAATATTCCGTAATATATGGGATTGTGTTAAGAAACAATTCTTAGAGTTATCTACCTTTTGGCAGTTTGCTCTTGTCTGTACTATGATTTTTTGTGTGATTGCGCTTGGCATGATCTTCCATCAATGATAACATGGTTTTTGTTAATGTTAAAGAAGATGGACATTAGGGAGTTGGTTCCGACATTCCAACCCCCGTCTCTCCCTGTACCCCCCCGATGGAGCTCACCAGCCTGTTTTCCCTCCATCGGGGGATTTTTTTGCGATTACGACGAGAGAGATCGTACATACAATGACTAACGAAGAATTCAAAAAAGAATTAAAAAAGATTGGAGAAGAAGCAATCCAAATAGGAGATCCTATGACAGTCTCCATAATCAATCGTCTGGGGGGTGCCGAAGCAATAGCTGACAAAGTTGAACTAGCAAAAGTCAAAGCTGAAACAATTTATGGATGGATACACACTGGCATCCCACCAAATTACACTACAAGAGAAGCGTTACGTCGGCTGGCTAAGAAAAAATATGATGTAGTTTATCACGGTGAAAAAGATACTCTCATACAATTATTACAAGATATTGATAACACCAAAGCAAAGCCAGATCATGTAAGTAAATCAATGATTTACCACGGCAATATGCGTCGAAAAAATAAGAGAAAATAAGTGTTGCTAAGACAAAAGTCAACTTTTATACTTACTTCATAACTTAACAACCACATAGAAAGGTGGAAATTATGACAAAAGTAGTAGCGTTAAAAAAAGAGGTTCGCAGTACAAAAAAAGCATCCTCTAAAAAAGTTGTAAAAGCAGTCGCCAAAAGACAAATTACAGGTTCTTATGCAGAATTAGTGCATGGCGGTAATGAATTAACTTACGATGAGATTACAAGTTTCGTGAGAACTGAAGCAGGGGGTAATGAAAACAATGTTGAAGTTACCGCACTGGTAGATAAACCTGAAGATGTACCTTTTGGATGGGGAGGTAAAAAAGGCGGGGTGCGAGATATCCTACAAAAAGCCTTCCTCACAGGGTACAATGGTGATAAACGGTTAGGCTTCATACTTAACCAAGGTGCAAAGTTAGGTCACTCTCGTAAAAAACCTAACGTCCTACTTGCCCTCCTAAATGGTGGGTATTCTCCCAGCAGTAAATACTGGGGGACACCATACGTTAAACTAACAGTGACAAAGTAGACTAAATAAATGTAGCCCCTGACAACTGTTGGGGGCTATTATTTATATAGTAATAACTAACCGAGAAAGGGTTTGATAATGTTTTACTTAGATAACAAAGACCAGTTTACCCCATTGACTGCACAAACATGGATTGCAAACCAGTTTGAGTGGGAGTTCGGTAGTGAGGAAGAGGTCGCACAAGGTAATACTGTTGAGAACCAACTTGTGCCTTTCATAAAATTTGTTTTAATTGACCCAGCCAGCCATTGGACAACAACTTACCACCACCATGATGAGGAAATCCATAAATATGCTGTTTGGCATGATGAGGTAGATGGTGATATTGAGGGTATGGCAAATTACCTTCACCGTCAAATTGTTAATGGTGTTAAATTTGATACGTATACATTAACTGATATAAACGGTGTGTACCATGAGGCAAGGGTTTTTAGGACAGGCAGTTACAAAATTATTGAGTTAAGCTGGAATAATTGCCATATGGCAAGTGCTGGTTCAGCTTATTTTATAAAAGTGATGCCACTGTTTGCATGAATACAAAAGATATATAAATGGTAGCCCCTGACAACTGTTGGGGGCTATACTATTTATATTATTAATTAAACCGAGAAAGGGTTTACAAATGACACAGTTACATGAACATCTGCAAAAGTTTACTGGACATACCCAATATGCTGATAGTTCAGAAAATCCACATGAAAACAGCGTAAACAAAGTCGCTTTTACCGCTATTGACCAAGCTATAAAAACTTTCATGGGGGGTTTGCAGGATGTCCGCCATTACAATACTGAGGCTGGTGCAATTAATGATAACCACCCTGTAATTGATGATCAGCTAAGTACATTGTAT
>Ga0114932_10000791_pt1 | contig 37280 bp, 29 predicted proteins | sample 2SBtaG_2_FD_87286 | JGI IMG/M metagenome (GOLD analysis project Ga0114932, IMG submission 87286) | Deep subsurface microbial communities from Kolumbo volcano to uncover new lineages of life (NeLLi) - 2SBTROV12_ACTIVE470 metaG | ecosystem: Environmental > Aquatic > Marine > Volcanic ...
CCCCCACCTGGTAAGGTGGTGCCGGTGGAGGGACTCGAACCCCCACGCCCGAAAGCACTAGTTCCTAAAACTAGCGTGTATACCAATTTCACCACACCGGCAAATTGCTTGCAGAAATATACCACTTTATATGGAATTAGGTGGAAAGAAAAGCCCCGGAAACATCTATATAGATTAAGGAAAAAATTAGCCGATTATTGGCTTAAATTACAAAGAGATCTATTCTTCCCCCATTTCCGACTGGAGGTCAGAAATGTCCTCTTGAAGGAAGGTGTAATCAATTTCCAACTTGTCGCAATATTTTCGCAGGAAAGAGTGCATTATCAGGACACAATGCCATTCGTCAAAAATCTCATCACTCTTTTCACAAAATTTTTCGTACTCCGAAAAACCTTTCTCTATCGTTTCCAATAATTTTCCAAATCCTGCCAGCTCATCGAGCTCTGAATAGGTTGCGTCCAGATCGTGGTCCCAGAAACTTTCGTCGGATTGCTCTGGGTTTATAGACGCCAAGTACTGGTCGTTGATCTGGCTGAAATCCAAATCAATTTGTTTGCAATAACTGCGCAAATTATTAAAGGCAATGAACAAACATTCGTAACCACCCACTTCATTTGCTTCGTCTTCATTTAACTCAGAAATATCTTCATCCACCCAATCGAACATCTGAAAAAATGCATCGAGGTTGGATTGTTCTTCCGGCAATGAGTCGTCCATATTCATTCCATCATTTCTCAATAATGCGTGGTTTTCTGTCTTTCGGAGTCAGCACCGTATCTTGAGCATAATACCCTTTAGGAACCATTAAATTAGGGTAAACCCAGACACCCTTTCCTACCAATGTACCCGGACAAATAACTGCGTTGCATCCCAACTCTGCATGATCTCCCACGATAGCGCCTAATTTTTCCATGCCTGTTGCTAAATCTTCAGATTCCAACGGTATTTGAATAGGATGAATAAAATCTTTTTCCTTTTCATCTTTGCTCCGAAACTGCAAGTTAGCGAGTCTGGATCCGGCACCCAAATTGACATGGCGACCCACGATGCTATCTCCAATATAATTGAAGTGGCCTGCTTCACTGTGATCCATAAGGATACTGTTTTTAACTTCTGTAGAATGACCGATCACGCAACCTTCTCCGGCAAAAACATTTCCGCGAACATAAGCGCCTTGGCGAATATCGCAATTCTCTCCGATCACCGCCGGACCTTTAATAATCGCTGATGGCTCCAACCGGGTGCCTGAACCAATAAAAATATCAAGTTCTTTTAAGTAAATCGCTTTATCCAGCTTGATCCATTTTTGTATGAACAACCCTTTCTCATTTTTGTCGAGACAAGCACCTTCGGTTAAATCAGTGCCCGTTTTATTTTGAAGCAACGATTGCAAAATTGAATCGAGATTCTTCAAAGGGTCCCAAACCCGGTCTACCCCTGCAAATATGGTTCTATAAGGTTCGCGATCCAAGTCTGAAAAAAACAGCGACAAATCTTTCATAGTCAATTTTCCACATACCATTTTCCAAGCGCGGTCAAGCGGAAACCCTTGGGACTCATCTCAATGATTCCCTGTTTCTGCATTTCCGTGATCAACCTGGTTTTGGAATGTTTTTCGATTTTTAAATCTTTTTCATTTAAGGTTTGTGAGGCAATCTGACTCAGGGCATGCAACTCCAACTTATAAAAATGATGATCGCAATTTTTCAAAGTGGTGAAAAGTATTTTTATCGCCTCATGCCCCATTTGCTTCAGGTTGGATGCATCGGCTTTACCTCCCCGAAGGTTGATACTGATTTTATTTTCGGTGCCTGAGTTTCTCACAAAAATGCCCGCTTTCCCCCCGGACAATGAGATATATAACATATCGGGATCTTCAGGGAAAATTCGAGTCGCAACCTGATAGTTTCTTTTTTTAGCAGCGTGCGTAAGAGCTCGCTTCACCTTTTGCCAAACCATTGATCCTTTGAAAAAAAATTCCTGTCGAATATAGTAAACATACAATGTGCTTTTAAAACCTGGGGTAAAGGGCCGGCTCACTTTAGTGTAATATTTTTTGGGTGAAAGAGTCAGGTGTGCAGTAGCGACCAGGGTATTCAAGGAACTTTTGAGTCCGTTTCCAGAATAAATTGACACCGGTTTCCCGCCAGGGGGAGTGAATTTTGATTCGGTAATATTATGTCCGGTTTCTTCGCTACCCACAGCGAGAACAGGCTTAGCATCTTTTTCTGCAATACCATTCCCTAAAATCTCTCTCAATCTTTGCAGTGAAGCGATACTAGTAATACCTGCTTTTTGCAGTTTTTTGGTTTCGCGCAGGAAGAACAATCGTTTTGACTTAGATAGACCAGGGTTTTTTGATTTTAGTTCCATTTGCTTTAAAAGGATTTTAAGAAGAATCCATTTGTCACCCACTGCGGTTAATTCAGCCTTCAACCCCATCTTCTCTGCGGCGGAAGCGGCATTGAGATCGCTTTCGACCGTATTGATATATAAAGAGCCTTTAAATTTTTCAGGAAAACGAGTTGCGAGGTGTTGGGCCTGTAAAATAGCGGTTTCATCGCCACTCAACACCCAAAGCAGATCTTTAAATGGATCGTATTCCAGCATAAAAAAACGATCTGCGTCTGCATCGAAGATGGTTCCCACGACCCGCATTCTCCCTTTTTCAAGAGAGGATTTATTTTTTCTACCCAACTCAAATAGTTTTAGTATGGCTTTGTGACGACGAAAAAAACCTGTGGGCTTTTTTATAGTTTCCGTTGTGATTCGATCGCGGCCCTCAAGATCCGACACACCTGAAAATAAGTTTACATCCCCATTTGATTTTGCATTTACCTCGAATACTTTTTTAAATCCGGTCTGAATAAAAACTTTTTTGGCGATTCCTGCAAGCGACCCGTTGGCAGGATCAACTACCAGCACAACATTTTTAAAATTGATTGATTCATCCACCCAGGAATTTTCGGGCTGTAGAGTTACTTTAGAAAATAGTTCCAAAGCTTTTCCTCTTAAACTTTTACGCTGACCCCTTAACGATGTGTTTTTAATTGAGGAATATTTTTGTTGTAAAACAATTTCAGTCAGCTGTATATCATCCGATGGTAGAGGCTTCATGCCATGAAAAGGCGAAAATAGTTTTATTCCATTTTGGTCATTTGGGTTGTGTGATGCGGTAATCATAATGCCGCTATCGGCTCTCTGGTGCAGCATGAAAAGGGGGACCAGCGGGGTTGGCACCACCCCTAGAACAAGTGCATTGGCTCCTGCCTTACGAATTCCTTTTATGACAGCATCCATAAAAACACCTGAAGGATCTCTGGGGTCCCACCCAACCACAACATTTTTGGTGCTTTTTGTTTTTGATAAATTTTTTATATGCGAGTAGGCATACAGCTCCATGAACTGCTCGGTGATCCAGCTTTTTTCCAGGAAAACTTGTTGCGGAGTGAGCCCTTTGCATTCCGGAGAATGCGATCGTTTCGTTTCCCGGCGAATGCCATCGGTACCTTGGAGTCTTTGTTTTCCGGGTTTTCTCATTTAACGATAAGCGCTCGGGTTAAGGAAAAAATTTCAACTGAAGAATACCATAGACGCTATTATATGTTGGAGATATAAGGAAGACAGATTCCCAAAACCCGTTAAACCCTAGCTGGACAAGGACTACATACTCCTCTCCCCTCCGAGGGAGAGGTTAGGTGAGGGGGATTAATGGAGTAAGATTATACTCCCCGCTATCGAAACTGGTAAAAGCTATAGCCGAAATCTTTTTTACAACTTAAGGTTCAAAGGGTGGGGTTTGATTTAATTTCTCAACATGAGAGTGCCAGAATTCCCCAAGACCTTCTAAATTCTTTCTGTTTATCCAAGGTTTGTCTAAATCCTCAAAAATATTATATTGAGGAGTAGGTATCCCACCAAGCTCACCTTCTCCCATAAGAGCGCCATAAATAAAGTTTGAAACTCTAAGAATTATTTTGTGATACTCGTGGATTCTATCAAGGGTAATACCGCGTTGTTCGTCCTCCAAACCTCCCAAACTAGTGGAATCAGCTTTGTGGGCTATGAATTTATTTGCAAATATTTTGATGTCTTTACAATTAGATAATTCTTCCAGAAGTTTGGAAAAAATATCTGGATTGATAAGGTCACTTCTTTTTCTTTCAACTTCGGTAGCGTTGCATAATTTATCAAATGCTTTGTGACGATAATCGACAATAACTTCGTTTAAGTCATCGTCATTTTCTTTTGGGTCAAACTTTTTACCATCATAGCAAACATAATTTTCTCGAGTTATCAATCCAACATTCTTTTCTAAATCCTTTATTATTCTTGGCAAAGAAATAACATCAGTTCTTGCATCAATGAGGCTTCTAATGGATGTTGCCTGGAGGTTAACATAGCCTCGGTCAATCAAATGAGCCAAGTCGCCATTTATCCCCGTTGCTTTATCTTGAAATTGAATTTTTATCCTTCGCATTTCATTACTCAATCGAAAAACAGCATCATCCCAAAGCATTCTGTAAATTTGATCGGACAGGGAGTGCTCTGGTTCTCCCTTAAACCAGTTGAGCCATTTGTTTCTTTCTAATTCAAATTTCGAAAAAAGGTATTTGTTTTCTATATCCAAACCTTTCAAATCAATTTGATTGCTTTCAGGTTTAATGGCCATAGTCTTTCTAACACCGCACCCTGTTTGAGGTTAAAAACGAAGACTTCAATTATAATCCCTCAAACAAAAGACTTTAAAAAATTTTTCGAATGGGTGTGGTAAATCACCCCGGCCCTCTTTAGGAAAGAGGGAGCAAAATCTCAACCAAATCTCATCAACCCCCTCACCTAACCTCTCCCCCGGAGGGGAGAGGAATTTCTTATCTGTAGCAAATATGGTTTTTGGTGATTTGACAAATTTCTACAACCCCCTTAATCCCTCTTGTCAGGGGGAGTTATTAAATCACGGTTTCCAAAATAATCCTTTGCTCAAAAACCTTTTTACACATTACATACCCTGTAAGTGGGTAGATTTTATTGATGAAAAGGGGTAAGCTGTTTACTCTCAAAAATATCTCAGATCGGTTTTTTATTTGAACTAAGTAGGGGATGGAGCTATGGCCTATAACGCTTTCGTTAAAAAAGACACCATCGATGCTATTATTCGGACTTCGGGGGAAAAAATAGAGGGGAAGATTTTCAAGCTCCCCAACAACCGACTTCTCGACATGCTGAATCAGGGAAATGAGAGCTTCATTCCTGTGATTGACGCCAAGGTCTATTGCCTGGTCACTGGGAATATTTTATTTCAATCAGAATTTCTTGCGGTAAACAAACAACATATCATTGTGATCGCGGATCATTTGCTCCCCACACAATAATTTGCTCGAAAGACGAACACTTTGTAGAAAAACAGAAGGATTTATAACCTGATTTTGGTTTTTTTCAACCACTCCTTCTCATCGAATTCCTGACAGAGATATTCTTCGAAAAGCATCTCATTTTCTGACAACAATTTTCCATCCACCCATGGAATAGTTTTTAAACTGGCCGAGCCCTCAGAGCCCATTCTCTCTCTAATTTTTTCATCCGAAGATAAGTCTATAGGGCCGTTTTCTTCCACTTCCAGAAAATCTTTTTTTAGCTGGGAAAGCTCCTCAACCGTTACATCTTTTGTCTCTTTCACAATCTTTTCGATGAGCCGATCTACTTCCAGGACTAAATTATATTCGCTCACATAATCCAAAAGCCCCAGGGCCTGCAATTGCTTGACAGAGAATTTTACTTCAGGCGAAGTCAGAATGGCTCTGTTTATTTCTGTCCACAAGTATTCCGCAAACTTCTTTTTCTTATCTTTCTCAAAGGACATGGCATTTCCTTTCTAATTTGTATGACAAGAAAAGTATAGGCTTTTCGCATTACATAATTGTTAAGCCAATGTAACAAATAGGTAAAAGGAGAGGGAGGGGGGGAGTCCTTAGGAAAAATGCTGGATAGGAGCTTTATAGATTTGGATCGTGGAACCTCTCTTTTAGAACATCTACTGGGCTTTTATATTTGTCACAAGCGATTACAGCACTTAATTGCGAGGAGCTTTGTTTTTCAAGGTTTAGCTTTTCTGCCAGCACGGGATTGGCTCCACAATCTGGCCGTTCGTGAGAACAAAAATCGCACATATTCAAAATAATCATGGAATTATCGTCTGCCACTTTTCCCCCTTTAAAAAAATGGAATTTTGGAAGCCTGAGGTGGAAAACTTAACTGCCTATTGGTTTCAATCTTAGTGGGTCACCCCCCTTTTATCAAAAAATTGACAGGTATTGGAAGAATTTTCCAATTCGACTCCAATCAGTAGAAATCTTCCTACCTTGAATACCAAAAAATTCCTTTAATTATAAGGGTTTATGCCGTTTCACCCGTGAGGGGTTCTTTGGCATAGTCCTTGCTCTTAATAATGAGGAGTCAATGCGTCTGAAATACTTGTAACTAAAGGGTTAATCTCAATTGCAACAAAACTTAAAAAAAACCTGTATTTCTTCTGAGTCTTCCCCAAATCATCGCATTGCAATTTACGACTTGAAAAGCACTGAAAACGGGGAAGTTATTTCGAGGACAACCCCATTTGGAAATCAAAGCAATTGGGACCTCAAGCCCTTTATTTACGGTTATTCAAAGGTTTCAAGAGAACCGTTTTTAGTCTCAACTTCGTCTTCTTTTTTTCCGCTATAGATGAATAAGGTGGTGGGTTTGGTTAAAGCTAATTTCAAAAATAAAATTCTTATAGCAGTGGCTTTTTGCCTCTTTTTCTGCAATTTTTTGGTCTTGCCCTCTTTTGCCCAGATTACTCCGCAGGGACGAGACCAAACCTACAAACAGGCCTCCCCACTCCGTTTCGAAGAACGCTTCAAAAAACAGGCAAAACCTAAAGCGCAGAAGGTACCCGTGCGAGAGGACAATCTCAAACCCATGTTTCCAGCAGAGTTACGGAAAGTCAATTTCGTCCTTCAAAAAATGGTCATCAAGGGCTCAACTCTTTACAGCAAGCGCAGGTTTTCCAGGTTATTTAAAAAATACATGCGAAAACGGATTTCTCTGGGTCATGTGTATGACATAGCCCAGACCATTACGAATATGTACAGGAATGACGGCTACATTTTGAGCAAAGCTGTTGTTCCTCCCCAACAAATTGACAGGGGAATTATTCGTATCGAAGTCATTGAAGGATTCGTAGATAAAGTCAATGTTCAGGGTGAGGTTGCCGGCCCCAGAAAACTCCTCAACAGGTATCGCAAGAAACTTTTAAAGTCTAAACCGCTCCTTTCCAAAGACCTCGAACGTTATTTACTGTTAGTTGATGATTTGCCTGGATTATCGGTTAAGTCAGTTTTAACACCTTCGGAGGTGCAGCCAGGCGCCACCGACCTGACTCTAATTCTTGAAAACAAAAAATATGATGTGGGGGTGGGTGTTGACAACCGGGGTTCAAAGTTCAATGGGCCGATTCAGTTTTCTGGAAATGCCAATGTTAATTCTCTGTTGGGACTGCATGAACGAATCGGCTTTCAGAGTGTTGTTACGAAGAACACCGATGAGTTGAGGTTCTTTAGTGGATTTTATGAGATGCCGGTATCTTCCGAAGGAACCAAAATTTATTTTTCTGGTTCAGGCAGCAAGTCCCAACCGGGTGCCGATCTTGAAATATTTGATGTGAAGGGCGACAGCACCACCTTCACGTTAAGAGCAACACATCCTTTCATCCGTTCAAGATCTGAAAACCTGAACGCATTTTTAGGTTTCACACGCAGAAATTCCACAACGAAATTTTTAGGAGATACAGATTCTGAAGACAAATTACGCATTGCTAATTTAGGTTTGTCTTACGATTTCGTTGACAATTTTCGCGGCGTCAACCTGGTAAGTATTAAATGGAGCCAGGGGCTTGACCTTTTTGGCGCCAGCGAATCGGGATCTCCCAAGATTTCGCGACCTGAAGGCAGAAGTGCTTTTACTAAATTTTCTGGTGAAGCACTTCGCCTTCAGCAGCTCGCTCCTTCATGGATGCTGCTGGGCGCAGTTTCCTGGCAATATTCACTGGAAAAACTATTAGCCTCTGAAGAGTTTGGTGTAGGCGGCTCACAATTCGGCAGAGGTTTTGATAATTCAGAAATTACTGGAGATCATGGACTCGCTTTCAAACTTGAATTACAAAAAGCCTTCCAAGTTAACAAGGCTTACATAAAAGATATTCAAGCTTACACTTTTTTCGATTACGGAACGGTTTGGAATCGTCTTGAAACTTCGATCGGTTCAACAAAGCAAGATCTCAGTTCTCTTGGTCTGGGTTTTAGATTTAATGTGACGGACCATCTTTCAGGATATCTAGAATGGGCTAAACCTCTCAACAAGGATGTCTCGGCTGAGGGAAATAAAGATTCACGCATGTTTTTTAGCTTGTCAGCACATTTTTAAGGATGCAAATGAACGTTTTTAAAATGAACCAGATTGCATTTGGCCGGACAACGCCCGGAGCAAATGTTGCAATGCCTTTTTCTGGCAGACCATCACCCTCTCGTCGGGGACGGGTGTTCCAGCTTTCTCGAAAGCCGAGTAACTGGGCAATCTTTCTGGTTTCATTTTTGACTTATCTGGTAGGCATCTTTCCTTCAATGGTTTTTGCGCTCCCCACAGACCCCACTGTTCAATCCGGCTCCGTGACCATTGACACGGTCTCTCCAGAAAAAATGAATATCTATCAAAGTACCCATAAAGCGATCATTGATTGGAATGGTTTTAGCATTGACACCAACGAACATGTTGACTTCCAGTTGTCCCAGGGAGGCGTGACTTTAAATCGGATAACAGGAAATGATCCCTCGCAGATTTTAGGGAAACTGACATCGAATGGTGATTTGTGGGTGGTCAATCCAAATGGAATTTTCTTTGGCAACAATGCTCAAGTGGATGTGCGTGGCCTGGTAGCAACTACCAGCAATATTACCAATTCAAATTTTTTGAACGACAATTATAATTTCGATATCCCCTCCAGCTTTTCAAATTCAATCGTTAACCAGGGAACGATAACTGCCGCAGAGGGCGGCCTGGTGGCACTGGTTGCTCCTGGAGTACAAAACCTGGGTGTGATCAATGCCCGGCTTGGCAAAGTTAGTCTGGCTTCCGGTAAAACTTTTACCTTGGATCTTTATGGCGATCAATTGATCAACCTGGGGATCGACAGCAAAGTTGTGAATCAGGTAACAGGAATGGATGGCGAGGTCTTATCTTCCCTTGTAAAAAATAGTGGCAGCATTTTCGCCGATGGCGGTGTGGTTCAACTAGGTGTCAACGCCGCCCAGGATATCGTGGACCATGTGATCAACATGGATGGCGTGATTCAAGCAAGATCTGTTGTTGAGAAAAATGGAAAAATTATTTTGATGGGTGGTGATGAAGGCGATGTGCACGTTTCAGGCACGCTGGATGCCTCGGGTTATGGCGATGGTGAAACCGGCGGTGAAATTCATGTGCTCGGTCATCTGGTTGGATTGTACGGAACAGGTTTCATAGATGTTTCCGGCGACTCAGGTGGCGGAACATTATTGTTTGGCGGTGACTATCAAGGCAACGGCACTGTTCCTAACGCATGGGAAACCTTTATTGGGCCGGACACGCAGGTATTTGGTGATGCAGTGAATTATGGAAATGGCGGAAGAATGATCTTCTGGGCAGATCGAAGGATGCATTTTCAAGGAATCGTAAAAGGGCGTGGCGGAAAATATTTTGGCGACGGCAGTTTCGTAGAAGTCTCGGGAAAAGAAGAACTCTATTTTGATGGATCAGTAGATACTACAGCCGTAAACGGAAAAAACGGCACTCTATTACTTGATCCAACAACCATTACTGTTACAGATGGTTCGAGTGGTGCAACTACCTTCGAGAATAATATTTTTTCTATAGGCCAACTCGCAGGGCTTTCAGGAACAACCAATCTTATTCTTCAAGCTGACGAAACAATCTCAATCGATTTAAATGGAAATACTCTTAATTTTCAGCATGGCAGTGGCAATTCAGTTACCTTCCGAACCACAAAAAATTCTATCAGCAGAGACACTGATGGGGATATCACTTCTTCTACCGGAGATATTAAATTCGTTGGAAGCTCTGACACCATCACCACGCAGGGAGGCAATATCATATTCGAGGCTAAAGGCGATCTCGTGATCGGAAATTTGACTTCGAATGGCGGGGATATTTCTGTAACAGGTAGAACCTTAAATCTAGTGGGCAATATAAACAGTGGCACAGGGGATGCAACCATTGGTTCTGATACAAATATATTTTTAGGTGGAAGTGCGTTGTCCGGTTGTGGAGTTGGTTTCGCAAGCCTGTGCGATATGTCCATCGTGCAAACTGAGTTGGACAAAATCAGTGCCAACAAGCTCACCATCGGTGGAACCCTGACAGGTGATATTACCGTAGATGGAGTTACTCTTACTTCTTTTTCTGATGGCGTTGTACTGGATGTAGACACCCATGTCTCTGGCTCAGACGGGGCTATTGTATTTCAATCGGACTCTTCATTTTCTTCGTTGGAAGCAAAAGCCGTAAACGGAATCAATGTCAATGCCAACGTCACCACAACCACCGGCGCTATTAGTTTGAATGGAGACTCTGATAGCGGCGTCGACTCCCTTAACCCCAACGATAAGATTACCTTCGCCAGCGGTGCCACTCTAACAAGCGCATCGTCAATCACCTTAAGTTCTATTACCGGTGGTATATCTGGCACTGCAAGTTTGACCTTGAACGCACCCACCAGCATCGAAATAACAGGTAATTTAACTGCCGCCGGTGCCGTTGCCCTGACAGCCAATTCCGGTATAACCTTGAATAGCAGCATTTCCACATCTTCAGGGAACCTAAGCATCAACGCAAATTCTTCAGTATTAACCTTGGGGAGTGGCATTACCTTAAGCTCAGCGGGTGCGTTGTCGCTTAGCGCAAGCAACACCACGTCGGCAGGGGCTCTGACTCTTACATCCACCGGATCAACGATAAATGTCGATAACGCTTTGGTTTCTCAAGGTGCAGTGACCATGACTGCCAACAGCGGTTTGACTCTAAGCAATAGTACTCTAACGGCAACAGGAGCCATTAACCTTTCAGGGGGAAGTTCTCTCTCGCTGGCAAGCGGCATGAATATCTCAGGTGGGAATATAACTCTAGCTGGTTCAACAATCACTGCCAACAATGGAGCACTCACTCTAAATTCCACCGGCAGTATCACCGCAAGTAATTCACTGTCTTCTGTATCCACAGCCAGTTTGACTGCAAGCTCGGGAATTTCTTTGACGGGTCTATCAGCAAACGGAACCGTCGACCTGAACTCGGGCACCGGCTCCACCACAATAACCGGAGCTGTAACTACAACTAACAACGCTCTTACTATTACGGCCAGTGATTTTGTTTTGACTGGATCGCTTAATCCAGGTACAAGCGCTACCACCCTCAGTGTCTCCAATAGTGGAAGTCTGGGATTGGGATTTACTTCCGGATTTTCAGGCATGAACCTTAGCAATGCTGAACTAGCTCTGATCACCGGCGATCTTAATCTGACCAATGGCAGTATAACCGTTGCATCTGGAACTTCATTGAACCTTGTTGGAAAACTGACTATTGGTGAAAGTGGAGGAAGCATAACGGGACAGGGAGCAATGACATTGTCTGGAACAACTGGGCTGGTCATCAATACCAGCAGCATTACCTCTACCGGGGACATTACATTAGCTGCGTCTACCGGCAACATCACGACGGCTGGAGCAATAACACTTGAATCTACCGGTGCTATAAACCTCAATAATAATTTCATAGCATCCGGTGCCATTGTCCTTAAATCGAATGGACTTACCATTGGAGGATCGACATTAAGCAGCGGCACCGCATCAACAACAATTCAAACAAATCTGGCTAATGCCACCATCGGTTTAGGGGCTTCAAACTGCGGCGGCACTTGTGGTTTGAGTTTGACTTCGACCGAGTTGGGAAAAATTATAGCCGGAGACCTGATCGTTGGCGATAGCACCAATGGCAATATCACCGTAGAAGGAATTGCTTCAACGGATACCGACCAGTTTACATCCGTAACTTTGAACGCAACGTCGTCAAGCTCATCAGTTATTTTTGAAAATTCCGATTCTACTTTTCAGGCTATAGCCGTGAATGCCGGAAATGGAATCACTCTTTCATCCAATCTGACTACTAACGGCACAACAAGTTTTGATTCAGATAGTGACGCGAACGGCAGTGGGGATTTTACAATCTCAGCAGGCCAGACACTGAACACCAGTAACAACTCTTTATCAATAACTGCAAATGATGTGGCGTTGGGTGCAGGCAGTTCGATTTCATCAGGGACGGCGGGCACAACCCTAATAGCAGCTCAATCGGGTAGAACCATTGGCTTGGGTTCAGGCACTGGTGATTTTTCATTGTCCAACGATGAACTTACCTTGATAACAGCTGCAAGTTTAACCGTGGGAAATAGTTCTAATGGAACCATTACGGTGGGTGCTTTGACCACGGCTACAACCCCATTGATCTTAAACGCAACTAGTACTGGTAGTGCGGTTAATTTTGCGACCACTGCTTCATCAGGACTCGGCAACTTAACCATCAACGCAGGAACTGGAGGGGTGGATTTTGGTGTCGATGTCACCACAACAGGATCTCTGACAGTTAGCTCAGATGCGGCAATTGCAGGTGCTGGCATATTAACGGTTACAGGTACGGCGAGCTTCAACACAACGGGGACCGGCAATGCAACGGTGGTTAGTAATAGTGATTTGACATTGGGAAATTCCACAATAGGCGGCGAACTTACTGTGACAGTAAATGGCACCAATTCACTGAATGTTAGTGGAAACGTTACTACCTCGGGAAATATAATTGCAAAGGCAGAAAGTAGCGGAGGTGCAATAACAATGGGAACAGGAGGATCTTTCAACGCAGGAACAGGGACAATTAACTTGTCAGCGGATCAAGACATTACTCTTGGTTTGCTCACCACCTCAAACTCTTCAAACACATCAATCACCTTGACTTCAGCAAATGGCGGCGTTCGAGATGCCGGAACAAGTGATTTGGATATTAGTACTAGTGGACGATTGGTAGCAGATCTGGCAACAGGGTTTGGAACCTCAGGTAACGCTATAGAAACAAACCTGGCCTCGGTTGATATTGACAACTCCACATCTGGAGACATTAATATTTTTGAATTAAATGAAATCAGTATTTTTAAAATTGACCATGCCGGAATCGGAAATATTGAAGTCTCATTTATAAGAGAGGCTAGCAATCAACAAAATGCAACCGCATTTTCAGGTTCCGTTTTGTTCACCAGGCGTGATACAGGAAACCTGCCGATTGGGGATAAAACATTGAGTCAACGTTCAGATGAAACAACGGGACAATTGTTTCCTAAATTCGAGATTCCCGAACCAACATATTTAGACCTTGACCCGACAAGACTGAACAGAAAAAAACTTCCTTCTCTGGAATTATTTAGCGAAGCAAAAGGTTTGGTAGAGATTGATGATCAAACAGCAGTTTACTTTGACGGCCTGGAAAATCTTGAAAATGTATGGGAAGGCACAGGAATAGAAAACACACAAATCGCCGAAAGAAAAAAATCAACGAAAAGAGTCGTTACCAAACGACCTAAGACAACTTTTGAAAAAGAACAGGTGGCTGAGATTTCTTTTAGAAAATCACCAAATAAATCTTCTAACTACTTTGAAGAAACTTCTGGAAGGGAAAAAGCTACTTACCAATCTTCACCAAAAACTTCTAAACCTCCCAAACCTTTATTCAGCTTGAGCAAAGCAGACTTTTTTAGCTTCTTACCTTGAATTTTGAATTGAGAAATATTTATGATTTTCTAAATAGTCCGAATCAATAACTGAAATTTTTCCGTGCTCAGGGATCTCTAAATTCTTTTGATAAAGACTTTCATATTGTTTTCCTGTTTCTGGGCGGCTGATTAATTCAAGTAGCCGGGTTTCCACGGGATCTCTTCTTAGAAGCCTTAAAGTAGCCTCACCTGGTTTCAGATTGGGCTCCAGATTCTCCAATGCAGCCAAAGGTTCCTCACCCTCTGCCATGCGTTGCTTGATGGCCTCCTCTATAGACTCTTTTCTTTCCATATGTCGTTTATGCGGAAAGTCGGCTTGAGAAAAAATCATGAAATCGAGATTTTCCCAATAGTTATTTATGAAATCATCAAAATCGACCTCAACCCCACTACTAAGATGAATGTCTCTCGACTGATCAGGCTTTTCCTGGATGAGGCTATTATATACTTGAACAATATTGTGCACGGAATCATACAAAACCGTCCAATGATAACTGTTGGCAGTTTCGTGGGTGCGAAAAGAATCCATAGCCTTAACAAGAGTTACCAGAGTGAAATGCAAATCTTCCAGTTTTAGAAATGCAGAAGACCAGGGAAACCTTTGGCGATACCATTGATCCACATCCGACGGATAATCCTGCCGGTTGCTGTCTGCGGGTGGTCGATAATCGTTATCGATGAAATTGAGGATATCGTCGACCTCTTTATAAGCCAGGTCCAATCCTGCTCTGACAATGGTATAGGGAAAAAGTTTTCTTTGATACTCCATATAACTTTTTAATTCTTCAAGGTTGCCTTCCAACGCATGAATGTGGTCTCTTTGACCAATGTCTTTTGAAAAAATTAGCACCTGTTTCCTCGATATATAGTAGTGATTTTTTTATTATGAGGGATCGAAGCGTTGGGAGAACATTTTTAATATATTCTGTTTTTCCTCATCGCTCATGGATTCAATAGATTTTCGAATTTCCTGCATTTGCTCAGGAGTCATTTTCCCCATAGCGTCTTTAGCGGCTTCCTGGAATCCTTTTAAATTACTAGCCGCTCCTTTTATCCATGAGAAATCATCAGCGGAAGAAGAGTCAGGCGGTTTAAAATCGATCTTTTCTCGGGAGCGAAACTCAACATGGTTACCAATTATTTTCCCAAAAATTTGCTGTTCCTGTAAATTATCCAATACATCGGAAAGGTTCGTACCGTGGTTTTTGCAGGCATCATAAACCGGCTTGAAGGGAAGCCGAACTATTTTTTCAGGAAATCCATTTTTGCGGATCGAATGTTTTATGCTTTCTTCGGCTTGATTGGGTTCTGTCATTTTTCAAGTGGGATAATTAAAATGTCTTCAAAAAAATTTATCTGTCTCAGATAATCAGGATTAATATCTATTGTAGTATAATCTGGAAAATAGATGGCACTATAAAATTCCCTATGTTTTTTCCAGAAAACAGGAAAATGATGTCTGCAAATAAAAAGAAATCCCAGGTCTCTTCGAAAAAAATGACGTCGAAAACAGGAAAACCTGACTCATCGGTCGTTCTGAGAATCGCCTTAGCCCAGATGAACTCGGTCGTGGGTGATTTTAATTTCAATGCCAATAAGATAAAACAACATTTAAAACAAGCTCGGAAAATGGGTGCCGATGTGGTTCTTTTTCCTGAACTGGCAGTTACCGGCTATCCCCCTGAAGATTTGCTGCTTAAAGATAGTTTTTTAAAACAAAGCTACAAGACTCTGGAAAAAATCAGCCCGCATTCTAAGGGACTGACAGCCATTGTTGGGTATGCAGAAAAAAAGGGCAAAGAAATTTACAATTCTGCAGCTCTACTATCAGATGGCAAGCATGTGGGCACTTGCCGAAAAATGCTCCTTCCAAACTATGGCGTATTCGATGAAAAAAGATACTTCCTGGAAGGCAAAACGCCTGTTCGATTTACATTAAAAGGAGCAACACTGGGTATCACCATTTGCGAAGATATTTGGGAAGATTCAGGACCTGGAAAAATTCTTTGTGGGAAAGGAAATGTAGATTTACTCTTAAACATATCCTCCTCCCCCTTCCACAAAGGTAAAGGAAAGGCCAGGAAGAAAATGATTCAACAGCGGGCCCGTAGTTATCGCTCCCATATTGCTTATGTCAATCTCGTTGGAGGTCAAGATGAGCTGGTATTTGACGGACAAAGCCTGGTGGTCACACCCGATGGGAAAAAAGTTGCGCAGGGGAATTCATTTACCGAAGAACTGATTTTCTCCGACATTGTATTAAATCCAAAACCCCAAAAAAAATTATCTTCAAAAACCAATATACGTTCCTATCGGCTACCGGCAGGTTTATCGAAGCAAAAAAAATACTCCCCGATCTCCACTCCTGTTTATCGCGAAAAATCAGAAGTTGAGGACATTTTCTCAGCGTTGATTTTGGGAACGCGTGATTATATTTCTAAAAATGGTTTCTCCAAAGTGGTTTTAGGTTTGAGTGGAGGAATCGATTCGGCTTTAACCGCCGTTATTGCCGCGAAAGCTTTAGGGCCAAAAAACGTGGTCGGGGTATTGATGCCATCACCCTACTCTTCTGAAGGCAGTGTTCAGGACTCTTTGGATCTGGCAAAGAATCTCGGCATTGAAACAATGAAGCTCCCCATCGAAAAGGCCATGAAGGCTTACGATCAAATTCTCAAAAATATATTTAAGGGAACCGATTCCGGTCTGGCGGAGGAAAATCTGCAGGCCAGAATTCGAGGCAACCTTCTCATGGCACTTTCCAATAAAAAAGGATGGATGGTTCTGACAACAGGTAATAAAAGTGAATTCAGTGTTGGCTATTGCACCCTTTATGGCGATATGGCGGGTGGATTCGCAGTGATTAAAGACGTTCCAAAAATCTGGGTCTATAAAATTTCCCGTTGGGTCAATGATGGCAAAGAAATCATCCCCGAATCTATTCTTACGAAAGAACCTTCTGCGGAGTTGCGACCCGACCAAAAAGATACCGACTCTTTGCCTCCTTACGATTTACTGGATCCAATTTTATTAAAATATATTGAAGAAGATAAATCGGTTGAGGAGATAAAGGTTTCGGGTTTATCCGCAGCAGATATAAAAAGGGTTGCGAAGCTGGTGGATGCGAGTGAATACAAACGCCGGCAAGGTCCGCCTGGCGTGAAAATCACTCCTAAAGCCTTTGGAAAAGACAGGCGTTTACCTATAACGACCGGCCGCAGGGGCAAATAATTTTTCCAAGAAGAAAAAAGTAATTTGCTTATGCTTTTTTTAGAGATCGGCCCACACGTTGCCTCTCCTGGTAGGGGATGGTAGAATTGGCCTTCAAATAAAAATAATCTCTATCGAGTCCTAAATATTTTGAGGGGAAACTGCTATGAAAAAAATTGGTGTCGTTCTATCAGGATGTGGCGTGTTTGACGGCGCAGAAATTCACGAATCGGTTATAACCCTTTTGGCTATTGACCGCGCCGGTGCCAAAGCGGTGTGCATGGCTCCCGATATCGATCAAATGCATGTGATCAATCACCACAATGGCGAAGAAATGGTGGGTGAAAAACGAAACGTGTTGGTGGAATCCGCTCGAATAGCTAGAGGAGAAATAAGGGATATCAATGCAATCAGAGCCGACGATATTGATGCGTTGGTATTCCCTGGCGGATTTGGTGCAGCCAAGAACCTCTCCAGTTTTGCAGAAAAAGGCGATGAATGCGATGTGCACCCTGATGTCATGCGATTAGTAAAAGAGTTCGCTGCCAAACAGAAACCCCAAGCGGTGCTATGCATCGCGCCAGCGATGATGGCAAAAATTTACGAAAGCGAAACCGCCAAACCCACTTTGACGATTGGCAACGATAAAGATGGAATTAGCATGATTGAGGCAATGGGCAGTCAGCATGAGGAATGTGTTGCAACGGAATTCGTATTCGATGAAAAAAATAAAATTGTTTCGACCCCTGCCTATATGGTTGGAAAAAGTATTTCGGAAGTCGCGGAAGGGATCGAAAAAACCATTAGCAAACTGGTCAGTATGATTTAAGTTTTCACCTCCTCTTCTCCGAGATTTTGCAATTTTATTAAAATGGGGTGAAATTTCGCCCTTTTTCCCGCTTTCCATACCCTCTTTCTTCTTATAATTAAAGGATTTTCCCGATTTTCCCGTAAAGAAAGATTGGACCCTTGTATATAATGGTACCAAGTGATGATTCACGGGTGAAAATTTTGAGGTTTTCACCTTTCTTATAAGGCATGAAGCCAAATGAGCGAATTTAAGAAAAAATTACTGATCACAGGCGGCGCGGGATTCATAGGCAGTAATTTTATAAACTATATTCACCGCTGTTACCCTGATTACAAGATTTTGCTTCTCGATGCACTGACGTATGCCGGCAATCTGGATAATATTTCTTCTTCCCTAAAATCCAACTGCCATTTTGATTTTTTTCACGGCAACATCACCCATCCAGACATTGTCAGCAAACTGGTTGCCGAAGCAAATATTGTCGTGCACTTTGCTGCAGAGTCACATGTGACTCGATCGATTTATGACAACGCAATATTTTTTGAGACAGATGTAATTGGCACCCAAGTTGTTGCAAACGCAGCGGTGAACAATCCGGTAGAACTATTTGTTCACATTTCATCCTCAGAAGTTTATGGAACAGCTTTGACCGATCCGATGGATGAAGAGCACCCCTTGAATCCAATGAGTCCTTATGCAGCAGCAAAAGCGGGGGCGGACCGATTGATTTATTCTTATATAAAAACTTATGACTTGCCAGCGGTGATCGTTAGGCCTTTCAACAATTACGGCCCCTGCCAACATCTGGAAAAGGCTATTCCAAATTTTATTGTCAGCGCTTTACAGGACAAACCACTTACGATTCATGGCGATGGCAACAGCTCTCGCGACTGGATGTTTGTCGAAGATACCTGTCAGGCTCTGGATAAAATTTTACATGCAGAAAAAGAAAAGGTTATAGGTCAGGTGATAAACCTGGGAACAGGCAGCGATACAAGCGTTATTGATATTGGGCGAAAGGTTTTAGAAAAACTGGGCAAACCTGAAAACCTTCTCAATTACATCGAAGATCGCCCCGGGCAGGTTTCGCGCCATATTTCTTCAACAAATAAATCTCAAGAATTACTGAATTGGCAAGCACAGGTAGATCTGGATGAAGGATTGGAAAAAACCGTCGAGTTTTATAAAAACAATCGCCAATGGTGGGAACGGTTCATCTGGATGAAAGAACTTTGGGGCTCTTGACTCAATCAACAGGAATTGAATCTATGCGGGTAGCTATCCTTCAACCTTCTTATTTGCCCTGGCTGGGATTTTTCGAGCAAATGCATCGGTCGAATCAATTTGTTTTGTACGATGACGTGCAATTCACCCGCCGCGATTGGAGAAACAGGAATCGGGTTCGCGTTCGTGAAGGTTCGGTCTGGTTGACGGTACCGATAATTCAAAAGAATAAATACGAACAAAGCCTCCTTGAAACAAAAATAGATAATTCGAGTTCATGGAAGCGCAAACATTTGGAAACAATTCGATGCCATTATTCCAAAACACCCTTTTTCGACTCGCATTTTCCCTGGTGTGAGAAAATATTTAACAGTGAATGGAATTTTTTGTTAGACCTTTCTTTAGAGACCATCCAATATTTAAAAGGGCAATTAAAAATCGACACCCCTATTCTACGCTCTTCCGAGTTGGGCGGATCTGGCAATAAGACAAAAAGACTGATTTCAATATGTAAACAGCTTGGAGCAACACAATATCTGAGCGGAGAATCGGCTAAAAACTACATTTCAGAAAAAGAGTTTTCTGAACAAGGAATTGATTTGGAATATCAGGATTACCAGCACCCGGAATATCCGCAACGCTACGAGGGGTTTGTTCCCTTCCTGTCGACGATTGATTTATTGTTTAATTGTGGCGAAAAAAGCCTGGGTATTTTAAAACAAACAGAATCCAGCTGTACTTAAGAAAATCAGAAAATGGATTTTAAATTTTTACAAAAAATTTTACCGCGCTTATATTCTTTTCTGCCGTTTTATCTGGCGCCTGCGAATTCTTTACCTCCCATTCAAGCATTCTTTGAGGTGACCTATCGCTGCAACCTGCGTTGCGACATGTGCCATTATCTCGAAATCATTGACGACACGGAAACGAATAAAACCTATAAAAACGAAATGTCTGCAGATGAAGTTAAAAAGGCTATCTCAAAACTTCCACGGTTTTCATTAATCACGTTCACAGGTGGCGAAGCATTTATGAAAAGTGACTTCATGGAGATACTTGAATTCGCGGTTAAGCACCATAAGGTTCATATCATCACCAATGGAACTACCTTGAGCCAAAAAGTTGTGGAAGATTTGATGCAACTGCGGCTCAAGTCTGTTTGGGGTTGTGGGTTATTTTATATGGGCGTCTCTATTGAAGGAGGCGAAGAACTCCACGATGCCATCACTACGATTCCAGGCTCCTTTAAAAAAACAACACAAGGATTGGAAAGACTGATTTCTCGAAAACAAGAATTGAAATCCGAATTTCCGCTCATCCATCTCACCTGTGTGATCAACCGGGGAAATGTAATGGATCTTGCCCCTCTATACGAATACGCAAATAAGCTTGGTGTGAATGTTTGTAATTTTGTAGTGAGTAGTCCGGCAACCTATTGGCATGGAAAAGATTATGACCAGGATCACCATTTGGATAAACCCACGGCACCCGTCGAAGAAATTGACCCTGAAAAATTACAGGGGCAATTATCACTTCTCGAAAAAATGAGCTCGGACTATAAAACAAAACTTAGATTTTCTCCCAACTATATAACCGCAGAGGAAATTGTCCGTTACTATTCCAATAAAAGCTCCTATAAAGATTATCGTTGTTATATTCCCTGGTCAAAGGTTGCTTTTTCTGCTTATGGCGATGTTTTCAGTTGCCCCCATTACAGAGTGGGGAATCTTAAAAATGGAAGTGGGCCTATTTCCTGGCACTCTGATCGGATAAAAGGATTTCGCAATAAATTAAAGTCAGAGGGAATATTCCCCGGCTGCCTCGGTTGTTGCCAGTCGGAATATATTGGCCGGGCAACGCCAGAAGGAAGTAAGGAAAGAGCGTAATAGTAAATAGCGTTGCAGCAGCATACAAATAGAACTTCATCTTAATCACGGAAGATATGGATAATCAGGTAGAAATTTCAATTGTTGTTCCGGTATTCAATGAGGTGGCGCTTATTGAAGAATTGCATTCCAGGCTCAAATCGGTTTGCGAAGAATTGGACCAAACCTACGAAATTGTGGTTGTGGATGATGGCAGCACAGACGGATCGCACGATAAATTAAAACAGCTTCAAGCCCATGATAACTCGTTACGCATCATAAAGTTCACCCGAAATTTTGGACAACAGGCCGCAGTGCTTGCCGGATTCAGGATCAGCAAAGGGGAGATCATCGTTCAACTGGATTCAGATTTGCAGAATCCTCCGGAAGAAATCCCAAAACTTCTTGATGCCATGTCGGAGGATATAGACATGGTCACCACCACTCACCGCAAACGGCGAGACGGCGCATTACGAGTACTCGGATCCCGTTCCCTGCTGAAAATCGGGCAGATGCTTTTTGGGGATTCGGTGAAATTAAATTTAAGTTCCTTTCGCGCACTTCGTCGCAGTGTCGTTAAAAAAATTGAAACCTGCAAGGATCGATCCCGCTATATGGCCGTGCTAATGAGTTGGATGGGGTTGCCCACTGCTGAAATCGAGGTTGAACATCATGAAAGGAAAAAGGGAAATACGAAATACAGTTTCTTGAATTTACTGAAACTCTCATGGGATTTGATAACAGGCTATTCCAGCTTTCCGCTGCGCATGGTAACGTATATGGGATTGTTTGGTGCGTTACTAGGGTTTTTAATGATGGCTTTCTTACTATTCCAAAGAATCGTAAACGGAATTTTAATTGAAGGCTTTGTGGTATTGCTGGCCGTATTTGCATTTTTCGCCGGAGTTCAATTATTGTCCATAGGATTTTTAGGGGAATATCTGGGTAGGGTGCATCATCAAATTCAAGAACGCCCTGACTATATTGTTGAAAAGGTAATCGAATAATGCGTGTCAAACCTCTTACATCACTAATCATTGAGCCGACAAATACCTGCAACTTGCGTTGTTCCTTTTGTTTTGTAACCGAAGGAATGACTCGGGACGAAGGTTTCATGAGTTTGGATTTATTTAAAAAGATAATCGATGATACCCCAGAGCTGGAGCATCTTTGCATGCACAACTGGGGCGAACCATTACTGCATAAAGAAATTTTTGAGATGTTTGATTACGCACATCAGGCTGGCGTTGATTATATCGTCATGAATACCAATGGAACATTGTTGACCGATAAGATAATCGACAAAATTGTAAATAGCCCTCTCAACATAATTCGGTTTTCCATTGATGGCTCGGCAGAAACTTTTAAAAAAGTCCGCGGGGTTGAGCTGGAAAAAATTGAAACAAATATTCTCAAGTTAAAAAAGGCTAAGGAAGCTAAAAGACCTGAGCTGAGCATGGGAGTTGTCTTTACTGTAGAAGAAGAGACTCAAGAAGATGTTGACGATTATATCGAGCACTGGGAATCCATTGTCGACCATGTTCGAACACAACCGAAACTAATTCAAAGTCCACGTAAAGAACCTTGCCCGGAACCCTTCGGAAAAGACTATGGAAAATTGGTTGTCCTTTGGGATGGCACCGTCATCCCCTGCTGTGTGGATTATAATGCCAGCCTAAAACTGGGAAACGCATTTACGGAACGGGTAAGTGATTTGTGGAATAATTCCGAAATCAAGTCCCTGCGCGATCAACATGAAAAAGGAAACTACCCTAAAGTATGTACAAATTGCAATGAATGCGAAACATCTAAAACAGATAAGCGCTTCTTTTTTGATCAAATTCAAGAAGTGATATAAATTTACTTATTATGACATCCGCTCTTCTTAAAGAAAAAGTATTGGAAGAAAACCGACGCGTTCATGCACTCGAAAACCAGTTGTATTTATCTCGCCACCCAGAACAAACCAATTTCTTTCAAAACTATATTGCCGAGAAAACTCTCGATCAAATCTGCTCCCAATTGGATCCACACGCAAAAATTCTTGATCTCGGATGCGGAACCGGATATCTGTTCTTAAGATTGCTACGAAGAGGCTTCGATGTAACTGGACTGGATCTTTCCAGCGAAATGATTCAAGTATTAAAAAATTCTATCTCTGAGAAAGAAAAGGATCGTGCACATCTGGCAGTCGGTGATGTAGAAAAATTTATCGAACGAAACGAAGATGAATTTGACCTGGTTATTTTTTCCGCAGTCCTACATCACCTTTTCGATTATGAAATGGTATTGAGAAAGGCTTGCCAAAGACTCAAATCAGGAGCAAAAATCCTTATTTTCTTTGAGCCTTTGAAGCAACAAGTCACCTCTTCCATGCGTTATGCTTTGCATCGAAGTCTATCGTGGCTGGATGAAAAATCCTATCGAATGGAAATGGGGATTCGAAATATTCCTCTATTAGAAGATGAATATCACCATTCAGACTACCAACGGCAATTTGGTGGGATAGATCCCGATGGTGTTGAAAAATTTTTAACGGACGAAAATTGTTCGATTGTAAAAACAGAAAAGTATTGTGCTCGAAGGTTTGGAATCAATGCGTGGTTGGCAAATCGGATTTTGCATACTCAGAACACATTTAATATTCTGGCAGTTAAGAATTAATGGGCTTTTCCTTCATTGATTTTATCCAATGGAATTCCCAAGTTTTGCGCAAGCGTTTGGGCTAATTCACTTTCCCCCGGGTTGTCTATTTCCAAAAAGGATACTCCAATATCGAAATGCGACTCGAATCTTTCCACTCTTGCTACCTGGGCATTAACCGTTATCGGTTTTTCATGGTCCTTAATCGATAGCAAAATCTCTACTTGCTCTCCAATTTCCAATGCAAGGGGACTTTCAAAAAGTATTCCGGAAGAACTAACATTTATTGCCGGGACATCAAGATCATTTGATCTTGTGGTCTGGGTCACAGATTTGACCTGTACCTCGCCAGCGAAATCGATTCGAAGATAGTGCCTCTTTTCAAAATCATGGATGAAAATTCGATTTCTACCGCTTTCTTTTGCCTGATAAAGGGAAACATCAGCAGCATGTACCAATTCTCGAACTTCTTTTCCGTCCGCAGGATATGATGCGATTCCACCACTTAAGGTAACTCCAAAAGTTTTTCCTTCAAATTCCAATACCTGTTCCTCAACTTTTTTTCTGATTCTTTCGGCAATAACCAACGCATTTATTTTCTCTGTTTCAGGAAGAATTAAGACCAGTTCTTCGCCACCATAACGACAGGCAGTATCTTCGGTGCGTTTCATATCTTGAAGGATTTTTGCGACAACTTTAAGGGTTAAATCACCTGCCTGATGACCGTAGGTATCGTTGAGCTTTTTGAAATTATCGAGGTCTATAAAGAAAACAGAAAAAGAACTTTCATATCTTTGCGCTCGGTTCATTTCTCCCTGCATGGCATCATCAAAGTAACGTCGGTTGAATAACCCGGTTAATCCATCCGAATGAGATTGCTTTTTGGTTTCTTCTAGAATTTTTAATTCTATGATAGCGGGCGTGCTTATATTTTTCACTACATCACTGAAGAAATAACAAACAGCCGTCATCAGGCTGACGGTATGACCCAGTTTTTCTTCCAGCAGGTTTTTGTGTTCAACGATGCGCTGCCAATTTTTTTTCGCGTCTTCCGGACTGAAATCTAGCTGGGTTAAAACATTGAGGAGGGTGTCATAAACATGCTCGCCTTCTTCATTTGCCAGCGAGGCGATCAAATTCAAAAAATCCGAATTACCATTTTCCCTGGAGCTTAAAGAGTCAATTACTTTTTGCCTTAATTCATCCATCGCATTTCCATTAGCAAAATAATCTTTTATTTAGAGAGTAACCGATCATATCATTCAAAATAAGAAAATCAATGGGTCGGAAATGATCAATCATCCATTAATAGTTACTATCAATGTTGATCTTTAAAAGATATTTTTTTGTAGTGAAATTTTGTCAAACAATTTCAAGGACTTTCATCCCTGTCAATGCGGTGGACTTTTGTAATGCGTCCTCACCTCTAGGCGTGAGCTTATTTCCAGCCACATTTAAAAATTGCAAACCGGAAAGGGTTTGAGAATTGGCGAGATAAATTGCACCTTCATCTCCAATAGCATTTAGAGCCAGGACCAATCGTTTTAAGCTGGTGAGATTTTTCGATTCGGAAATTGCTTTGGCACCGGAAGCGTGAATCCAGTTTTCGTTTTCAATTGATAGTGTTTCTAATTGTAGTAGGGTGGTTGAATTTGCCAGAGCCTCGGCGCCTTTATCAGAAATATTATTGTTGCTCAATCTTAAGAATTTTAATGAAGAACAGTTCAGTGAATTTGCCAAGGCCGTGACGCCTTCCTGTCCCAACTTGTTTTCACCCAGGTCCAGGTTTTCAAGCACTTTGAAATTTGTAGAGTCCGCCAGGGCTTTTGCACCTTCTGCACGAAGGTCATTGTTGTTCAGATCAAGAGTTTGAAGTCCCGTAATTGTTTTGGATTTTGAAAGGGAAATGGCACTGTCTGTTGTTAAACCGTTATTGTGCATAACCAGCTTTTCAAGATTTTCAAATAAAGGAGATTCAGACATCGCGTAAACTCCGTCATCCCCCACATGGTTGTTATTGAGAATTATTGTTTTCAGTTTAGGAAATACTTTCGAATGACAAAGCGTTTCCATTCCCACTTCTGTTATTCCATTGTCAGATAAATTTAGTAGGGTCAGGGCTTCAAGAGGGGGTGCTTTTGCTAGAAACTTTAAACCTTCATCGCCAATACCTGTATCGCGAAGATTTAATTCAACACATTGTCGACATAAAGGTGAATCGACCAGCGATTTTATCCCCAATCCTTCGAGGCGGTTATAGGATAAGTCCAGTCGCTTTAAATTTCCAAGACCCGCCGCCATAGAAAGCACTTTCGCACCTAACGAACCCAGCTCGTTGCTGGAAAGGTCAAGACTTTCCAGGTGAGTCATAGTCAAGCATTTAGACAAAAAAAAGATTGCCTCATCATCAAGGTTATTATTTGCAAGAGTGAGCGTTTCGAGGTTGGTAAATGCGCCGGAGGTGCAGAGAGGTTGCAAACCCGCTGAGTTTAATCCCGTCTGATTCAGGTTGAGGTGCTTCAGATTCTTGATTGGAGTAAAACTGGAGATGGCTTTAAAATCTTCCTCTTTCAGTTGACAGCCACTTAGCCCCAGACTTTTTTTATCAGTGCTGATTTTTTCCTGGATCAAGGTTCCCAGATCCGGGTTCTCCGTGTACTTTTCAAAAAACCGGAGATAATCCAGGCTGTCATCAATGTCTTTCGCTTCAGCCATTAATCTTTCCTTTTAAATAAGAGGCAATGATTATATCACTATTGGAAAATGCCTCCGCCTAAAAGGATTGTAAATCTCGGAAGGGATATAAAGGAAATTAATTGAAATGAACGGACACGGCTTTAGAAACACCCTTTTCTTCCATGGTGATTCCATAGAGGGCGTTGGCGAAGGTCATGGTTTTCTGATTATGAGTGATGATAATAAACTGAGTGTTTACTGCCATCTCTTTCAACATCTCCTGGAAGCGCACCACGTTGGCCTCATCAAGAGGAGCATCTACTTCATCCAACAGGCAAAAGGGGCTGGGGCGAACCTTGAACACCGCAAACATCAGGGCGATGGCGGTCATCGATTTTTCTCCGCCGGAAAGAAGCGATAGGGTTTGCAGGCTTTTCCCTATGGGATTGGCGGTGATCTCTATTCCCGAATCGAGAGGATTGGTTTCATCCAACAAGGACAACTCTGCCTTACCACCTTGAAACAGGCGGGCGAACACTTCCTTGAAGTTTTCATTTACCTGTTCAAACGTATCTAGAAATCGTTGTCGGGTTGTGCAATTTATTTTTTCGATCGTTGAATGAAGCAACTCGATGGACTCAGCCAAATCGTCCTGCTGTTCTTTAAGAAAGGTGTAACGTTCGTTTGTTTTTTCGAATTCGGACAAAGCGGCAAGATTCACTTCTCCCAGTCGCCCTATTTTTTCCTTAAGCTCTTTGACAGACTCTTCGATTTCATTTTCAACAATATTCTCATCATAGGCTGCGGACAATTCTTCGCGAGTGGCGTTGAAATCCTCATATGCGCGTTCTTCAATATGGGCATTTTGCAACCTTGCCTCAGAACGTTTGATTTCTATCTGAGATAAAGTTTCTGTGATCTCCTGAAGCTTTCTGGACAACTCCCGGATGTCCTGATCCATTTGCTTCTGTGCATCTTCATTTTGTCTCAGGCTTTCTTCCTCTTGCACTGCATTATCGCTGAGGACATCTTTTTCCCGGGACTGTTTTAATACATTGTCCTCTAACACAGAAACATCGTTATCGATTTCGACAATTCGGTTCTGGTTGGAGACTCTATCCGACTCGCGCTTTTCAATTTGTTGCTGCAAGTTTTGTTGTTGTAGTTCCAGTCGTTTGATTTCTGTAAGGGTATTTTCGCGTCGACCAATTAAGGAAGTGATCAAAACCTTCAATCCGCTGATTTCCCCCGATTTTTCTTCCAGGGAATTCCGACTTTCTTCCAGCGCGGTTCGTTCTCTTGTAAGTGACTCCTCCTCTAAGCGACTCTTTCGTTCCATTTCGAGCAACCGCTCGTTCAGGGAACCCTTCTCATTTTCCAATTCCTGAAGTTGTTGGGTCAACCCCATTGACTCGGCATCCAAAGTTGAAGCTCGGTTTTCCAACCTTTTCACTTCCTGGCGCAATTGCTCCAAGTCGCGGAGGCTGTTGTTGTTGGACAATTCTTTCTGATGAACTTCTTCATTCTTTTGCTTGAGATGCGATTCCAGTTCAACTAAAGCTCTTTTGCCAGACTCTATTTTCACTTGCGATTCTTCCAGCCCTAATTTTAATTCCTTAACGCTTTCAGAAAGGTTTTCAATCTCCCTGTTTCTCGCAAGCAATCGTGAAGATTCACTTTTGGCAGATCCACCTGTGATGAATCCATTCGCTTCGATCATTTCACCATTTAAGGTTACCACCGTTCCCTGAAACTCAGGGTTTTGGTGAAGGTGCATGGCTACATCCATGTCCTGAACAATGACCACATTTCTTAACAGCAATTCAATGACCGGTCGGTAGTCATCTCCACAACTGATAAAATTTAGAGCCTTGCCGACGACGCCTTGCGTGCCGTTCAAATGCAAAGGAGTGCTGGGTGTGGATTTCGGATTCAACGGAACAAACAATCCTCGCCCCGACTCATTATTTTTTAGATAGCCAATGGCTTCCATCGAATCGGAGTAAGAGTTGACGATGACACTCTGAAGCTTGTCCCCCAAAGCCGTTTCTATTGCAGTTTCATACTCAGCAGGAGTTTGTAATACATCGACAAGGACTTCGCGAATTCCAGGAATCCTCTCGCCATTTTGTTGGCTCATTAAAGATTTAATGCCTTCATGAAATCCTTCGAATTGCGTTCGCAATTTTTCCAGTGAACCCAACAGTGAAGCCTTATCAAAGTATGCTTCTTTTCTTTCGCTATGAGCATCGCCCTGCACCTGAGCCTGATTCGAACTTTCCAGAACTTTCTGCTTTAACCTTTCCTGTTGCTCCTTAAGCTGCTCCAAATCATCGATGCTACTTTGGTGCGATCCTTCGCGTTCTTGCAAAGTTGATTGATTGTTTTGGACTAAATTTAGAATTCCCTCTTTTTCTTTTGCAAGATTTTGTTTGCGGGACTCAATCCCCTGGCATTTAGTTTCAAGTTCGGTGAGTTTATTTTTTGATCCAGCCGATTCTTGAAATAGCTCAAACACTTTTCTTTCCCCAGACTGAACCCGGTCCTGAATTTCTTGAAGGGCATCGCGCTTTTGCTCGCTCTCTTCTTTCAGTTGTTCCAGGGTAATTTCCTGATCATTGATTTCCTGGGATGTATCGCTAAGTTTTTGTCGTTGTTCTCCGGTCTGGTGCGATAAACCTTCAACCTCCTCATTCATCTGGGTAATTTCGCTAGCGGCAGACTCAATGTCTTCCTTTGCCTCAGCTTGTTGCTCTTTTTTGAAGGTGATCGTTTGCTCGTTATTACTAATTTGCGCGGTCAGCTTGTGAATTTCTTCACGAAGCTCATTCAATCGGTTCAGCGATTCTTCTATTTCAATATTGAGCTGGGCAATTTGGTTTTCGAAGGTAGCGTGGCGGGCGCTCCATTCTGTTTTCTTTTGCGTCTGTTCTTCGAGTTCTTCTTCTATTGCTTTCAACTGCGCCTGGAACCGTTTGATTTTTACCGCAAAAAGCTTCAAGGAAAGTTCTTTGATTTCTGCTTTGAAGTTTTTATATCGCTCTGCTTTTGCGGCCTGGCGTTTCAAGGACTCAACCTGTCGATGCAGCTCTTGAACAATATCAGCGACTCGTTCCAAATTTTGCCGCGAACTATCGAGTTTTCTTACAGCATCATTTTTTCGGCTTTTAAATTTAAGGATGCCTGCAGCTTCCTCAATCAGAATCCGTCGCTCTTCTGGTTTTGAGGTAATGATATCCTGAATATGACCCTGCTCGATAATGGTAAGAACCTTCGGACTGATTCCGGCATCAAGAAGAAAATCTGTGATATCTTTCAGGCGGCAAGGGATTTGATTGATATAGAATTCGCTTTCACCAGAACGGTGGTAGCATCTCGTGACCTTGACATCTTCGGCTATATTGGGAACACCTGCGATACGTAAGCCAGCGGGAACATTCGATAGCGTAATTGAGATTTCGGCACGATTTACCGGTTTGCGGTTGCCACTGCCATTAAAAATAAGATCGGTTATACGAGTGCTTCTTAAGGTTTTAGATCGTTGCTCGCCGATGGCCCAACGAATGGCATCGGAGACATTACTTTTCCCGCAACCGTTGGGTCCGACAATGGCGGTGAACCCATTTTTGAATTCCAGGTTGGTGGAATCAGCAAAAGATTTGAAACCTTCTAATTCGAGATTTTTCAGGTACATTTGACGCTAAAACCCTGTAAATATTATGTTTTTAGAAATACGTGGTAACTGAGGGAAGATTATCCCAAACCCCAGGTATTGTAAAGGGAAATTATACAATGCTTGGTATACTGAGATTTTTAAGGCACAATATATTGTGGTATCGGGCAGTTTTTCATAAATCATTGATTTTTTGGCTCTATTCTAAATTTCAGAGATTCCAGGGTCTGATTTACCATCCAATTTTTAAGAAATGACCGTAGGGAGATTAGATTAATGAAGCTTTATTCTTATAGTAAATGCGGAACCTGTAGAAATGCCATCAAGGACCTGGAGGCTAAAAAAATAAGTTTTGAAGTAATTGATATCACAGAGAAACCGCCCAGCAAAAAAATCCTCAAAGCTGCGGTCAAGGCAAAAGGGCTTCAAAAAGTGTTTAACACCAGTGGCGTTCAATATCGGGAACTCAAGATAAAGGATAAACTGAAATCGATGACGGAAGCGCAGGCTATTGACCTGCTTGCTTCAAATGGCCGGTTAATTAAAAGGCCGATTGCTGTGGATAAGGATAAAATAACCGTTGGGTTTAATGCCGATGAGTATAAACAGGTCTGGGGAAAATAACCGCTTTTCGAGATGGATTTATTTTTAATCACAACCAGACTTAAGAATGAGTACCCACTTATTCAAAAGCCGACCGAACCGCATCCGCTAAAGGCAGCGATCCTGGTCATGCTATATCCCAGACACAACAAGACCCATGTCTTGATGACAAAAAGAGCATTGCACCTAAAATCACATGCCGGAGAAATTGGCTTTCCCGGCGGGGTTTATGAGGAGGATGAAGACGAAAACCTTTTGGAGACCGCACTCCGGGAAACATACGAGGAAGTGGGCGTCCAAGTGGAAGCTTCGAAAGTGATCGCACAGCTTCCCATTGTAAATACCCGATTGGGATTCGAAATCACCCCTTTCGTTTCAGTACTTTCAGAAACTCTTCAGTTTAAGCCTGAGGAAGAGGAGGTTGAAGAAATCCTGGAAATCCCATTCACCTCCTTATTAGCCACGCAACAACGGGATATAGGTTTTAATCCTGAACAGGACATGGTGATGTACTGGTTTCAGCACCATAGGATTTGGGGGGCTTCTGCAAAAATTTTACGAGAAATTCAGCATTTGAGCGTTTACTAAAATTTATTATTAAAATATTTTCCGGCCATGGAAATGGAAACTTTTAAAATTGTTTTTCCGAAGTAGAATACTTGCCAAGTTTAAATACTAAAAATCCTTACGGTCATTGAATGGAAACTTTAAAAATTCTTTTTCTTGCTGCAAACTGGCGGGTTTCACTTATTAAGGCATTTCAAGATGCCAAAGCAAGTTGCGAGACTCCTTTTCAACTTATTGCCGTAGACAGCGACGCACTTGCTCCCGCCCTAAAAGTCGCAGACAGATCACATTCTCTACCTTTGTTTTCTGACAGCAGTTGTCTGGAATCCTTACTGGTAATTTGCAGAACGCAGGCGGTAGACGCCATCATTCCTCTTACCAACAAAGCAATAGATTTTTTGAACACACACCGCGAGGAATTGAGCGGAGGAAATCGCCGACTGTTCATCCAGGAAAATTCCGCAATAGATATCTGCCACGACAAATGGAATCTCTGGAAGTTCATGGAGCTTGAAAGTTTTAACAGCCCTAAAACATTTTTACTGGCAGAATCTGACCCTCCAGATGTCTTCCCACTCATCGCCAAGGAAAGAATGGGTGAAGGAGGAAAAAACCAGAGCCTCATTGAGGATCAACGAGATCTCGACTATTGCATGGATAAATATCCAAATCATATTTTTCAGGAATTGATCCGGGGCAGAGAATTCAGTGTGGATTTATTCTCTAATGCGAAGGGAATCCCGCAACTGATTGTGCCTAGAGAAAGATTGTCGGTTCGCGGCGGCGAGGTCATGACAAGTAGAATAGACATGAATGAGTCCATAATAGATCAGGTGGAAGCCTTGAGCAGGCGGCTGGCATTGACCGGCCCATGTACTATTCAGGGGATTCTTGATGAAAGTGGAACTTTTTTCTTTACCGATTTAAATCTGCGATTTGGAAGTGGGTCGGTTCATACAATCGCTGCGGGCGGAAATATTCCCTTGATGATTTATCAGGAAATGACAGGCCAAGATTCTCCCAATCCCTCCATTAAGGATCAGTTGGTAATGACGCGATATCCTGAAAGCATTTTCCATCATTCCTAACCAGGCTGTTATAATATCTACATTTGATTATTAACAAAGCCAACCATTAGATTTCTTTGAGCACTTCTATAAATTCCAAAGACCGACTGATTTTCGCTCTGGATGTGCCAGATAAAAACGAAGCTCAACGCCTGGTAAAACTACTGGATGATTCTGTTGGCTGCTTTAAAGTGGGATTGCAGTTATTCGTTCAAGAAGGTCCTGATATTTTAAAACTAATAAAAGATCATTCGACGGCAGATATTTTCCTGGACCTAAAACTTCACGACATTCCGGCAACGGTTCGAAGTGCCTTGAGGTCTGCGGCAAAATTGGGCGCAAGATACATCACCATCCATTCAACGGAAGGGGAAGCGATACTTGATACATCGAAAGAGGTAAAAGATTCGGGTCTCGAGGTATTGGCTGTCACCTTGCTGACAAGCATGGGAGAAACGCAGCTGAACGATTTGGGGTTTGAGCAGAATACAAAAATTTGCGATGTCGTTTTGGATAGGGCGTTGCGAGCCCAACAATCAGGATGTGCCGGCATCATTTGTTCTGGGGAAGAAATTACTCAAGTAAAGCAAAAATGCGGAGATAATTTTAAAGTGGTGGTACCCGGAATTCGACCTGAATGGAGCCATATCTCTTCGGATGATCAGAACCGGATTGCCACACCTGGGAAAGCGATCGAAACAGGCGCTGATTTAATAGTCGTGGGCCGTCCCATTCGCGATGCGGAGAACCCCAAAGAAGCGGCTCGAAAAATTGTTTCAGAAATTGATCACGGGATCAATCCATAGTCCACTTATTTAAAAAGGAATGGAAAATTGGTTTCCACTATTTTTAATTTTATCTATCTTTTAAGTCTGGTTGGCTGGATTGGCAGCATTATTTTCTTTTCCTTTTTCGTAGCGCCGGTTGTTTTCAAAACATTGGATCGAGAAAAGGCAGGGGAAGTGGTGGGTATCATTTTTCCGCGCTATTACAAATTAGGATATATTTGCGGCACTCTAATCCTTCTCAGCTTTCTAGTCTCCGGCGCAGAGGGAGTAGGCCTGAAATGGTGCGCCTGGGGGATTATGGTTCTTGGATCGGGATTGGCTGGCTTGATAATAAACCCAAAAGCAAAACGAATAAAAGAACAATTAAAATCTCTACCGGAAGAAGAAAAACCTGCCCTTGAAGCAAAATTCAAATCTTTGCACTCTTTATCTGTCAAATTGAATGCCGTTGTTCTTTTTTCAGGCTTGTGGTTACTCGGACTAACAGCATCAAACTTCCAACTCTAGCAGCAAATGAATATTTTAGGCATTTCAGCTTTCTACCACGACTCTGCGGCCTGCCTGGTGCGGGATGGCGAAATCATCGCTGCCGCCCAGGAAGAAAGGTTTACCCGAAAAAAGCACGATGCATCGTTCCCTAAAAATGCTGTCGAATTTTGCCTGAAAACAGGAGGAATCCAAGTTAGCGATCTGGACTACGTCGGATTTTATGACAAACCCTTTATTAAATTTGAAAGAATCCTTGAAACCTATTTGGGAATCGCCCCCAAAGGATTAAAACAATACCTCTCTGCCGTTCCTATCTGGTTGAAAGATAAATTATGGACCCGAGCCAATATCAGAAAAAATCTAGGCTATGGAGGTCCTGTTATATTTTCCGAGCACCACGAGTCACATGCTGCCAGCGCATTTTTCCCTTCTCCTTTTCAAGAAGCCGCAATTCTCACAATGGATGGAGTAGGCGAATGGGCAACCAGTAGTCTGGCAATTGGCAAAGACAACAAAATCGAATTACTTCAAGAGCTGCACTTCCCCCACTCTTTAGGATTGCTTTATTCTGCCTTCACATACTATCTGGGATTCAAAGTCAACAGCGGTGAATATAAGGTCATGGGGTTAGCCCCCTACGGAAAACCAGTATATTGCGATTTGATTCGCGAAATTTTGATCGACCTGAAGGACGACGGTTCGTTTCGCATGAATATGAAATATTTCGATTTCCTGGGTGGACTGACAATGACAAATGATAAATTCGCAGCAGTGTTCGATCATCCCACGCGAAAGTCGGAATCACAATTGACCCAGAAAGAAATGGATATCGCCGCTTCCCTGCAAGAGGTGACAGAAGATATCATGTTGAAAATGTCCCGCCACATCCGCCAAAAGACAGGCATGAAAAATTTATGTCTGGCTGGAGGCGTTGCTTTGAACTGCGTTGGCAACGGGAAAATTCTAAAAGAAAAAATTTTTGATAACGTATGGATTCAACCGGCCGCGGGAGATGCAGGCGGTGCCTTGGGCGTTGCACTATGCACATGGCACCAGATGCTGGACAATGAAAGAGTAACCAACGGTAGCGACTCGATGAAAGGCGCTTACCTCGGCCCTCACTTTAAGGAAAATGAAATCAAAAACTACCTTGATGACGAGGAGATACCTTACCAGCATTTAGATGAAGACGAATTATCCAAAACGATAGCAGATGATTTGAAGGCGGGCAAAGTGGTGGGCTGGTTTCAAGGGCCTATGGAGTTTGGGCCAAGGGCGCTTGGTGGCAGAAGTATTATTGGCGATCCGCGTAATCCGAAAATGCAATCCATCATGAACTTAAAAATTAAATACCGCGAATCATTTCGGCCTTTCGCCCCTTCTGTTCTCGCAGAGAAGGTAAATGAGTGGTTTGAGATGGATTCGGAAAGTCCGTACATGTTAATGGTCGCAGGAGTTCGGGAAGACAAAAGGATTTCCATGAACGAAGAACAGAAGAAACTGTTCGGAATCGATTTATTAAATGTACCAAGATCGCAAATACCTGCAATCACCCATGTTGACTATTCTGCTCGAATCCAAACAGTCCATAAAAATACTAATAAAAGGTATTACGATTTGATCAGCGAATTTGAAAAGGAAACGCAATGCCCTGTGTTGATCAACACTTCCTTCAATGTTCGGGGAGAACCTATTGTTTGCACCCCCGAACAAGCCTTCCTTTGTTTTATGAGGACGGAAATGGATACTCTGGTATTGGAAAACTTTGTTATCGATAAAAAAGACCAGAAATCCCTTGAAGATGATAAGAATTGGAAAGAAGAATTCGAACTCGACTAGCCCACTAGCGTGGGAGGCTTTGGGACAGTTCCCTTAAAGCAAAAAATATTGCCGGGCTTTTATCTATAGATTCGCTGGCACTTCCTCACTCGACAGAGTGACGATCCGCCGCTGTTAACAAGTCTATTTTTTCTATAGCGAAACAATAATCATTGAGCTTTATAAGTAAATTTATTACTTCCCAAATTAATGGTTTAAGGAGAATAGAATCTGTGCCTGCATATGCCAGAACAAAGTTTGTGTTCATAGCTTTAGCTGTTCTGGCTGTTTACAGCTATGGTTGGAAGGTAACAGAAATTAACCTGGGCGAGTTGTTTCGTGACTTCCATTTAGTAAAACCTCTTATTAAAGAACTGGCACATCCCGACCTGTTTTCTCGTCAGAAACAAAGCCAGACAACGGAGACAGAATTTTTTCTAACAGCAGGTTCAATTAACAACAAAACCTCATCCGGTTCGAGTGAAAAACGCCAACTGGTTTTATCTCAAAGTTCGGGAATAATTGGAGACCGATTGACCGTATCAGGATTTCGCTTAAAGCATGATTCTGAGGGCATCTTATTTTGGGTCAACGAGATAGAGCAGGAATTTCCCCTTGGGAAATTTGAAACCGACTCGACCGGTAAATTCCAAAAAGAAATAACCGTTCCACCGAGCGCCCGAGGAAGCAGACAAACGGTAAAGGCTGTTATAAGTTGGCCAGAGGGGCCTCTGCAAGCCAGCGAAACCTTACGCCTTACATTTGATAAAATGGTGGAAACACTGTTTCTCGCTTTGATGGCAACCACCTTCGCTATATTGGTTGCGGTTCCTTTAAGCCTATTAGCGTCTAGAAATCTGATGACAGGAAATCCTCTAACAACGGTTGTTTACTATGCCGTGCGAACAACACTTAACTTGCTACGGTCTATTGAACCCTTAATCATGGCTATTTTGTTTGTTGTTTGGGTGGGCATTGGTCCTTTCGCGGGAGTTTTGGCGCTAGGAATTCATTCCATTGCCGCCTTGGGAAAACTTTTCTCCGAACAAATCGAGAGTATCGACACAGGCCCAATTGAAGCGATCACCTCAGTGGGTGCCAGGCCTCTTCAAGTGGTGGTATTTGGAGTATTACCACAGGTGATTCTGCCTTTTCTGGCACTGAGCTTTTATCGCTGGGATATCAATGTGCGGATGTCGACGATCATTGGCTTTGTGGGTGGGGGTGGGATCGGCTTTCTACTACAACAATGGATCAACCTTTTGAAATACAATGAAGCGGGTACGGCCCTGCTCGCCATTGCTGTGGTTGTAATTGTTCTCGACACACTGAGCGCCAAAATTCGAGAAAAAATTGCGGCGTAGCCGCCGCTTGCAATACTAATTTAGCATTCTTGCTTGACGCCCGCTTCCAGAAGCGAAAAGACACTAGTCTGCAAAAAAAGTAGTGACCTATTTCTACCGGGCGCGGCCCGGAGGGGCGAGATGATTGAAAATTTTTATAAATTGTTTTCCCGATTCAGGAACTTTACCTATTTGGTTAGTTAATAGGATTTCTTCTCCAGTATATGGATGACCGTAATACGCCAGATTGGCATCTAAATCGGTAGAAATAATGGTGCCTTTTAAAGAGATCCCGCCAAAAATTCCTTTACTTCTGGAATAGGAATAAATTTCTCCCTGCATAAATACATCGGCAGCAGCTTCGGCGTGCCGCCCTACGGGTCCAGCTGAAATGGCGATATCACCCCCCAGGGTAAATTGCTCATTCAACAATCCCTCGAGCCCTCTTTGTGACATGACTAGAAGAATCAGGTCAACGGCTTGTGCTCCAAACTGAAAACCAAAACTTCCGCCGGTAGTATATAAGAAAGCTGGCGGCCCCCACTCCCCGGTGTCGGAAGTACGAACAGATGCAATTCCTTTTCCATAACGAGCCCCCACAAAAAAACC